>PVMK01131286.1_pt1 | contig 14638 bp, 19 predicted proteins | sample 1853481 | NCBI WGS metagenome assembly PVMK01 (sample SAMN08533507, study PRJNA380276) | Marine sediment metagenome, whole genome shotgun sequencing project. | reverse complement strand
GTACCAGGATGACTTTGAGCCAAGAGCATTCGGTGATAGTTTTGCGAAATCAGGTTCGAGTATTGTGCTTATAGAATCCGGCGGCTGGTGTGATGACAGGGAAAAAGAATTTTTAAGAAAAATTAATTTTATTTCGCTTCTCACTTCATTTAAAAGTATTGCAGAAGAAAGTTATTTAACTGAAAAAATTGAGACTTACGAATCTATTCCGAATAACGAAAAACTGATGATGGATTTTATCATAAGGAATATTACGGTTAGGAAGTTTCAAACAAAATATATTGTGGATATTGGAATTAATTACGAAGAGGTAGAACTTTAACAACAATCACAGTTCTATTACAAAGCAAAAATTGAAGACATCGGCGACCTTTCAGTTTACTCCGGCTATAAAGAGCTGGATGCAAAAGGATTGTCCTTGGTTTTGGGCAAAACTTATGAAACGGAATTTAATTCTGTAAATGAAATTACAGACGTGGAACCTCTTCATTATTGCAAAGAGGCATAACAAATTTAAAATTGAGTGATAATGAAATAGAAAATGAATATTCACCCTTCCTGTTCAACATTATTTTAAATAACAAAGAAAGAAAGGAAGAATTAAAAGAAGAAGCCGTCCCGAATTTTATTTTATGTGATGGGAGAAAATTTAAATATGCAGTAATCAATGGCTTTCTCATTAAAGCAAGTTCAGTCGGAAGAAAAGTAGGCAATGCACTCATCTTTAAATAAAAATACTTTGAATTCGGATTTCGGCGAGAAAACACTTCCGCACATAAATCATCTTTACACATATGCATTATTAATTACCGGAGATGAGAGCAAAGCGGAAAAAGTCTTAATGAAAACCTATGCGGAAGCTTTTCATTTTACAAATATCTTTCAGAAGAAACAGTATATAAAACTGTGGCTTACCCGTATAATGATGAATATCTGCAAAAACGATCCGTCATTAGAAAATCCAAAAGTAGAGAGATAATAATAAAGAAGCAGGGCGTACTTGTAAGTTTAAACACAGAAGATTTGCAAAAGGAACCTTCATTCAAAATTACGCAGAAACTAATCACCGAAATTCCTTCCTTGCCGTTTGAACTGAAAGAGGTATTAATTCAAATTGAAATATTAAAATTCAAATTATGATACTGCTGCGGATTTGATTGATATACCGGAAGGTACTTTAAGAAAAAGAATTTTTGATGCACGGAAATCTTTGTTGAAGAAATTAGTGTCTGATGATTCAAAATTTAAGCAGGATCAAAACTCTCAACTAAATTATGAAGATAAAAAATTTATAACCTCCTCTGTTGATGTTAAAATTCAAAAGGACACAACTCTGAAGAGGGGAAAAACTTTAAACAGGAAATTGATGCACAAATATTTATAAAATCTTTTTTAGATGAACATCTTAAACTGCAGCAAGTTAGAGATGCAGTGTATTTTAGAATCATTAAAAAGTTTGCCCCGGATCATAAGAGTGAAATAAAGAAAAAAAACATCGGGGAAAAAAGAGGACTTGTAGCCGTATCAACAATTGCAATGTTTATTCTTATTGCAATATTAATTATAATAAGTAAACCACCTACACTAAGTCCCAAAGAAATTGCTGCCGAACAATTTGGCGAAGATAATATTTTATTCAGTTAACAAACAATCATTCATTGTTTAGTGAAAACAAATTTACGAGGGACATGGTTTTCGGCAACGAAGAATATTTGAGTAAATACTTTGAATCTTCCGGGTTTGAAAACAAACCGGTCTTCTTCAGTTACAAGTCCTGGAAAATTGAAAGCGGCTTTACAACAGATTTTAATGGGGAAAAATTAGCAAATTATTTTTATAAAAATGCCGATGATAAGTATTTATACGTCTATCAGGTACCATTGTCTTTGGTGGAAGAAAAAAAAGTTCTCAAGCTAAGTGAAAATCTACTGGATTTATTAAATTCAGGGAAAATGCTTTTCTAACAGAAAAGGGGAAACAGTTTATTTATTAAAGAAATCGGGCGAGAATATCTTTGGTTACGCAATTAATAAGCAAAACAGGGATTTAATGCTTGAAATCTGCAAGAAATGAAAAGATACTGTTCCAATTTCTTGTTTATCCGTTTCAATTTTAATAAATTTGTGGTCTCGCAATTCTAACAAAGGCGTTTAGTTGGCTAGATTAAAAAACATTGAGGCATTTTGTTCTACATGCAATACCATTAGTAAAGATGGAAATCTCCGGAGAATTATCCGGCGAAGAGAACGAAAATAAAAGATGGGCCAAAATGCAAGAAATGTAAGCAGACTATGGTCATTGATCTGGAAGAAAATTTTGGAGCCACTAAAGTTTCGCTCGAAGGAATTGAAAATTCGGAATGTACTACTTACTCCCCAACTAAAACTTATGAGCTTGGGGAAACCATTTATCATCAGAATTGGGATGACTTCGGTAAGGTAGTTACAAAAGAGACTCTATCGAACGGAAGGAATTCAATTTCGGTTGAGTTTCAGAAATCCGGACTAAAAAAATTAATAGAATCATTAAATAATTAAGCAACCTGAAAGAGGTGATTAAATTTGGTTGGGATTAATATCGGCGACAACGAATCTATTGATAAAGCATTAAGAAGATTTAAAAAGAAATATGAAAGATCTGGGGATTCTTAAAGAATTTAAGAAAAGAACTTTTTTCGTTAAACCATCCGTTAAAAAACGAATGGAAAGAATTAAAGCTGCAAGACGTGCACATCGCCCCATGAGGTTTACACAATAAAATTAAGCCCCTCTTTTTTTGAGGGGCTTTTTTTATTTAAGATCCAAAACAGGTTCAATAATTGTCGGAACTTTTCCTCTTGCGTAATATTTTTCTAAGTGCTTAACAACCTTATCAAAAACCTCGTCAATACTGCTGCAAAAGTTTAACAGTTTTAAATCCGATTCGCTTATCATTCCCTTCTCCACCAGCACATCAAAATTAATAATACTTTTCCAATACTTCTCATCGTATATTACCATTAAAAGTTTCTTCTTTATCTTTTCCGTTTGAACCAACGTTAATACTTCAAAACATTCATCCATAGTACCAAAACCGCCGGGAAAAATAATTAATGCTTTTGAGAGATACGCAAACCAGAATTTTCGCATAAAGAAATAATGAAATTCGAAACTTAAATCGGGTGTAACATAACGGTTAACAAACTGTTCAAAAGGAATGCTGATATTTAAACCAACAGAATATCCGCCTGCTTTTTTAGCACCTTTGTTTGCTGCTTCCATTATTCCGGGTCCGCCGCCGGTACAAACAATAAACCTGTTTGCTGTTGTATCCAAATTTAAACGACCATTCAGTCAGCCGGCGAGAAAGTTCAACTGCATCTTCGTAATAACGCGACATATCAACCATCAACTGTGAATATCTTAGTTTCTGTGCAAAGCCAGGTGCTTTAGGATTCATTTTATTTATTTTTCTGAAATCAGCCAATGCATCTCTCTTCGATTTTAACCTTGCTGAACCGAAGAATACAATTGTATCCATTATTTTATGTTTGCGAAACTTACTCTTCGGATGAAGATACTCGGATAATATCCTTAACACTCTTCCATCTGCTGAATTAAGAAAGTTATCATTCTCATATGCTTTTTTAGGTTTATCAATTGCTGCCATAGTTTATCCGTATTAGTTTATATTTATTTTTTATTGTTAGAAGTTTTAGAAAAAGTCGGAGGATAAATTGGTCTCCCTTTTTTACTTTGAAAACTATATATTGGAACCAGGTAAAATCACGCTGTTTTATTTCTAACTCACTTATTATTATTTATAATTTAACTTAACAAATATAATTCAAAATTAGTAATGCGTAATTATTTATGTTGAAGAGAACAATTCCTGTTGTATTGATCATCACAGTTTTTGTTTCGAGTTTATTTTCTTCATCAACCGAGGATATACAAACAAAAATAAGAAAAATATTGGACGCATTTCCTGCAAGCACCGAAATAGCAATTCTTATTTTCAACCCCTTAACAGAAGATACAATTTATTCCGTTAATCATACGCGTTCAATGATACCGGCATCCAACACAAAACTTTTTACAACAGCAACCGCACTTAAAATTATGGGTCGCGATTTTCTTCTTCACACAAAAATATTGATGGATAATAATGCTCTTATGGACAGCATAGTAACCGGCAATGTTTACATAAAAGGTTTGCGGTAATTCTGTTTTTTCATCAGAAGATTTAGATAGTCTTGTATCGGAAATTGCTAAAAAAGGAATAACAAAAATTACAGGTGATGTAATTGGCGATGATACTTTTTTTGATGATGTTTACACCCGAGATGATTGGATAAAAGACGAGGATGCAAATGTAAAACTGCCCCCCGTCTCCGCTTTGGTGATTGATAGAAATACAAAGCATGTTAAAAAGAAAAGAAGAGGCAGGTGGAGAACTTACAGGGTTCATGTAACTAATCCGCCAAAGTATGCGGCACAATTATTAAAACAAAAACTTGTTGAATCAGGTATCAATGTGGAGGGCGAAGCAAAAACAGGTGAAACACCTCTTACCGCAACAGTATTAGTTCAATCATCAGTGGTATTAAATAAACTGATACAATTAATAAACAAAAACAGCGATAATTTTTTGGCGGAATGTTTGTTCAAAACCATAGGTGCTATTGCAAGCGGCAAACAGGGCAATTCATTTTATTCTACTCAAGCTATTTTAACTTTTATTAAAGATAATGCAATTTATTCTGAGAATACTTCAATAGTTGATGGTTCGGGTATTTCCCGATTCGATCAGATTACAGTTGGAGCTATCGTTGGCTTATTAGAAATTATGTATTTCGATCTCAAAAATTTCCCCGATTTCTATAATTCATTGAGCATAGCCGGAGTTGATGGCACGCTTGAAGATCGATTGGATAAAAAAGGTAACCCCATTAATTTCAGAGGAAAGACGGGAACGCTCAACGGTGTTTCATCTTTATCAGGGTTTCTTAACAACAAAAAGCGGTGATGAATTAATTTTAAGTATGATTATCGAATTTAATCGCGGCGGTTCAAAAAAATACCGCAATGCACAGGATAAAATAATAGAAATACTAAACGATTGGAATGAAGAAAACCCCGAAGAAATTGATCTTCAGGGTTTTAAATAAAATTTTAGTTTTTACTGCTGTCCGTCCGGAGATTGATTATTCTCAGTCGGTAACTGATTTTGCTGAGGTAAAGTTGGTGTTTCCGGAATGTTTGTTCTTCCAGATTGCTGAATAATACTTCTTTGCTCAGCAGTGGTTTGCCGGGTAAGAAAAACAAATTTATCACCACAGCCAAACACAGCAACAATTCCCGCTAGCCACCAGGTAGCCTGGCTAAGAAAATCTGCCGTTCTTCTTGTTCCAAACATTGCACCTACATTTCCACCGCCTGCACCACCAAAAGTCCCGGCTAATCCGCTGCCTTTACTCGATTGCAGTAAAACAACGATAACGAGCAGCACAGCCGTAATTGTTGCGATAATAATTAATAATGAATACATATTTTTTACTCCTTAAAATTCGTAGCGGGGGAGGGATTCGAACCCCCGACACGTGGATTATGATTCCACTGCTCTAACCAACTGAGCTACCCCGCCAGTTTAAATTTAGCTTGCAAATATAATTACAAATCAAATAATTTCAAAAGCTTTGATTATGTACAAATAAGAAGTCATCATTTTTGGTGATCCGGAAAAATAACTCCCAATTCAAAATTAAGTGATGATTAAGTCATCAACAATAATTACATTTGCACATTAAAATTACATTGCTATGAGTTTTTATCCACAACCTTTTAAATATCAGTGCGGTCCTTTTGCACTTAAATATGCCCTGGTAATGCTTGGCAGATTTGAGAGCGAAAAGTTCATTGCTAAAAAAGCGGGAAGTGATTGGTGGTACGGAACAGACGAAATTGGTCTTGAAAAAGCTGCAAAGTCTTTTAATTGCAGAATGAAATACTTCCGCCGAGAAACTCCGACCGATGCAACAACAGCATTAACCAAACATTTAAGAAAAGGTTATCCCTGCATTCTCAGTGTAGATGAATGGAGCCATTGGGTAACAGTTGTAAATTGGCAGCAGGGAAAATTTATCGTAATTGATAGCTCTTTAGATAAGGTGATAAAAATTTACTCTGCCAATCAGATTGCACGGCGGTGGAAATATGATGACCCGGATAATTCTTTCCGTAGTTATGATGGTTATGCTGTAATTCCTAATTTTAAAACATCAACAAAGGCAAAGTTAACTCTTGCAAAAGCAAAGTATGTGATGAACAAACGTAACAGAGAATTGGCACGTAACTGGGATACATATTTTAACGATCTTATTGCGATTTGCAGACCCTTAACTTCGCTTTCGGTTTACACAATTACGTTTGGTGAGTTCTTAAGAAGAAATGAAAAAATATTGATTGAGCAGGTTGCATACTGGCATGGCTCGCCATCTTACAATGAATTAAAAAAGATACTTAAGGACCTTAAGTTTGTTGCCGATATTTACAATCTTGTTATTTACGAGGAACATCAGCGAAAAGCACTTGTTGATTTAACCAGTTTGCTGATGATGTACACTTGCGGCAAGTACGGAATGAACAAAATTTATTCATCCTAAAATAAAATGATATAATGGGAAACAACGTAAAACGATTTGAAAAATTATTAACTATAGATAAAACTGCCCTGCTTATTATTGATATACAGGAAAGAATTATCCGTGTTATTAATGAATATGAAACAGTAGTTGAAAACACAATAAAACTTATAAAAGGATTCAAAGCTCTCGGAATTCCAATTTACTATACCGAGCAATATCCCAAAAGGATTGGGCCCAACTGTAGAATCAATACAAAACGAATTGGAAGGGAATGACGCAATTCAGAAACTTTCATTTAGCTGTTCGGGAGCAGGTGATTTGTTTAGTGAATTAAAAAAGAATGGAATATCTCAAGTTGTTGTGTGCGGAGTTGAATCGCATGTATGTGTTCAACAAACTGTTCTCGATTTGATTGCAAACGATTTTCAGGTAAACCTTGCAGCTGATGCAGTGTCTTCAAGAAGAGTGAAAGATTATGAAATTTCTTTATCAAGAATGAGGCAGCATGGAGCGGATGTTACAACCACAGAAGCCATTCTCTTTGAATTGTTGAATGTTTGCGGAACAGATGTGTTTAAACAGATTTCAAAAATCGTAAAATGATACACATAAACTTTAAGATTTAATTCTTATGAAGACATTCTCATTATGATTATCAATTTGAAATCTACAGCATCCAATTAATTTAATTTAAAGCAATAACCAATCGAAATCCTAATACACAGACTGAATTAAAGGGTTTCTGTCAGTTCATAATATCTTTATCACAATTTGATAATTTCTCAAATTAAAACAGCTAAAAAACTTTAGATTTCGTAAGAATTTCTAATAATATTAAGTAATAATTACAATAGCTAAAATTTTAAGATTAATCTATTTTAACTACCTAAACTTTTATGGATTGGCACAAGGGTTGCACAAGTTTTACGGTGGTTGATGGGAGACAGGGAAATGAGAATAGATTACTCAATAATTATAGCACCGAAACCAGGAAGTAATTGAGCATAAATTATCCAAATATAGAACCGTTAGTTGAAGAGGTCTTAAAGAATTTTTTTACGGAAGCAGACGCCGAAGAGTTTAACTCGAATTATTTAGCTGCTGAACAACCGCAAGATGTATCTGACGAAAAACTTAAAGAAAAATTTGATGTCGATTTAGAAAGCGGTATCAGAATACGTTCTCAAGTAGATCTTCTTTTAACATTTGCAGAGAATGAACTTCCTAAAGAAAAATTTATAGACCTGCTTCTTTTTGTGGGGCAATCCACAATTACCAGTGGTGAATTTTCTTCAGCACTGGAAATCCATGAAAAATTAGCACACTACTCCGAAGATACACCTCAAATGAAAAACATTGCAGCTAATGCTTTTTTAAGAATGGGCGAGGTTTACAGCGGGCAGGCAAAATGGGAACTAAGTTTTAACTATTTGGGCAAAGCCGAGGAACTATTCCAGGAGGAGAATGATGTAAAAGGCAATGCTGAATGTGAAAACTTAATGGGGACAATCTTCGGCGATAAAGGCGAACTCCAAAAAGCAGTTGAGCATTTTGAAAACGCATTGGCTTTTCTCGAAGATAATCCCGATAATGTTTTAAAGGGAAAAATTGAGATAAATCTTGGTATTATCAATAACATACAAGGTAAATACGATTCGGCGCTCTCAAATTTCCGACGTGCACTCTTAAATTTTGAAAAAGCAGATGATATACGAAGAGTTGCCGAAGTAAGACAGGATATGGGTATGGTTTATACCAAGAAGAAAGAATTTCGGGAAGCATTGAGTGAATTTGATCTGAGTTTAATGGCAGCAAAGGAAATAAATTATCTTCAGTCATTCGGAATAAATTATGTTAGTAAAGCTTACGTTTACACACAGCTTTCCGATTATGATTTTGCAGAAGCATTTGCCGATAAATCGATGGAAGTTGCTTATAAGCTTGATGATAAACTTACCATTGCTGAGGTTTATAAGATTAAAGGAATTATTCAACGAAACAAAAATAAATTTGCAGCAGCTGAAAATTACCTGCTCACAAGTCTTCGCTTAAATAACGAAATCGGAAACAAACTAAACCAGGCAGAAACATCCTACGAATTAGGTGTTCTTTACGATAAGGCAGATGATAAAGAAAAGAGCAAAGAATACTTTGCCGATGCTTTGGATTATTACAAATTGATTGAAGCCGAAGAAGAAATTAAGGAAATAGAGAAACTGATTAAAAAGTAATCTGAATAAAAAGTATTTGATTGGAAAATTAATAAATGCTTGCCCGAAAATATCAGGCAAGCATTTTAATTTTAAATTTAGTTATAGAAATTAGCAGCGCCCCACATACTTAATCCGAAAACAGAAAGCAATATAGTTGTAAGAATAGCAGCAATAACAAAATAAACAACAATCAATACAACTATTGAAACAATGATATATCCTATTTTCTTTTCTTCTGGTGTTTGCATTAATGGGGAGAAACCTAAATACATCACGTACAATCCATATAATCCAAACAAACTGCCAAGCCAACTAATTGCCGGAATTATATTTAAAATGCCTCCAACCCAGATAGGAGTCATGGAATAAGCAATAAGTTGCAATGCTCGTCCCTAAATTCTTTTGTGATCCAAAACTTGGTGCAAGTGCATCAATAACAAACGCTGCTAAAAAAACAGAAACAACAGCATTTATAAGCTGCACTAAAGCCAAAGCGATACCATAATTAAAGGATGTAAAGCCCATTATTCCAATTACTCCCCAACCAATAACCAGTGCAATTGCAGGTACAAGTGCCAGCGGGAAGACATAACCGGTTATTATCTGTTGAATATTCGGCTCTTCATTTGCCACTACATCCCATTCGGTTTTAGGACTTATAATAATATTTTTAGCCCTGTCAATTAAATTCATACTTCTTCTCCTTTTATTTGTTAGAATGAAAAATCCAATTAAATTTTACGGATAGTATTCTCCCTGGATGGATAACCCAAATCATCAAAATGATATTAGATAATATTTCCATAAATCTCCGGAATGAAAGTCTTGTGCATTTAAGTAATGAAAACTTAATGAAATTGTTAAACTGATACAAGAAAAGATTTGATTTTTTAACAGGCAGAGATTTTAGATGCTAATATGAAAATTTTAACCTGAAGTAAAAGGAACTTCCGAACTCCCCAAATTCAGTCGAGGGATCGCCTTCAAATACTTGAGCAATTAACAATAAATCCAAATTAGTTACAATTGAGTATGTAACTGATGGCACAATAACATAAGAACCGTCATCAGGATTAAAAATTCCGAACAGCGATCCTCTTAGCAAAGGAGTTATATCATAGGAAAATTCCTGGTAGATAGACCACCTTGCCGGAGATAACATTCCTAAACTCAGTGCCTCCTGGAAAAAGAGAAAAGTATTTTCAGTTTTGCCATTATTATTGTAAAGCATTTCGGTATGAATGTAAAATGTGTTAGGGAATGTGTAATCAGCGGAAAGTGCAATCGCCACCAGCGGCTTATCAAATGATGAAAGTGATTCCTCATCCAAAGCTTCATAAAGAGGATTTGTAATCATGCTGTTTGGTTCTTCACTAACAGTTATTTCACCTCTGAATCCTGCCGAATAAATATCTCCAACCCAGGAACCACCGAACACCCATCGTTCGTCTCTCATCCCGCCGATAATATTAAAATCATAATTGAATGAATTGATGCTCCACAATCCTGCTAAGATGGTATTCTTTTTTTCCTTTGCAGGTTTATAGCCGGCTTCCACTTTTGTAACTGCGCCTGTATAATATTGAACTCTTACAGCATCAACTGCAGGCAATTCTTCATAATCAAAATCCAACACGTTAAGCGGATTAAAAAGATCGGTTGGATTCCAAACCCATGCGGTTCCCCAGGCAATTCTCTGTCTGCCTATGGTCATCTCAAAATCATCTTTAATCCAGTTGAACCAGAGCCGGTCAACCTCAAGATAACCGATAGATTTATTTTCATCCCACAATACTGCATCAAGCCGGACCCAATCTCTTGGAGTTTTAATAAACTCAATATAGTTGGAAGTGTTTTCAATTGTTTCACCATAAAATGCTCTAAACCTTAATTCGAGGGCAGCGGTTAATGCTTCGGATGGGTACCAGCGCGTATTTAAGCGGGCGTGAAGAAGATGATCGGAATATCTTTCTTCTGTATCCGGGAAACGGGTTGAACTGAATAAATATTTTGCATAACCGTTATAATCAAATGAGGAGAGCTGCGCTTCAATTTTTATTAAAGGAATAAACAGTAGAAGGATAAAAATTCTAATTTGCATCAGCCATTGCATTATCTGTTATCTCATCCGATTCTATTGCTCCGTCGCGTAGAGTAACAACTCTGTGAGCACGTTTAATAACTCTTGCATCGTGTGTTGAAAAGATGAATGTCATCTTATGTTCTTTATTCAATTTTTCCATTATATCAAGTAAATTATTAGCCGTTACAGAATCCAGAGTTTGCCGTTGGTTCATCAGCTAAAACAAAAGATGGTTTTGAAGCTAAAGCACGAGCTACTGCAACTCTTTGCTGCTGCCCGCCGGAAAGCTCGGTTGGCTTGCTGTTTATTCTATCCGAAAGATCAACTGCGGTGAGAAGTTCAACAGCATTTCTTTCTCGTTCCTCTTTTTCAACTCCCTTGAAGCAGCATTATAAATTCAACATTTTCTTTTGCTGTGAAGACCGGAATTAAATTGTATGCCTGAAAGACAAACCCAATATTATGAAGCCGGAAATCAATCATCTGATCGGTTTTGAATGTTGAAATATCTGTTTCATTAATAATAATATTTCCGGATGTTGGCTTATCCAATCCTCCAATAATATTCAGTAAAGTAGTTTTACCGGAACCCGATGGACCAACAATTGCGGTGAACTCTTCTTTTTCAATTTTTAAGTCCACTTCTTTTAATGCTTGAACCGGCACAGCAGTATCATCATATATTTTTGTAACTTTTTTTAATTCTATAAGCGCCATAATTTATTTCTCCTGTTTATCATTTTCTTTTTATCATCCATAAGTTCTTATTGCATCAGCAGGACGAAGTTTTATAGTTTTGATTGAGGGCCAGATCGCAGCAAGAATTCCCGTTACCACAATCATTGTAGTTAACACCCCGTAAAAGTAGAGTGGTAAAATGGGGTATAATATTGTTGGCATGCCCCCAGGAAGATAATCCCTCAGAAAATAGTGAAAGATCGATTCCCCTTATCAGAAAAATACCAGATGGTAAATGTTCCGAGTACCATTCCAATATACCGCCAAAGAGTGATAGTAATATTGTTTCAATCATAATAAGAAAAAATACTCTTACTCTCTTCATACCAACTGCTAACAAAACGCCAAACTCTCTTACTCTATCTAACACAGACATAAGCATTGTGTTTGTAATTCCGAATAGAAGAGCAGCCATTATAATTCCAAGAAATATTTGCATTTCAATGATCAGAAACTCATACATCATTTCGAGTTCCGGGGCAAGGTCTTTCCAGGTTTCCACCACAAGTGAGGAATAATTTTCCTTTAAGATTGCTAAAGTTGAATCTAAATCTTCCGAGGAATTTAACCTGATCGCGATTTCATTTACTATCGGATCGCTGTTCATAGTTTTGTATAGATCAGACTTCCTAACAAATACGTTAGATTCATCAAATGTTGAAGATTCCGTTTTGTAAATACCAACTATCCTGAAAGCAGCATAAGTAAGGGTTGTATCAATACTTTGAAAACTCAAAACCATTTTAGAGCGCAGCTTCAATCCAAGTTTATCGGCAAGCTTTTCTCCCACGAGAATTGGATTTCTTTTTATGCCGTTAAAGTACTCCCCTTCTGTTATATAATCTGCAATGGTTGTTACATTTTTTTCGCGGGAGGGATCAACTCCTATAATATTCACTCCACGGGAAGAGTTGGGAGACGATGCCATTCCTTCAATCAATACTCTTGCTGTAACATCTTTTACTTCTTTTAGATGACTGATTTCATCAGCTAATTTATTACCATCCGGAATGTAATGTGATGTAAGACTTTCATCCTTAAATTCTTTTGTATGAATTTGAATATGGCTTAAGTTCCTGTCAATTGTTGAATTTACAGTTGTATCCCAGGAACCTATCATTACGGCGACTGAAAAAAGTCCTGACCACAAACCTAATGTAATAGCAGTAATAATTATTAAACTTCTTTTTTTATTACGCCAAATATTTTTCCACGCAAGATTAAGTAACATATCTTTTAATCTCCATTATTTTCTCATAGCTTTAACAGGGTTCAGTTTTCTGATATATGATAACGGGTATAAAGCAGATATCATTGCAATCACAAGCACAGTTAAAAACTGATCGACAAAATATTTAGCAGCAAATCTGAAAGGGATGATAGGGATCTAAACCAAATTTCAGCATAACATCAGCCATCTCACCTGTTAACGGAATTGGATTTTGTTTTAGGTAATAAAGGATCGGAATACTTACGATTATTCCGGCTAACACACCTATGAACGAAAGGAACAGAGACTCCAGGAAGGAGACATAACTTAATCTCCATTTTTTCATCCCAACAGAAATTAAAATTCCAAACTCCTTGGTTCTTTCTGCAGTCATCATCATCACCGTACCAAATATCCCAAAGCCGATTACCACATAAAGAATTCCTAACATAATTATGCCGCCAGCATTATCTACCTCAATACTTTGAACAAGTTCCGGCATTAATTCAGACCACATCATCACTTCATACTTTTCATCGAATAAATTACTTACAGCTAAGTGAACTTCATTTATTTTTTTAGCTTCATCTATCATTATTGAAAGGGTGGTAACTCTGTTAGGTGCAGCATAAAGCCACTGTGAATAATCCAAACTAAGATAAACCATCGTTTTGTTAAGAGCAGGAAGAGTGAACTTTACAATTCCCTCTACTTCTACCTGCGCTGCTGCTGTAACACCGTGATAGCCCTGTCCGTACAAAACAACACTGTCGCCAATTTCAACTTTCAATAATGTTGCAAGCCCTTCCGCAATCATTACCCCTTTTGAATTTTCTGTAAGATATTTTCCGGAAACTAGTTTGTTTTTCAAATCAGTCATTTCATTTTCTAATTCGGGATGAATGCCAACAATGGAAGCAACTTTTGTTACATTACCATACGAAATTAAACTGAATGATTCGAGACGAGGTGTGACAAGAGTAACGTGTTTTACAGAATCGATTTTACCAATTCTTGTCAGCGAAAGTTCCATACTTTTATCAATCGATCTTTTATCCCAGTAATCCTTTGCATGAACCTGGATATAACCTGTGTACATACTTACTGATGCATCGACCATGTAATCGTAAGAACCTTCTTGCATTGAGCGCATCAGAAGAGCAAAAATAACCGCAAAAAATATTGATGCAGAAGCAATTAATGTTCTCCTTTTATTGCGCCAGAGATTTCTCCATGCTAAAAGAAAGTAAGTTTTCATCTTATCTCACCCTTTTCATATTTCGTTCAGAGAAAAACGCATCATTTACATTATAATTGAACTCAATCTTGTTGTAAATAAAAACAGTTTTTTCACCGGGTTTGTCCATTGGAATCATTTCCCAATGCGTTGGTATAGTCCTTCCTCCCATCTCTTTAATATCATCTCCGAGGTATGTTTTTACAATAAATTCATCTTCATCAAAAAATTCCACCTTGAGCTGGAAATATGCATTTTTTGCAATCCAGATTAAAAGTTTACCCCATACAACTCCGGCATCGGGTTTGGGGATTGATTCAATTTTGTAGCAATCGTATCCGGCAAATATTTCTTCACCTACAATGTGTGAGTGTAATCGTTCACAACTGATGATTCCTTAACCAGGTCATCGTTTGTAAAATCAGACCCCATCCACGATTGAAGCATCATAGAGGGCGGAATCTTTATAATCTTTTGTGCTGTCGGGATCCAGTTCCAAACTTCCTTTTTTCGTTTAAGTGTTACCGATCCT
>PVMK01126471.1_pt1 | contig 14638 bp, 16 predicted proteins | sample 1853481 | NCBI WGS metagenome assembly PVMK01 (sample SAMN08533507, study PRJNA380276) | Marine sediment metagenome, whole genome shotgun sequencing project. | reverse complement strand
TTTTGGTAATTATCATTGGAATTGTAACTGCAGGATTGATATGAGCACCAGAGACATGTCCAAATGCATAGACCATAAGTGCAATTGCACCACCATGTCCAAGAGCGATGAATAGTACTGATTGAGTAGTTAATTCTTCACCAAAAGCTGAAACTGCAAGAATTACGGACAGTGGGCCAAAAAACACTAGGCCATATGTGGCAATTGCTTCTGCAAGCCAAGCTCTTGGATTAACCATCAAGCAAAAGCCCCGAGGATTTACATATAAAAGATTCGGATTGTTTTTGATCTATTTGAAAAAGTAATTAATTATGGGAGAATCTAAAATCAACAATGATTTCAGAAGGAGATTCAATTCCAAAGTTTGAGGCAAATGATTCTGATGGAAACAAGGTCAAATCAACTGATTTTAAGGGTAGAAAGCATGTCATTTACTTTTATCCAAAAGATTTCACACCAGGGTGTACAACTGAGGCTGATGAGTTTTCTAGAGATTACAAAAAGTTTCAAAAAGAAGGAATCGAAGTGATTGGGGTTAGCCCAGATGATGTAAATTCACACAAGAAATTCTGTGATAAAATGGGAATACAGTTTCCTCTCCTTGCAGACATTGAAAAAGAAATTTCAAAGAAATTTGGAGTATGGGGAAAGAAAAAATTCATGGGACGTGAATACATGGGAGTATTCAGAAGCACCTTTTTAGTAAATGAAAAAGGAAAAATTTTCAAAATATATCCCAAAGTAAAGCCTGCTGGTCATTCAAAAGAGGTTCTTGAAGAATTTTCTAATCTAAATTAAAATAAAAAGTTGTAAAAAGGTTAGAAACCTTTTGGTAGTGACCCCTTAGAAGATTTGGGTTTTTCAGGTTCTGGTTTTGCTTCAAATCCTTTTGGTAGACTTCCACGGCTTGAACCTGCACTTGTTTGAGCTTTTGCTGCATCTTCTGCTGCCTCTCTTTTTAGGGCCTCGTCGTATGCGTTTTGTTGATCAATTTTGTCTTGTTCAAGTCTGTTCATATAATCATTTTCGTAATCTTCTAGATGTTGTGTTCTAGATTTTGTTTGAGTTGTTGTACTTGGAGGAGGTGATTGTGTTTGTGCCGTTCCCTTTGGCAATGTACCTTTTGGCTTTGGAGCCTCTTTAGGTGTGTCTTGTACTTTTTGAAGAGTTACACCGTCTACTGTCATTGTAACACTACTAAATGTACCAAAGGTTTTGTCTGCTGGATGATATGCCATTCTGGCTCTGGTTGCAAAGTATTGGTTTGATGGTGCTGTGTAACCAGAAACTTTTATTTTTTGATCATTCCAGTTAGTTGTTGGGACTTTACCTACAGGTGCAGTCCTTCTTACATAGTATCTGTTTGGTGCTGGAGAATAACCTGTAACTGATGCTCTGTATTTGTGAAAGTCAGTCATTGGTGCTGTGTAGTATGCATTCTCTAATGCCTCATTGAAAGTTGCTGGTAGTTGTTTTTCAGCCTCTGCTGGTTTTGGAACTTCAGTTGGTTTTGGCTGAGAGCCTTTTGGAAGTGTATCCTTCTTTGGTTCTGCTGGCTTTGTCTCAGCTGGTTTTGGAACTTCAGCTGGTTTTGTCTCAGCTGGTTTTGTCTCAGCTGGTTTTGCTTCCATTTGTGCAACTAGTTTAGTTAGTTTAGCTTCTAATTCGTCAATCTTGGTTTCAAGATCTTTTTTTGTTGGCTTTTTAGCAGCTACCATTTAATTGAGATAAAGTTTTGGGGTTTATTTACATTTGGGTGATTACCATTACTAAATTTGATCAAGTTTTATATGCACAAAGAGGCTAAACGAGGTAATGGATGATTTTGAAAAAGAATACCCAGGATTTGACTGGAAAAATATACCAGCATACAAACATCCAGGAGGCAGGGATTGTCCATGTCCAAAGCATGAATACATTAGAGAGCAGATCAAATTTACAAAACAAGTTAATGAAAAAGGAAAGGAACCATCAAAAATTACTTTAAAATTCTGCCCAGATCACTATACGGTTTACATGAAGGAGGTAATTCCGGCAATGCCATTAAAATACAAAATTCTAACAAAGATTGCACTAAAGGTGGGAGCAATCAAAATCGAGCAGCTAAAGTATATGGAGTCTGAACTATGTTTTTACTGTAAATTTGGATCTGGGGGTCACGGAAAAAAGAACGAGCTTCCACCTGTTCCATAGAAATTTCTATTCAGGGGTAAGCAGGATTTTGGGCTTATTTGGAGTATCGTGATGGCACAGTTTTCCACATAATGGACAACGTTTTCTATCAAGAAAGATACATTGACAGATGTGAGAATCAATATAGGCTTTGGCAGATTTGTTTGATTCACCGGTTCCATTGCAAAAAGGACATTCAGAACCTAGTAGTTCAATAACCCCTTTCCCATTACAAACTGCACATTTATCCTCGCCCATCATTTAACCCACACAAACTTAGAATTAAAATGCATTTGTTGAATTAGTACCTAAGGAATTACTATTTACCTAAATCTAGTTAAGCTTATACTTGTTCTAACTTGAGAAAATTTATGACGATTAAAGACATTCATGATTTCATATTAGAATTAGAAAAAAATGGTGAACTAAAAAGAGTCAAAACACAAGTAGATTCGGATTTAGAAATTGCAGAGATAATTAGAAGACAGATGTATTCAAATGGACCAGCAATTCTTTTTGAAAATATCAAAGATTATGATATGCCAGTTTTAGCAAATGCGTTTGGTTCAATGAAAAGATTAGAGATTGGTCTTGAAATGACCGATTTTAAAGAAATAGGACAACGTATTGTCGACATGACAAAAATGGATATGCCATCTGGTTTTCTCAATAAAATTAAAAAGCTCCCTGAACTCTCAAAAATGAGCGATTCATTTCCAAAGCTTGAAACTAGTGGACCTGTAACTGAGATTACATCTAGTTCCGCATCATTTGAGGATTTGCCAATTTTAAAATCCTGGCCTGATGATGCAGGACGATTCATCACACTTGGGCTAGTTGCGACTAAACATCCAGAAACAGGAGTAAGAAATCTTGGCGTATATAGAATGCAAATTTTAGATAGCACTCATGCATTAATGCATTGGCAAAAACACAAACGAGGTGCACATCATTCAGATATTTCAAAAGACAAAGGAGAGAAAATTCCTGTGGCAATAATTATTGGAGGAGATCCTGCAACCATTTTTTCATCAATCGCACCAGTTCCAGAAGGACTTGACAAATACTTGTTCGCAGGAATTACAAGGAAGAAAGGAATCAAAACTGTCAAATGCAAAACGATTGATTTAGAAGTTCCAGCCAATGCAGAAATTGTTTTAGAAGGATATGTTGATCCCAAAGATCTAAGAGATGAAGGTCCTTTTGGCGATCATACAGGGTATTACACTCCTGTCGAACCATATCCTACTTTTACATTAACAGGAATTATGAGAAGAAAAAATCCAATTTATGTAACCACCGTTGTTGGAAAGCCAGTTCTTGAAGACGCATATATCGGGAAAGTAATTGAGCGATCATTTCTGCCACTAATTAGCATGTTTCATCCAGAGGTAGTAGATTTTTCTATGCCAGCAGCTGGCTGGTTTCAAGGTTTGGCAATAATATCTATAAAAAAGAGATATCCAGGTCAAGCAAAAAAAGTGATGATGGGTCTCTGGGGAATGGGACAGTTATCACTAACAAAGATGTTTGTAGTAGTAGATGATGACATTAACGTTCATGACATGAATGATGTTATTTGGGCTGTAACTACAAGAGCAGATGCGGCTCGTGATACAATAATCATAAACAATACACCTACCGATACACTTGATCCTGCATCGCCTCTTGTTAATTTAGGATCAAAACTAGGAATTGATGCAACACAAAAAACAAGTGAGGAAGGATATGATAGAGAAATTCAACAACTAGTCAAAGTGGATAAAGATACAAAAAATCTTGTAGATTCCAAGTGGTCTAGTTATGGATTATAGTAAAGAAACAGGATTGTAAAAATTATCGCGTTCTTCTACTTGATATTCAATTTGATGAATTGCTTCAACTATTATCTTTCCCGTCAATTCAGTAGAGCGCGCACCAGTACAGGATACAACTTCTTCTCCAATCAAAGTTCCTCCAAAGTCATCTGCACCATATTGAAGGGCAAGTTGAGCCATCCCAACTCCGTTTGTCAGCCAAGAGGATTGGATATGAGAAATCAATCCATCTAAAACAAGTCTAGAGATTGCAATCATCTTTAGTAATTGAATGCCGCCTGAACCATGTTCCACAATTCCTTCTTCTTTCATCAGTGTGTTATTTGGCTCAAAGTTCCAAGGAATAAATGCCATAAACCCTTTTGTCTTTTCTTGTAGTTTAGTTATCTTGTAAAAATGATCAACAATATCTTGATTTTTTTCTACATGCCCATACATCATGGTTGCAGATCCTGGTATTCCAAGAGAATGAGCTTCCTCCATAATTCTAATCCAATCATCACTTGAAATTTTCTTTGGGCTAATGACATCTTTTACAGAATCTACTAGAATTTCTGCTCCTGCTCCTGGAATAGATTGAAGCCCAGAATCTTTTAGTCTTGATAGAATTTCTTTGGTTGAGGATTTTTCTACTTTTGCAATCATGTCAATTTCAGATGTAGAAAGGCCATGTACACCTATCATTGGGAATTTTTCCCTTATCATTTTAAAGGCGTCTTCATAGTACTCAATCTTCAAATTTGGATTATGTCCTCCCTGAATGAGAACTTGTCTAATCTTAAACAAATCCCACGCAGACTTTACACGAGCTTCGATTTGATCAAGAGTTAATGTGTATGAATCCTCAGCTCCAGGAGGTCTGTAAAATGCGCAAAACTTGCAATCAGTAATACAAACATTGGTATAATTCAAAATAATATTATTTACAAAAGAGGCCTTTTTGCCAAATTGTTTTTTTTTGTCAGATGACCAGAAACTAAACCCATCAAAGAAACATCATCGGATTCTAAAAGTCGAAAACAATCTTCTGGACTCGGTCTTTTTCCGTTTAGAGAATTTTCCAGAATGTCACCAATATCACTTTGGTATAGCTGTTCAGTAGTTTGACTCAATTGACTTGATCACTTTCTTATTCAATTTGTATTTATTCCTATATCGGAAAAATGTATGAAAAAGACCAACCATCTGATAAGTTTGTGCTCAATTAGTAAAATGAAATTCGTTGATTCACGTTATTTTTAAGTAGGGCACAAGAAAGAGATTCACCCATGGTATCAGGTCATCAAGTAAGACTTAACCGAATTTTAAGGAAAGGAAAGATGCTTTGCATTCCAATGGATCATGGTATTTCAAATGGGCCTATTGAGGGTCTAGAAGATCCAGTATCTACCATTTACAAATGCGAACGAGCTGGCCTTACAAGTATTATTATCAACAAAGGAATCATCAAGGCATTACCTAGACCAACCAAAGTAGGAGTTTTAGTTCATTTTTCAAGTAGTACTGCATTATCAATGTCTCCAAATCGCAAGATGCTAACAGGAACAGTAGAAGAAGCTTTACGTTTGGGAGCAGATGGTGTTTCTCTTCATATCAATATTGGCGGAAAAGAAGAACCAGAGATGTTAGAACAACTTGGAATGACTGCAGAGCAATGCCACAAATGGGATATGCCTCTTTTGGCAATGATGTATCCAAGAGGGGAGAATGTAAAAGATCCTCATGATCCTGAAATCGTTGGACATGTCGCAAGAATTGGTGCTGAATGTGGAGCAGATATTGTTAAAACATTATACACAGGAGATGTAGATTCATTTTCAAAAATTGTAAAAAGTACACCAGTTCCAATCGTAATCGCTGGTGGACCAAAAGCTAAAACAGATTTGGAAATTCTTCAAATGACAGAAGATGCAATTACTGCAGGAGCAAAAGGAGTGACATATGGTAGAAATATTTTTGCGCATAAAGCTCCAGAAAAAATGGTTGAAGCTTTAGCCTCAATTATTTTTAGAAAAGAATCTGCCAAGGAAGCATTGAAAAAAATTGAGTAAAACACGAGAATTAATAATTTTACCCAAAGTGTCTCAGGCACAATTATCAAAATTCCTTTCACAATTAGAAGAAGAAGGAATCAAAATGGTTTATCTTGATCCAAAAAAAATTAGGAATGCCAAAACAAAGCTTGAAACAATATTTCCTTCCCCTAATGCAAAGCACATCGTACTTGAAAAAGATAATGCAAAAAAGCCAAGAGGAAAAAAGGCTGGTAGAAAATTTGAAATTTTATCAAATAAAGATATCGAGAATATTTTAACCGTTTCAAAAAAAGGTCTAGATTTTGTTATAGTGGAGGTAAAAGATTGGAAAATAATTCCCCTTGAAAATATAATTGCAAAGCTTCACAAAATACACACCAAAATTTACGCTATTGCAAGAACTCCTGAGGAAGTCAGAAAAATGTTTTCGATTTTAGAAGTGGGAGTAGATGGAGTAATTTTCAGCACGTCATCAATAGGAGAAGTAAGAGAAGTTTTGGTATATTTGGGGAGTAGAAGTTTTGATTTGAAGAAAGGAAAAATCATCCAGATCAAAGAGGTAGGAGATGGCGAACGAGTGTGTGTAGATACTGCCTCAATGTTACATAAAGGAGAAGGGATGTTAATTGGAAATAGATCAAATTTTTTATTTTTAGTTCATAATGAATCCGTTGGTTCTTCATTTACATCACCAAGGCCATTTAGAGTAAATGCCGGGGCAGTTCATTGTTATACCTTATCGCCAGATGGTACAACAAGCTATCTTTCGGAAATAGAAACAGGCTCTGAGGTATTAATCATTAATTCAAAAGGGAAAGCAAGACGAGCAACAGTAGGAAGATCCAAAATTGAAAGGCGCCCAATGCTAATGATCAAGGCATCAGTAAATGGAGAAATTGGAGGAATAATTGCTCAAGATGCAGAAACAATACGTTTTGTAAAACCAAATGGCCAACTTGTTTCTGTAACTCATCTCAAAAAAGGGGATATAGTGATGGTCTATTCCAAAGCAGCCACAGGAAGACATTTTGGGATGGAAGTAGATGACGAATACATATTAGAAAAATAATTAAAATGAAATACAAAACATGCGTGTCAATTGCAGAGACGACTCCTAAAAGACTCAAACAAACTCTAAAAATTGCTTTAAAGAAATCAGATTATGTCGAGATAAGATTTGATTTTCTAAAAACAGAGCAAATACCTCAAGTTCTAGAGAATGTGAAAAAAGATATGAAAAAAATAGTTTGTACATTAAGACCAAAATCAGAGGGAGGAAAATTTACAGGAAATGAAAAAGAAAGAACTGCAATACTAAAATTAATTGCAGAGTATAATCCATTTTTGCTAGACGTTGAATTTAACACAATGAACGAAATAGAAATTTAGTAAAATACCTAAAAATGACAAAAACAAATCTGTTAATTTCTGGACATGATTTTAAAAAAACTCCTAGGTTTACGGAATTAAAAAAGAGATTAGATCAAATGAGCAGATTCTCATCTAATGTCAAAATTGTAACCACCGCAAAATCAACTGATGATTCCGCTAGAATTTTGCAATTATACAATAAAAAAGGAAAAATCAATCTGATTGCCTTTGCTATGGGAGATCCAGGCAGAATATCTAGGATTTTGAGCCTATATCTAGGAAGCCCATATGCCTATGTATCATTGGGAAAGCCAATTGCTCCGGGTCAATTCAGTGTAGATGAAATAAGTAAAATCATTAACTTGAAAAAATAAACTTTAGTGAATAATCCATTATAGGATTATCAAATTCTACAAATTTCTTAATTGGAGTATGATCTAAAGTTGAGAGTTTAAATCAATCATGTGAACCAAGAAAAAAGATGTCAAAAACATTTGCAGTAATAGGAGATCCCATTGATCATTCACTTTCCCCAAATATTCATAGTGCAGCATTTAGAGAATTGAATTTAGACTGTTCCTATATTGCATATAGAATACCTAAAGGAGAATTACAAGAAGGGATAGATGCTCTGAAAAAAATTCAAATAGATGGATTCAATGTGACAATTCCGCATAAGGTAGAGATGATGAAATACTTGGATAAAATGGATGAGTCGTGTAGTCTTATTGGAGCAGTAAACACTATAACAAATAATGAAGGTATTTTAAAAGGTTACAACACCGACATGGAAGGATTTTTAGATCCATTTAGAAAAAAGGAAATAAAGATAAAAGATACAAAAATTCTTTTACTTGGAGCTGGAGGTGCTGCAAGAGCTATTGTTGCTGGGTTTGCAAAAGAAAATGCAAAACACATTACAATTGCAAACAGAACACTTGAAAATGCAAATAACTTGGCACAATTTGCAAATAAAATTGGTCTTGATGCAGATACCATAAACATTGAAAATATTGGAAATAATTTAGAAGATTATAAAATAATAGTTAATGCTACATCCGTTGGGCTAAAAAATGAACCCAGTCCTATTTCTTTTGAATCGATTAAACCAGAAACAGTTGTTTATGATATTGTTTACATGCCAATGAATACTGATTTTTTAAAGAATGCAAAGGAAAGAAAAGCCATCATAATTTACGGTTACGAGATGCTCCTAAGCCAAGCAGCAAGAGCGTTTGAGATTTGGCATGGTGTAAAAGCACCTTATAAAGCCATGAAAAAAGCTCTGTTAGGAGGGGTATAATGAGAAAAGTAAAAGCAATTGTTCATGGGGCAGTTTCACTTGTTAGTGCTATAGCAACCAAAAAAGGAGCGACTTTAGGCATTTCTCTTAAAGTTGAGACCGTAATAGAAACAAGTCCTGGGAAAGGAATTATTATTCAATCCAAGAATAAGACTCTCAGTTCTCGTTTAATCAATAAAACAGTAGAAAAAATTTTGACAAAAAACGAATTAGAGCAAAATAAAATTACAATAAGTTTAGAATCAGAAATTCCCACGGGATATGGATTAAAAAGTTCTAGCGCAATATCCTCAGCAGTAGCTCTTGCATGTGCAAAAATATTCAAACCAAGATTAACAGATCAACAAATTTTGCTTGCAGGAGTGAATGCGTCAATAGAATCCAAAGTAAGCATTACTGGAGCATATGATGATGCATGCTCATGTTATTTTGGTGGATTCAATGTAACAGATAATGCCAAGAAACAAAAAATTAGGTCAGAAAAAATTCCTTCAAATTTAATGGCTGTGATTTTTATTCCTAAAAATAGAAAACGAGGGAATGTAAAAAATTTAAAAATTTTATCAGCTGTCTTTGATAATGCTTGGAAATTAGCTAAAAATTCAAATTATTGGGAAGCAATGATAGTTAATGGTTTAGCGACGTCAGCAATATTAAATTCAGATCCTAAAATCATTACAAATCTTCTTGAAAAAGGGGCTTTAGCAGCATCAGTTTCTGGAAATGGGCCTGCAATAGCAGCAATTGTAAAAAATGAAAACCTACAAAATGTAAAAAAAGTTTTTTTCCTCATTAGATGGAAACATTATTGTTTCTAAAGTTAATAACAAAAAAGCTGAAGTATATGATTTGTAAAGTAGAAAAATCAAAACTGTCAGGAAATCTGGTTTGTCCTCCAAACAAGAGTTATACTCACCGAGCTATTTTTCTTGCTGCTCTTGCAGGAAATAACAGTAGAGTGGATAATGTTTTGTTTTCAGATGATACCTATGCCACAATTAATGCATGTAAAAATTTCGGAGCCCAGATAACGCAAGAAAATTCTTCAATAATTGTAAAAAAATCAATAGGAGAAGGGAAATTTGTGCCTGAAATTAACGCAGAGAACTCTGGGACCACGATAAGAATAGCCTCAGGAATTGCCAGTTTATTTTCCGAGGAAACTACCTTAACTGGAGATTCCAGCCTGCAAAAAAGACCTATGCAGTCGTTGTTAGATGCTCTAGAAAGTATGGGAGCCAAATGTTCCTCAACTGATGGGAAACCTCCAATTAAGATTACTGGAAAAATTAAAGGAGGAGATGTAACAATTCCTGGAAATTTTTCCAGCCAATTTATTTCAGCATTATTGATTAGTGCACCATTAACCGAAAAGGGGAATAAATTTAGTTATTGAAGAGAATTTAGTATCAAAGCCATACCTTGATGCAACAATTTCAACTATGAGACATTTTGGAGTAACAGTTCAAACATTAATTCCATACAAAAGGTACAACATCGCACCTCAAATTTACAAACCATCAACGTTTACAGTTCCAATTGATTTTTCAAGTCTTGCTTTACTTTTATCAGCAGCAGTGTTATGTGGAGAAGATTTTGTAATCAAAGGAAGTATTGGAAATTTACCTCACGGAGATGAGGTGTTTATTGATATTTTAGAACAGATGGGAGTCAAAGTAATAATTGAGGATGATAAGATAGCAATACAATCTCCAGAAAAACTTAAAGGCGGAAGATTCGACCTTAGCAATTCTCCTGATTTACTTCCTCCCTTAGCAATATTATCGTTGAAGACAACAAGTCCAATTGAAATCGTAAATGTAAAACATGCTAGACTAAAAGAGACCGATAGAATTGCAATAGTAGCAAGAGAGATTGTTAAATTAGGAGTTAGTGTAGAAGAAAGAGAAGACGGACTGATTTTAGAAATTTCAAATAATCTGAAAGGTGGATCTTTGAATTCAGAAAATGACCATCGGTTATTCATGGCATTTTGTATTGCTGGAATGTATGTAGGAGACTGCACGATTACTAATCCTGAGTCTGTAAAGGTATCCTATCCAAATTTCATAGAAGAGATGAACAGTATTGGAGCTAAAATTTCAATTCCGTGATTGTGATTTTAAAAAAATTGTTAAAATATATCAAAAGGCGCGACCCTGTATAGAGTGAAAAGCTTTCTCCTCACCCAAAACGCCATTGCGTTAACAACATGTATTTTTCGCAGGGCCGCGCAAATTATTTAATAAATTTTGCACGTTTTGCCATATTATATATATTATATTATAATATTTAAGAATTATTTGAAATATTTTGATAAATTACTAATATATATTATAATTCTTACATCAACTAAAATAATTAATTGGTGGGCAAAAATCAAACAAATTTTTAAAATTCTGCTAAATGAGGAATTATAAACATCACTAAACCATCAAAGATTATTGCCAGGAAATTCAATTGGTCAACGTCTTGTATTAACCAGTTTTGGTGAGAGTCATGGAAATTCCATTGGTGCCATTTTAGATGGATGTCCTGCAGGATTAGAAATTAATGAAAAAGATATCCAAAAAATGCTAGACTATAGAAAACCAGGAACATCTCTAATCACAACTCAAAGAAAAGAAGGTGATCAGGTAGAAATCATTTCTGGGATATTTAGAGGATTTACAACAGGAGCTCCAATCACAATGCTGATTTGGAATAGTGATCAAAAATCTAGAGATTATGAAAATTTGAAAACAAAGCTCCGTCCTGGTCATTCAGATTTTCCAGCCATGATAAAATACAATCATTTTAATGATTACAGAGGAGGAGGAAGATTTTCAGGGAGACTAACTGCAACCCATGTAATGGGTGGAGCAATTGCAAGAAAACTTCTAAAAGTCACATTAGGAATTGAAACTAATTCTTATACAACACAAATTGGTAAAATCAAAATGAAAAAAGATTATGAAGAAAAAATGATAAAATCAATTTACAGAAATGATGTTAGATGTCCTGACGAGAACACAGCAAAAAAAATGAAGGCCTCCATTTTGAATGCAAGGAAAAAAGGAGATTCGCTTGGAGGAATAATAGAATCAATTACTACAAATGTTCCTGTGGGATTAGGGGAACCAATTTTTAGTTCCTTAGAATCAGACCTAAGTAAAGCAATTTTTTCTATACCATCAGTAAAAGGAATAGAATTTGGTTCAGGATTTGAAGGTTCAGAATTATTTGGATCTGAAAATAATGATCTATATACCATCAATAAAGGAAAAATTGTTACGAAAACCAACAATTCAGGCGGGATATTAGGAGGCATTTCAAATGGGATGCCAATAACAATAAGAATCGCCTTTAAGCCTGCATCGTCAATTGCCCAAAAACAAAGTACTGTAGATATTAAAACTAAAAAGATTACAACTTTACAAGTTAAAGGAAGACATGATCCTTGTGTTGTTCCTAGGGCGCCACCAGTAGTAGATGCTCTTGTGGCATTGACATTAGCGGACCACGCTCTTTTGGCAGGGCAAATTAAGCCTGTGTTGTAAAAAAATGTCGGATATCAACGAACTTCGTAGGAAAATGGATGAGATCACTATTGAAATGATAAAAATGCTAAAAATAAGGACGGGGATTTCCAAGGAAATTGGAGAGATTAAAAAAAACACAGGAAAGGTAGTTACTGATGAATCACGAGAAGATAGTCTACGAATTAAAATTATTTCATTATGTAAAGAATTAAACTTTGATGAAACAATTGCAACTAAATTTTTAAATTTTCTTCTAAATGAATCTGTAAAGGTACAGTATAGCAACAAGCAAACACATCTTTCAATATTTCTTAAAGCAAAATCACTTGAACTAGAAGGAAAAAAAATAATTCACATGGAAGTAGGTGAACCAGATTTTTTACCGCCACTAAATGTTAAAAGTGCACTAGGAGAAGTTTATGACAAGGGATTTTTAAAATATGGTCAAGCAAAAGGAATTCCTCAATTTAGAGAAGCTCTTGCACAACATGTATCAAAAAATTTTGAAGTAGATATTAAACAAGAAAACATCATGGTGAGTCCAGGGGCACGATTTGGAATTTTTACGGCTATTAACACTTTGCTTAATCCAGGAGATGAATTAATTGTTATTGAACCTGCTTGGCCTGCATACAAAGATTGTGCATTACATGCAGGAGTAAAAGTAAGAACAATTAATACAACCTTAGAAGATAATTGGGAACCATCAATATCTCAAATTGAACAAACAATCAATTCAAATACAAAAATGATTTCTCTGAATTATCCAAATAATCCTACCGGAAAGATTCTACCTAAAAAATTGCAAGACCAAATTGTTAATCTGGCAATAAAAAATAATCTTTACATACTAAGTGACGAAATTTATTCTCAATATGCATACGTAGATTGGAAAAGTATACTTTGTCATAATTATGAAAAAACCATTGTTACTCAATCCTTTTCAAAATCTCATGCAATGACAGGATTTAGAATAGGATATACAATTGCTCATCAGGGAGTTATAGATAGATTATCCAAATTTGAAGCGTTATGCCTTACCAATGTTTCAGAACCAATCCAATACGTAGCCATGAAAGCCTTAGAGGCAGATACAACGAATAATACTAATACAGTTAAGCAAAGACTAGAGTTGTTGGCAAAAAAAGCAAAAGAAGCAAACCTTGATTTTGTGGTTCCAGATGGTGCGATGTATATTTTTGCTCGAGTTAATCAGGAAGGATTTGATGGGGTACAATTTGCAAATAGCCTTTTAGACAAGGGACTAGCAGTTGCACCTGGGGAAGGATTTGGCAATTACAAAAAATTTATCAGATTGTCTGCCTGTCAGAATGAAGAGGTACTAACAGACGGAATGAATATACTAAATGAGTATGTGAGAGATAAATAATGAAAAAATCAATTACTATTATTGGGGCAGGGGGACAAATGGGCCAATGGTTTTCAAAATATTTTGCTAGTAAAGATTTTCAAGTAACAGGATACGATGAAGAAAATAAAATTAAAGGAAAAGATATCATACAAGCTAGTTCATTGGTTGGAGGAATCCTAAAAGCAGATTATGTAATTTTGTGCATTCCTACAAGAAAGACACCAGAAATTATTAGATTAATTGCAAAGGAAATGAAAAGAGGAACATATCTAATTGACATTTCCTCCGAAAAAGCAAAAACTGTAGCTTCCTTAACAAAGATGCCTGCAAAAATTAATCCAATATGTATACACCCCATGTTCGGTCCAGGCGTAAAAAGTATCAAAGGACATAACATAATATCAGTTCCTGTAAAGGATGCCAAAAAAGAGCTAAGCGTTGCCAAAGCACTTTTTGAAGGAGCAAATTTTGTAACCATAGATGCGGCGGAACATGATAAAAAAATTGCGGTAATTTTAGGACTAACTCATCTCGTAAATCTTGTTTTTGCAAACATTATTTCAAAAGATGAAAAAGTTTCCCTGACAGAAAAAATGTCTGGAACTACGTTTAGAATTCAAAAAATTCTTGCAGAAAGCATAATGACAGAGTCTCCGGAATTAATTGAAACAATTATTGCAAATCCAGAGATTCGAAGATATGCAGAAGATCTATGGAAGGATGTAGGTAGACTTCTTACCTCTGTTCAAGAATCAAAGACTGAAGAAGTCATTAGTTATATCAAGGCATGTCAAGAGAGAATTTCTTCTAAAACTGATCTTGATGCATCCTACAAAAAATTTACTAAAATGGCAAACGCAATAGAGAAAAAATAGCAAAAATGCGCTCTACAAGAATTGTTACATCATTCATCATTGATAATGACAAATTTCTTCTTCTAAAAAGAAGTAATACAGTAAAAACTATGAAGGGATTATGGGCAGGAGTTAGTGGAATAATTGAGAAGGATGAAGAGCCTTTAAGAAGAGCGAAAATCGAAATATTTG
>PVMK01122253.1_pt1 | contig 14638 bp, 13 predicted proteins | sample 1853481 | NCBI WGS metagenome assembly PVMK01 (sample SAMN08533507, study PRJNA380276) | Marine sediment metagenome, whole genome shotgun sequencing project. | reverse complement strand
TATGAATGTGTCAATGGCGTTTGGAGATGGGCAGCTGTTCATGCTTGCTGGACCTATAGCTACGGGGACTGCCCAGGTAGTGGCGGCGGCGGTTTCTGGTATGTGAGCGGCGTCGGCGGTAGTGGCGGTGGCAGATATACACCCGCGCCAATTCCAATTGAAGGGGGTGTCTGCTTTCCGCCTGGTGAAAGAAAGGAATGTTATTCTGATCAATGCTGTATCACCGGGACGGAGGCTAAAGAAGACAGCAGAGAAGAGACGCTTTCTTCCGTCAATACTGTGATGCGGGAATATAACCGGGATCATGTGGATCTGTCGGTCAAAGTGCCGGGGGGAAAAATCGAGGTCAAACGCTGGTATTACGGCAACCGATGGTGGTTTGAGCATGAACGAAACCGCTTGAACTTTAACCCGGATTCTTTGGGAACCGGTATTAAATCCATCGACAAGGGCGGCGTTGTTTACTCGGCATCAACCGTGGATTCGGATCTTTTCATCCATGACGATATTTACCGGATCAGGCGTGAAGATGACGGAACCTATCGCTGGTCGGACAAATCCGGCAATTGTAAAACCTTTGACGAGGTCGGTCGGATGACCGCCTATGGCACCCGAAGCGGCGTTGTGGCCAAACTTTTGTATGAACCCGGCGAAAACGGCAGGCTCACCGGATATGCCGACAGAAACGACAACCCGGTCTTTTGGATCGAATACAATGAAGACGACCTAATTTCCGCCGTGTATGACATTGAAAACCGGCGGGTCGAGTATGCCTATACAAACGGACTGTTGACCACGGTCACCGATGTCCTTGAAAATGACACCACCCATGAATACGACGGTGAGGGGAGAATCGTCAGAACCGTCGATGCGGCAGGCAAAGGATCGATGGTGACCTACGATGATTACGGCAGCGTGGCATCGGTTGTGGACGACCTGGGCAAGGGCCATTTTTTTGAGTTTGATTATGACAGCAGCAAAAAAGAATACTATGCTCGCACCCGGACCTCGACCGGCAAGATCAAGGAGGTCTGGTTTGACCGATTTGGCGATACCCGGCGGGTGGATGTCAACGGCAGAACCATCAAAAGCATTGCCAAAGACGGCCGCAGCCTGATCATCACCGATGAGAAAGGGGATATTACCCGTAAGGAATTTGACGAATGGGACAACCTGACTAAAGTGGTTTATCCAGACGGGTCCACGGTCTCTTACGAATACGAGCATACCTTCAACCGGCGCACCAAAGAGATCGATGAAAACGGAAACATTACGGAATTAGAATATGACGACAGCGGCAACCTGACCCGAAAGGTCGAGGCCTCGGGTAGTGCCGACGAACGGGTCACGGAATACACCTATGATGCGAACGGCAATCTGTTGACCACCCAACGCATCGGGGATGCAGACACCATCGAAGCACTGACCGTCATGGAATACGATGCCTACGGTAACATGACATCGGTAACCGGTCCTGAAAGCAATGTCACCCGGTTCACCTCCCATGACATCATGGGCGATGTGTTGACAAAATTAGACGCCAGAGACAAAACATGGACCTATGAATATGATGATGCAGGCCGGTTGAAAACAATAACCGATCCCCTCACTAACATTACACAGATGTTTTACGATGGTGCGAGGAACAAGATAAAAGAAATCGATGGGGAGGGCAAAGAGAAACTTTTTGAATATGACGTTCGCGACAATCTGATTAAGACAACCTCGATGATTGATCCTGAGAACCCTGAGAACAATAGTGTTACGGTATTTGAATATAATACCGACAGCAAGCTGACCAAACAGATCGATTCTGAAGGAAAGGAGATTCATTATGAGTATGACAATCAAGGTCGCCTGATTAAAACCACTGACGGCAACGGCAACGAGATATCCGTGGAATATTCGGACACGGCCGGTTCAGGGTGCAGCTCATGTTCGGGGGGCGGCAATGTGGATCAGCCTTGGCGGGTGATCTACCCGACATTTACAAAGGAATTTGTCTATGATGCCCGGAGCAGAAAGACCCAAGAAAAAGACCTGTTAAGCGATACGGAATCGTATGTGACCCAGTTTGCCTATGATGACAAGGGCAACCTGATTTCCAAAACAGACAAGGAAGAGAAAATAACTGGATATGTGTATGACAGTCTGGATCGATTGAAAAAGGTCGTTGATCCGCTGACCGGTGAGACCCAATACACCTATGACAACCGGGACAATCTGATCGCGCTCAGGGATGCCAATAATAATGTGACAAGTTTTGAATACGACAAGAACAACCGGCTGGTCAAAGAGATCTGGCCCTTGGGTGAAGAGACGAATTATACGTATGATGCAGCCGGAAACGTGATTCAAAAGATCGACGCCAAGAATCAGAAGACCGCTTATGGATATGACGATGCGGGCAGGCTGGAAGAGATAAGGTGTTTTAATCCTGAAGATCATGTAAATCCTGTCAAAACAGTAATATTTACCTATGATAAAGTCGGTAATCTCCAGTCATATGATGACAGTGTGACCTCGGCCCAGTACGAATATGATGATTTGTACCGAAAGATATCCGATACGGTCGATTACGGCACATTTTCATTGTCAAACACCTATACCTATAATAAAAATGGAACAAAGAAGACATTCACCGGACCGGATAATGTGACGTACGGGTATCTGTACGATAACAACAACCAGTTCGCAGGAGTTCAGATCCCGAACATCGGTTTTATCACGGTCAATGCATACCATTGGAACCGGCCGGCCAATATGACTCTGCCGGGTGGGAGCACCAAGGAATACGAATATGATCCGTTGATGCGGGTCAAGCAGATTACGGCCAAGGACCCGGGTCAGAATATTTTGATGAATTATCAGTATACTTATGATAAGATGGACAACATCGCAGAAAAGGATACCGAAAACGGCAGTTACGCTTACGGGTACGATGCCCTGTATCGGTTGACCACCACGGACAATCCGTCCTTTGACGATGAAGCATTTGCCTATGATGCGGTGGGTAACCGTTTGACTGCTGCCGACACCACCGGCGACTGGAGTTACAACCTGAATAACGAGCTTGGCGGTTATGATGATGTGTCCTATGTCTACGACGCCAGCGGCAATATGACAAAGAAAACCGCTGGCAGTGTTGTCACAAGCTATGTGTACGATATCGAATATAGACTTAGCGAGGTTTGGGACGGTGAAGTCGGAACCGGTTCTTTGACAGCAAGTTATTATTATGATCCATTCGGTCGCAGATTGTGGAAGGAAGTATCAGGAGTAAAAACTTACTTCCATTATGCCGATGAAGGCTTAGTGGGTGAGTTGGATGCCGCGGGTAATGTGACCAAATCCTACGGGTACAAACCCAACTCAACATGGACGACTGATCCACTGTTCATGAAAACCGGCTCCGATTACTACTTCTATCAAAACGACCACCTCGGCACACCGCAAAAACTCACCGCCATCAACGGCGCTGTCGTCTGGAGAGCAAAATACTCCTCCTTTGGTGAAACTGATATTGATGCAGCATCCACTATTACAAACAACTTAAGATATCCGGGCCAGTATTGTGATGCTGAAACCGGACTGCACTATAATTTGCACAGATACTACGATCCAACTACTGGAAGATATCTAAAACCAGATCCAAGCCATTTTATACAGCCAAGAGGAAATAGTATTCCTTACCTTCTACATCTTCTTTTATACACACCGCAAGAGTTGAACCACTATCTTTATACGTCAGATAATCCTATTAATCTCATTGATATTATGGGGTTATATGGAAAACGCTGTGACGGAGATTGTCCCGGAGGCGAGTGGTCTTCTTTTTCACCCTTTGCCATTTCTCTTTTTTATGGAGGTGGGATTACTGCTTCAAGAACTACTTATAGATGCAAATCAAATAACAAAGTTTGTGAAGCGACATCGATCTGTTTTGGAGGTGGGGCTATCGCAGCTATTGGTGTAGGGATTGATTTTGGCGGATATCCTAAATGGACTGAAGGGGTAACAAATGTTTACAGTAAAAAGGACTTTAAAAAATTTAGTTATGGAATATATTTTTCAGGTGGACCAATCTCAGAGACTTTGACTGGAAACTCAAAAAATGTTGGCATATCAAAAAGTTGGGGCGCAGGAGCTGCTTTTATTACATGCACAAATATCGATATAATCTGTAATTTTTAGAGCATACTATGTTAAAATATTCAATACATATAATAGCCTTAATATTGATCTTTTTATTTTGGATTATTATCGCTAAGATATCCTATCCAATTTTAAAAAAGAAAGGATATAAAATTACAAAAAGGGAGTTATATTCATTGATATTTCTCCTTGTTTGTATGCTAGTAGCTTTTATCTTCACATATATAAGAACTAATGGTACTTTTGTTTTGTAGTATAAAAAGAAAGAATCGTCGGACATACAATTATGCGTTTCTTGTAAACGCTCTATTGGCCGTTTTTGTTTTAAGCGGATGGGTTAAGAGTAGATTGATCACCCGAAGCTTCGTGACGCCTGTCATGAAAATAGCATGTGCGGTCTGTCATGCCTGCTGCATTATCTTCTTACATAATATTGGCAGAATTATTGTTCAGAAATTTGTCATGATCATGATCTGAAATGGGGTCAAGTCGAAAGGGCGGGTGAAAGCCGGCGATGAGTCGGGGGTGCAAGTCCCCCGCATGGTAATGATAGCGACCAGCCGTGGCCCCGAGTCATGCGTCGGCCTCCCGTAAGGGGGCGGCGAAGCGTTGACAGGGGGCGTGCAGGCCTGGCTATTGAGCTCCGAAATCACCTAATTCGGGTTGCCGACCTTGTGACTTGGTGGGGAAGGCAATACGGTACGTCGCGCTAACGCGAGCGGGCGCACCGGACCCGCGGAGTCAGAGAACCGGCGCATGTACGCAAACTCTTTGTACGGAAACCGGGAGATCCCCAGGGTGTGACCGGCTGCTATCCACAGTCGGCCCGGTCGGGGAAGGCCAAAGGCCGAAGCCCGACAAGTACGCGCCTGGGAAGTCGGACGGAGGAATAATATCGATGAAGCGAACGAACAAAGGTGAACAATCACGCCACCGGCGTGACCAACCACCGGCGGAGTTGGTGGAGAAAAGGCCTCCGGCCGAGGGGAACTGTGTTCAGACGACCGCGACCGGCACACAGGGGCTGGAAGCAGCGTCGATCGGACTGAGCAGAGTACGAGAAGCAGCGAAGCGGGACAAGGATCTACGTTTCACCAGTCTGCTGCACCACATTGACATCGAACGACTACATGCCGCCTACCTGTCGCTTAACCCAAGGGCGGCCGCCGGGAGTCGACGGATGTGACGTGGCAGGAGTATGGCGAGGGTTTAGATGAACGCCTCATCACGCTCCATGATAAAATCCATAGCGGACGGTATCGGGCCAGAGCGAGCAAAAGGACCTGGATACCCAAACCTGACGGGCGACAACGCCCCATTGGCATAACCGCTTTGGAAGACAAGATTGTTCAACAGGCATTGGTTGAGGTCCTCCAGTCAATTTACGAAGAGGACTTTCTTGGCTTCAGTTACGGATCAAGACCTGGCCGAAGCCAACATAATGCTCTGGATTCGATCTACGTCGCGATCACGCAGCGAAAGGTAAGCTGGGTTCTGGACGCGGACATCCGTGGCTTCTACGACAGCCTTGATCACGAGTGGCTGATGAAGTTTTTGGAACACCGCGTCGCCGACAAACGAGTCCTCCGACTGATTCGCAAATTTTTGCGTGCCGGAGTCTCGGAAGACGGTAAGTGGTTCAAGACCGTGGTGGGGACGCCACAAGGTGCCGTGATATCGCCTTTACTGGCGAATATTTATCTGCACTATGCCTTGGACCTCTGGGTGAATTGGTGGCGCAACCACCATGCGCGAGGCGAAGTGTACATCGTGCGTTATGCCGATGACTTTGTCCTGGGGTTCCAATACCAGTCGGATGCCATGCGCTTCCAGTCAGAACTGCGGAAGCGAATGGAGCAAATTTGGCTTGGAACTTCACGACGATAAAACGTGGCTGATTGAATTTGGCCGCTTTGCCGCTGAAAACCGTAAGAGCCGTGGAGAGGGGAAGCCTGATACCTTCGACTTCCTCGGATTTACCCACATCTGTTCAACACGCCGCAAGGATAGCAAATTCAAACTTCTACGCAAGACCATCAGGAAACGACTTCGAAGTAAAATCAAAGAGGTCCGCCAGACCCTTCAACGGCACCGGCACAATCCGGTACCAGAACAGGGAAGATGGTTGCGGTCAGTGGTCCAGGGACATTTCAACTATTATGCAGTTCCCGGGAACCGAGAAGCCTTGGATATCTTCCGAACACAAATCGGCCATGCCTGGCTGCGCGCTTTGCGCAGACGGAGCCAGAAAGGTAGAGAACCTAACCTGGGAAACGCATGCAAAGACAGATGATGAAGTGGATTCCCACTGCGCGAGTGCTGCACCCTTACCCGAATCAACGTTTCTGCGTCTGACCTGAGGCAGGAGCCCAGTGCGGTAGTTCCGCATGCTTGGGATCTGTGCGGGGGGTGCCGGGGTAACCGGCATTCCTACCGTGACTACTGTTGACCCATTGGAGATAGCCTGTTATATGTTGCAATATGCCACGACCCCTTAGAATAGAATATCCCGGAGCATGGTATCATGTAATGAACCGTGGGAGACGGTCCGAGTCCATTTTTTCAGATAACCATGATTATTTATTGTTTATTGATCTGCTGATTGAAATATCTGAAATGTGGAATGTAAATGTAGCAGGATTCTGTTTACTGACAAATCACTATCATATTTTGCTGCAGACACCCCATGGAAATATTTCAAGATGCATGAGACATCTAAACAGCGTGTACACCCAGAGATATAACAGGAGACATGGATTTGACGGTCAGCTTTTCAGGGGAAGGTACAAGTCGATACTTGTCTGTGATGACAGCCATCTTCTGCAACTGGTGAGATATATACATAAGAGCCCGGTAAAAGCAGGTATGGTTAAAGATATGGCGGATTATGAATGGGGCAGTTACAAAGGTTATCTGTCATATGCGAAGAAGTGGAAATGGTTGCATAAAGATTATATTTTTTCCATGATAACCCCCAAAAAACGGGGCAGGCTGAAACCGTTTATTGAATTTATGCACCAAGATGATTCCAAAGAAGTTGCAAAGCTGTTTTCATTAAAGAAGCTCCCATCATTTTTTGGTCCAAAAAGTTTCATAACAGGAATAAAAGAAAAATATTATTTTAAGGAAAAGAGCTATGAGATTCCTGAATCAAAAAGTCCGGCTCCGACATGTGATTCAATAATTTCCTTGGTGTGTGAACATTATGGTGTATCGTTTAATGAATTGTTGATAACAAGACGCGGAATTTTTAATGAACCACGCAATATTGCAGTTTATCTGTTACGCCAAATGCGGGGCGAAAACCTTAACGACATAAGAAACCTGTTTAATATCAAAGCATACAGCACGGTAAGCAGCATAATCCGCAGGGTTTCGGGGCTTAAAAAAAGCGACGGAAAACTAAAAAAACGGATAGAAAACATAATAGACCGTATTGATAAGGGCCAAAGGCAGACTTGACCGTATGCCCTTTCTTTTAACGACAAATAACATGCGGTTTCACAAAAGACCGCTCGAACCTTGCGGCCTGTGAGCCGCGGCGTAATAGTGTTTGATAATGGACAAAAATATGTTTCCTACATCTGAGAAATATCGATTGATTGCAAAAGAAAAAACAATACTAAATATAACTGCTTCAACTGTCATAATCATTTGGACGGTCATCATAACAGGTTTGTGCATATGGGCTATAAAAAATACAAAAGATCAAACCAATAATCTTTTGAAATTCCAATCCCGCGCATTCTTCCAGGAGATTGTTACCGTTAGATCATGGAATGCGTCCCATGGCGGTGTTTATGTGCCTGTTACATCAAAGACACAGCCAAATCTCTATTTAGAGGATAATAAACGTGACGTGATTACAAAAAGCGGCCTGAAACTGACAAAAATCAATCCAGCGTATATGACCCGGCAAATCGGAGAAATCGCGGAACAAAAAAAATAGTTTGGTTCCATATAACAAGTGCAAAACCTATTCGCCCTGCAAATGCTGCGGATCAATGGGAATTGGATGCTTTGAAATCCTTTGCATCAGGAGCATCTGAATCCTCAGAATTTATCAAAAATGAAGAAAAAAAGACACTCTTTCGTTACATGGCTCCCCTGTGGGTTGAAGCCGCCTGCCTTAAATGCCATTCGATCCAAGGTTACAAAAAAAATGAATTGAGAGGCGGAATAAGCGTGACGGTTTTGGCTGACCCGATTTTAGCCATAGAAAAAGATACCATCGGAAAATCGATAATTGCCTATTTTTGTATCTGGATTGTTGGACTTTTGGGAATATATTTCGGGTACCGACTTTTAAAAATTGAAGAAACAAGGCGTATTGGAATCATTTCTGAACTGCAAGAATCTCTATCAAAGGTGAAAACATTGAGCGGCCTTCTTCCCATCTGCTCCCACTGTAAAAAAATTAGAGATGGTAAGGGATATTGGAGTCAGATTGAGAGCTACATCCAGAAGCATTCTGATGCGGAATTTAGCCATAGTATCTGTCAGGAATGCGCTAAAAAGTATTACCCTGATTTCAGTAGATAATAAAAGCCCCGGCCTTTTGAATCCGGCGCATTGGGTTGTTCGCTGCGATATTTTATCGATTATGGTCGGAATTTTTTTAATTGCAGGTTCTTAAGGATTTTATAATGTTTGTCATTGCCCGTTAGGATGGGTACCCCGTACGCAATGGCCGTAGCACCTATTAAAGAATCTGCCAACTGGATGGAATAGCTTAAATAATGTTGCTCTACAAAAAACATGGCTTTAACGGAAATCTCTTCTGAAATATATAGGATTTTAGCGTTCCAACCATAAAGCGCCTTTCGCAGCGTATTTAGCTCAGTTTTGTTTCTCATTCCTTGAACCAATTCCATATATGTAACAACTGAGATAAAGAAATTTTCTGAATTCTCTATGGCATTATAGGCCTTTTCATTTCCCTTCATGTACCAAATAAGAACATCAGTATCGATAAGCATTTAGGATCTTCCTTTTCTCAAATCCCTGACATATTTGTTTACGTTTTGAACGATATTATTGTCTTTCCAGATTCCAAACAGTTCGCTCTTTATATTTTGGTCCTTTGTTTCTCCATAGGGTACCAATTTGGCGCAGGGCTTGCCACGGAAGGTTATTACGACCTCTTCTCCTCTATTGACCGTATTAAGCAACTCCTTTGAACGGAACCTAAGATCTTTTGCAGTCGCCTTCATAATATACTCCTTTTTTCGTTATAGTTGATACTTCGTAGTATAAACTTTAAGGTGGTATAAGTCAATATGATTTTTTTTCGAGTACCGTAATTAACGCAGAATTTGTCATTATGAGAGCAACGTTGAAGTAACCGGGCGCGCCTCGAATGTGGCGAACCAAAAGCTTTTACGCGAGCCGCACACTATACGCACTCCGGATCACTTGCTTGTTGGCTTTTATTAATATGTTTACAGGTTGTTATTGTATATATGCAGTTGCTTTTTAAAAGGTCCTTGACAAGTGTCACGTTACGCGTTAATTATGTTTATATGACTCAAACATTCGCCGATAAAGAAACGCAGCTTTTTTTTACAGATGGAAAATCTAAAAAATTGCCACCAGATTTACTTAAACGGGCGATACGGCGGCTGGAATATATCCATCATGCAAAAGATTTAAACGACTTGCGAGTACCACCAAGCAATCGTTTGCATGCCCTCAAAGATAATAGAGAAGGGCAATATTCAATATCTATCAACAAACAATGGCGAATCTGCTTTCAATTTGTCGAAGGCGATGCCTATGATGTAGAAATAACCGATTACCAGTGAGGCTCATAAAATGACAATTAATAATAATATGAAACGAAGAATTCCCCCGACCCATCCAGGCGAGATGATCAGGGAGGATTTTATGCCTGATTACAAATTGTCCACAGCTAGTCTCGCGACGGCACTTGGCGTCTCCCGCCAAACAATTAACGAGTTGTTGCGTGAAAGACGGGCAGTTACTGCGGTAATGGCACTTAGGTTGTCCCGCCTGTTTGGGAATTCCCCCGATTTTTGGCTCAACGTGCAACACGCAAGGGATTTATGGGAATCCGAACGGTTTATTTTAAAGAGCTTTCACAGATTCAACCACTGACATTGTCGTAATCCGAACGTATTTTCTGCTATTTCACATTCCCTGCATTAGTGTGTGTGTTCGCTTACAGATTGTGCCCCAACGCAGGAAATGCCCTTGGGGTGCATATAGTTGATATTCCGAGAATAAAATTTTGAGCATAACGCAGAGATCGGGCAAAAAGACCGTTTCTGGATGGACACGAGTTAGCTTCTTGGCCAATACATTATAATGCCAACGCCTATAAGGGCTACCCCACCACCGATAATGTCGAATCTATCTGGAATAATTTCATCTATTTTCCAACCCCATAGAATTGATAAAACAATAAAAACACCGCCATACGCTGCATAAACGCGACCAAAATGAGCTGGCTGGAAAGTAGGAATTATTCCATAAAGAACCAAAATGATTGAGCCCACAAATGCATAGCTGATAGGTTTGCCTTCTCTCAGCCACAACCAAACAAGATAGCCACCACCTATTTCAAAAAGACCGGCTAAAAGAAAGTAGCCGATCGATTTAATTATTCCTATTGTTTCCATCATGCCTTATTATTTTGACCTAACGTTTCGGGATGAGCTACAGGCCACTATTTTTCGAGGATCAAGACACCTCGCGCAAGCCGCACAGCTTTTTCCTGTTAGCTCCATTCCGCTTGTCATAGCCAGGGGGTCTTACCTTTCACGTAACTCTCGACAGCCTCAAATGGTCGGCCATAGTTGCGCTTGTCTGTCGACAAATACGAGTAGAGACCATCGTTTAGGAACATCTCGAGCGCGTTGATCTGTTCGGGCGAATACGACCCCCATGTCATCCGTTTCATCTCGCTTATGCTGCCTGTGATCTTCCTGTTGGCATTCTTGCCAAGAGTGGGTTCACCAACGTATCGGTACCAGGGGCAAGCTATCTTGATTTCACCAGCAATGAGCAGCGGATCTCGAAACTGCGTCTTCCTTCGCACCAGAGTAAATAATGTGTACTCGTGAACAATGAACAGCATTGGGACACGTTCGATCATCTGGACGTCAATCTTCCAGAAGTCGCCAGATCGTTCCTCAAGACTCGACCACTTCACTCGGAATCGCTTCGCTGCCTTGTTGGTAAGATTTATCATGCTCTATAACGATGCGCTTCAGCCGTGCGGTCCTTTGCGTCGGCTGAAAGCGCCATGTTCAAGTAAGCCGCTTCGCGGCAGATAAGACTTCAGGTAATTCCCTCAAATAAAGCCCATCCGCGGCAGGTTGCAAAAGCTTTTAATTCTCTGTCATACCTGTATTGGATCCCCATCCAATTAACCCTTCAAAAGAAAGGAGCTAGGTTATGATGAAGAATTACTCAGTAAGCCGGGCTCTTTGAACAATAGATTGAATACGACCTTTCATGTCGTGTCAATCCTTATGGGTTAGCCGTTGTTGGTTACATCGAATGCTGTGGTAGTCTCACAAAGCGGATCATAGGCTTGTGCGGTGACTGGCCTGTATTTTTTTCACCTGTTCATCGTTAACTCCGGCTTCTCCGGCAAAGTCGGGCCAACGGCGGACAACCTTAATGACGCGCTGAATCATCTGTTCTGCGCGTGCCTTCTTGATGTAAGCCGCCTTGGCTAGGGCGAGCAAGTCCTCACGTTCAAACCCATCTCGCCTACCGTTCACGCTCATTTGGTGCCGACTCGTCCACTCGCCACTTGGGTTCCACGCGTAGGAGATGTCGAACGCAGGTGACAGGCGCCATTCACCCCGTCGATTCATGAGAAAGGCTATGTTCTTGACGTGATCATCACAATTGCGACCGACTACATTGAAGATGGCGCGCAGTACCTGCTGATCCATGTCCTTTCGAGGGAGTCCCATCCGCCGAATGACTTGGATCGCCTGCTCGTACGAATAGCTCGCAGGTTGCCTGTAGTCATAGTGAGCAATAGCCCCCAAGGACTGCATGTGCCATTTCCCACCGTTCGCAGACCTATCAAACCTCTTCGTCATAAAGTGGCTACGGCCAGCTTCATGATGAAGGCGGCACGTCGTCATCTCAATGCCGGCCTCGACGGCCATTAGGTGATAGGCATACTCGATTTTACCGTAGCCTTTCGGGGTGGCGACTTCTGTATCGCTACTGCTGGTGATTCCATCAAATTTCATTATCCAATACTCAAAGCCTGCTCCAGCCTCGACTTGGCCTGACCTGAATTCGTTGGTTTCTTTATTCCAGGCCAGAATCGCCTTGGCCCTGGCTCCGCCAGCTGAGGTCCCGACTCGGAGAATATCATTGATTGCTTCTCGGTCCTCGTCACCGGAGAAGACGCCGCCGAATCCGGCACGTTCGTCAAGGATCTGGTTTGCCAAGTCGACGAGACTTGCGACCTCAACTGCGCGCTTGCTGGTTGGCGGTCCGAGTGTGGCCGGCTGGAACTCGAGAGCCCCCATGCCGCGATTGCCGGCATAGCAGAGGCGTTCCACTGGATGGAAACTCGCTGCGGTTCGTCCCTGTGAAGCAAGCCAGGCGTCAATGATCGCGTTACCGTATTTATCTGGAAGTGAGTCTGCAACCAATCCCGGCAGCCCTTTGAAGGTGTTCCGTGCAAGCGCAGGGAACTCATAGGGGAACTCACCGAGCGGCATCATGAGTGGTGCCAACTGAATACCGCTGCGCAGGAAGTCAGGCGCGTATTGGAAGACCCCGATCTCCCTGTCTTCAAGCCAAGAGACGGCACCGATTTCACTATTCCAGAGGACGACGCGTGCATCATTATTCATCATCGTCCTCGCCGTTACCCCACGACCAAGTTGGGAGTTCATCAATAGATTTAGCAGGACGTGCGCGCTTACGCTCTCCGGTGCCCATGCCGACCCGTTCGATTGGTCTCACCGTTGGATCCGGCAGTAGGGCTTCAAGGTTTTGTTGTATGTTAAGCGCCATCATAATTCGAATGAATGTATCCATTGAAACACCTTGGCCCTTTTCAAGCCGACCGATGGTTCGTGGCGAGACGCCGGCTTCCTCAGCGAGTTGTGCTTGGGTTATGTTGCGGGAAAGCCTTATGCTTTCCACGCGCTTGCAGAGGGCGGCTTCGATCTGATCACTCGTTGCTATTGAGAACTCGATGTTATAAGACATTTTTTGCTGATTAACCTCCATTTGTAGTGTCAATCAGTAATATATTACCAATTAAATGACGAGTCAAGTGTAATGCTATAAATAGTAATTTATTACCAATTATTGCGACAATGGCCCAATTATCGGCAAGATGTTACTGATTCTCGCATGTCGGTATGACCACCAATAAAGCAAGCTGTCTTCAGGTTGAGTTGGAAGTAGTCTCGACTCTTTATGGCTAACGTGCCGGCATAACCTGATGAGATGAAGCGCAGCGAAATCTCAGTCAGCGTTCATGCAATGGCTATAAGTTTTTAATATTTCGAGTAAAATTCTCTGTTGACAACATACAATTCATGGCGTACTATATGCACATAAAGTACTATTTGTACATACCAAACGATTGAGGTGATTATCATGCTAAAAAAAATAACAACTGCTGATGCAAGAAAAAAATTCGCAAATATTATTAACCAAGTAGCTTTTGGCAATGAATCCTTTGTTCTAACTCGTCGGGGGGAACCAATTGCCGCCATTGTTTCCATGAAAGAGCTTAAATTGTTGCAAGATTTAGAAGATCGAATTGATATAGAAGATGCGTGGAAAGCCAAAAATGAAGCCGGTGAACCGATCCCCTGGGAAGAACTGAAAAAGGAACTCGAATTTTGAGATATAGGATAGAGGTCAAAAGGTCTGCGGCAAAAGCGCTTAAAAAGATTTCCAAGCCTGACCAAAAACGCATCAGCAAGACAATTGACAATCTCGCCGAGAACCTTCCGAAATCGGCTACAACCAAGATGAAGGGAGACAATCCCTTTCACAAAATTCGGGTCGGAGATTATCGGATTATTTATGAGATTCAAGATGATATCCTATTGATTCTGATTATCAAAATCGGCCACCGCAAAGATATCTACAGAAGCCCCACCTAAAACTCCTTTTTTATTCTTTCAGCCTTATAACCAACAAACCCCGCAGTTAGCGCAGTTTGCCTTTTATTAATAGGCGTTTAATGATGAAGCATGATGGCAACGGTCCGCCTGTCGCTGCCAAGCTATGGCAGCGACAGGCGGACCGTTGCCATCATGCTTCATTACTATTGCAAACAGTTTTTGGATTATTGCCAACTGGCAGATTCTCAGTACGTTCCATCCAGGCTCTAACCATCCGGCTGAATGAATTTAAAGTCTTCCTGAAAGCTCAAAGAATCCGGTCGGTTAAAAAGATCGCATACCCACATCTAATCGATTTTGTGGCCGATTTTAACAATCCATCCATCCACGTCCGCAAA
>PVMK01172573.1_pt1 | contig 14640 bp, 9 predicted proteins | sample 1853481 | NCBI WGS metagenome assembly PVMK01 (sample SAMN08533507, study PRJNA380276) | Marine sediment metagenome, whole genome shotgun sequencing project. | reverse complement strand
CTCTGGCCGTAGGTCAGGGGCTGGCCATCCACGACATTCTGGCGCCCTTCCACCAGGTTGCTCTCCAGCATGATGCCGAAAATACTCTGGTTGCCACGGGCCACCTGGGTGGCGATATCACTGGTTACGTCGATCTGGCGCGCGGGAATCTTGCGGCTGTTGGCGTGACTGGCATCGATCATTATGCGCGAGGGCAAGCCCGCTTTATCCAGCATGACGCCCGCATCATCCACAGAAAACATATCGTAGTTGGGGTGTTTACCCCCGCGCAGGATAATATGGCAGTCCTCATTACCGGTGGTCTGGAAGATAGCGGAATGGCCCTGCTTGGTTACCGACAGGAAGTTGTGTGGCTGGGAGGCCGACTTGATCGCGTCGATGGCCACCTGGATATCACCGTCCGTGGCATTTTTGAAGCCCACCGGACAGGACAGTCCGGAAGACAGTTCTCTGTGGGTCTGGCTCTCGGTAGTGCGCGCGCCAATGGCGCCCCAGGAAATCAGGTCTGCGTAGTATTGCGGGCTGATCAGGTCCAGGTATTCGGTGCCGGTGGGCAGGCCCATATCCGCAAGATCCAGCAGCAACTGCCGGGCCAGGTGCAAACCCTTATTGATCTGGAAGGTATTATTGAGATCCGGATCGTTGATCAGCCCCTTCCACCCCACCGTGGTACGCGGCTTTTCAAAGTACACCCGCATCACTACAAATATGTCATCACAGACAGCGTCCGCAGCCTGTTTTAGCATAGCGGCGTATTCACGGGCAGCCACCGGATCGTGAATCGAGCAGGGCCCCACAATGGCGAGCAAGCGGTCATCCTCGCCACTGAGAATACGGTGAATGGTGCGCCGTGCATTGGCCACGGTCTCCGCCGCCGTGTCGCTGACACTGATATCGGTGATCAGTTTCTCGGGAGAAATCAATTCGTTGGTCTTCTGTATGCGAAGATCGTCTGTACTAACAGTCATTACCAAATCCGGTTTGTTACGGTGTCACGAGAGCATGTCCCGTGAATAAAGGGCGCACAATATACCACCGATAAGGCCGTGTCGGTACGTTTTCCCTGCCAACAAATGCTAAGCTGACAACATCAAAACTGCCTCAATCAGGAAAGCGCCTATGGGAAGGGTTGGATTCGCAGGCATGGTGATGTGTCTGTCAGTTGCCTGCAGCCAGGGTCCGGACATCAACTATTCCGGCCCAACGGTTAACTGGCCCGCCTACGGCGGTGGCCCTGGCGGCGGGCACTTTTCCCGTGCGGCCCAGATAACGCCAGCGAATGTATCAGCGCTGGCCCTATGACCCGGGTGTTGCACAGGAAAAAGAACTGGCCGGCCACTGGGGACTGCCCGCTGCCGAGGGCGCCTACCTGGTGGCGTTTGCCCTGCCGAAATGACTAGCGGCACATCGAGCGTAGACTGTAGGCGCTTTCCTTTACGCCACGACTATTTTGTCAGGGTGCCACACGGGCAGACACCGGAGTAAAATATGAAGCAGCGCAAAGAGCAGACACCCATCGAAGATGATCGCACCGGAGAGAGTGTACCGACCCTGGTTCGAGCCATCGCGGATAATATGTTCTATGTGCAGGGGAAATTCCCAGCCACTGCCACCAGGAATGATGGCTATCTGGCGGTTGCTTATACTGTTCGAGACCGCCTGCTGCGACGCTGGATTGATTCCATCGAGGCCTTTATAGAACATGATGTCAGGCTGGTTTGTTATCTTTCCGCTGAATTTCTGACGGGGCCTCATTTACACAATAATCTTATCAACCTCAATTTGTTTGAAGCCATGCACAAAGCCGTGGCCGATAATAATCTCAAGCTGGAAGAGCTGATAGAACAGGAAGAAGAACCCGGGCTGGGCAATGGCGGCCTGGGGCGCCTCGCTGCCTGTTACATGGACTCTCTGGCCAGCCTGCAGATACCGGCCATAGGCTATGGCATTCGCTATGAATACGGCATCTTCGACCAGGAAATTCAGGATGGCTGGCAGGTCGAAATCACCGATAAGTGGCTGCACCTGGGGAATCCCTGGGAACTGCACCGCCCGGAGCGCACTTATCCGGTAAAGTTAGGTGGCCATACCGAAACCTGGAAAGATGACCAGGGTTGTTTTCGCGTCCGCTGGGTACCGAATCGGGTGGTGATGGGAGTCGCTTACGATACCCCGATTCTGGGTTATAAAGTCGATAGTGCCAATGTGCTGCGGCTCTGGTCGGCAGTTGCGTGTGAGTCTTTTGACTTCCAGGACTTCAATGTCGGGGATTATATGGGGGCGGTGCGGGAAAAAATGGATTCCGAGAATATCACCAAGGTTCTCTATCCTAACGATGAGCCCGAACAAGGCAAGCACCTGCGTCTGCAGCAGCAATATTTCTTTGTTTCCTGTTCGCTGCAGGACATGATTACTATCCAGTTGGAGTTCGGTGGATCTCTGGATGATTTTCATAAGCGCTTCGCCGCCCAACTGAATGATACACATCCATCCATTGCCGTGGCTGAATTGATGCGACTGTTAATGGATGAGCATAATATGGGTTGGGACCAGGCCTGGAATATTACCCGTCACACGTTTGCCTACACCAACCATACCTTGTTGCCGGAGGCTCTTGAGACCTGGTCTCTACCTTTGTTCAAAAGTGTACTGCCCAGGCACCTGGACATTATTTATGAGATCAACCGGCATTTTCTCAACGATGTGCGCAGCCGGTTCCCTGGCGATAATGAACGTCTTATGAGAATGTCCCTGATTGATGAGAGGGGCGAAAAATCCATTCGCATGGCCAATTTGGCCTGTGTCGGCAGTCACGCGGTTAATGGTGTCGCTGCGTTGCACACAAAACTGCTTACCGCCAATACACTGCATGATTTCTATGAATTGTCTCCCGAGAAATTCAGCAACAAAACCAACGGTGTCACACCGCGCCGCTGGATGGTACTGAGTAATCCAAGGCTGTCGGCCTTGATTACGGAAAAGATTGGTGATGGTTGGATTACCGACCTGAATGAACTCAGGCAGCTGGAGGATTTTGCCGATGATGCCGATTTCAACTCTCGCTGGCGCCAGGTAAAACTGGAGAATAAGCGGGAACAGGCGGCCTATTCCCTGGAACATGCCGGTGTTGAATTGAATCCGGCATCATTGTTCGATGTGCAGGTGAAAAGATTGCATGAGTACAAACGCCAACACCTGAATATCCTGCATATCATCACACTGTATAACCGCATCAAACAAAATCCGGATATTGATATCGTTCCCCGCACTTTTGTGTTCGGCGGCAAAGCGGCGCCGGGCTATTTTATGGCCAAGTTGATGATCAAACTGATTACATCAGTCGCCGATGTGGTTAACAACGACGCGGATGTCAGGGGGCGGCTGAAGGTAGTATTTGTGCCGAACTTCAGTGTCAAATTGGGACATCGGATTTATCCTATGGCCGATCTGTCTGAACAAATCTCCACTGCCGGCCTGGAAGCCTCGGGGACTGGCAATATGAAATTTTCGATGAATGGCGCGCTGACCATCGGTACGCTGGATGGGGCCAATGTAGAGATCAGGGAGGAAGTCGGCGCAGAGAATTTCTTCCTGTTTGGGCTGACGGCCAGGGAAGTGGCTGAACTCAAAGCCCGGGCTTATAAGCCCAGGGCTTTCTACGAAGATAACGAGACGCTCAGACTGGTACTGGATCGAATCCGCGAGGGCCATTTTTCCAGAGGTGATGCCAACCTGTTTATGCCACTGGTGGATGAACTGTTATTTCAGGACCAATATATGTTATTGGCGGATTACCAGCCCTACATTGACGCTCAGGATAAAGTCAGCGAAACCTGGCGCGACCAGGAACAGTGGACCCGCATGTCCATTTTAAATGTTGCTCGAATTGGAAAATTCTCCTCAGACCGGGCAATCAGGGAGTATTGCCGGGATATCTGGAAAGTGGAACCAATGTCGGTGGACCCTGCAAGTGATCAGTAAAGCCTTATTGTAATGCGCCCTTCCATATTGGCGCGGGAATCGAGAAAAAGAACCGAGAAAAAGATCATGAATATCCATCCATTGGCGGGAAAACCCGCCCCCCCGATCCATGCTGGTGAATATCGCGGAACTCATATCCGCCTATTACACCCTGCGGCCTGATGTCGCACAGCAGGCCGAGCGTGTCACCTTCGGCACCTCCGGTCATCGCGGCAGTTCCCTTCTGCGCAGTTTCAACGAAGCACATATCCTGGCCGTTACCCAGGCGGTCTGTGACTATCGTCGGGAAGCGGGCATCAGTGGCACGTTGTTCATGGGCATGGACACCCACGCCCTGTCCTGGCCGGCCCAACTCAGCGCACTGCGGGTGCTGGCCGCCAACAAGGTGGATGTCTGTATTGCCGCAAATTTCGACTACACGCCGACACCCGTCATCTCCCATGCCATTCTTACCCATAATCAGGATGCAGGAAATAAATGTGACGGCATCGTGATTACCCCTTCCCATAACCCGCCAACAGATGGTGGTTTTAAATATAACCCGCCCCACGGTGGACCAGCGGATACGGATGTGACAGGAATGATAGAGGCTCGCGCCAATGCAATCCTGGAAGACGAACTCAGCGAGGTCCGGGTAATGGCGCTCGAGGATGCGCTGCACAGTGCAAGCGTCCATCACTATGATTACCTGACCCCCTATGTGGAGGATCTGGGCAATGTGGTCGATATGGATTGTATAGCACAGTCCAATATCCGCATCGGAGCCGATGCCATGGGTGGTTCCGGTTTGTCCTACTACGGGGCCATCAAAAAGCGCTATGGCCTGAACATGGCCGTTTTTCATGACAATCTCGACTCGACCTTTTCTTTTATGCACGTGGATAGAGACGGCAAGATCCGCATGGATTGCTCATCACCCTACGCCATGGCCGGACTGGTGGCACTGAAAGATGATTTCGATATCGCCTTCGGCAATGACACAGACTTTGACCGCCACGGAATAGTCACCAAAAGCGTGGGGCTGATGAACCCCAACCACTATCTCAGTGTGGCCATTGCCTACCTTTCAGAAAACCGTCCCCAGTGGAAAAATGATCTGGCCATCGGCAAGACCCTGGTCAGCAGTTCTATCATTGATCGTGTGGCAGCCAGCCTGGGCAGAAAGGTGGTAGAGGTCCCTGTGGGATTCAAGTGGTTTGTGGACGGCCTGCTCCACGGCACGCTCTTCTTTGGCGGCGAAGAGAGCGCCGGAGCCAGCTTTCTGCGCAGGGACGGAACGGTCTGGACTACCGACAAGGACGGGATCATCCTCAATCTACTCGCCGCTGAGATCACCGCGAAAACAGGACGTGACCCCGGCGAACATTATACCCAACTGACGGATAAATTCGGTGCGCCCATTTATGCACGCATCGATGCTCCGGCATCCATTGAACAAAAGGCGGTTCTGAAAAACCTGGTCGCTGCCGATGTCAAAGAAGATACCCTTGCCGGCGAACCCATTGTGGCGATCCTGACCAATGCCCCCGGCAATGATGCGGCTATCGGCGGCTTGAAAGTGGTGGCTGAAAACGGCTGGTTTGCCTTGCGCCCCTCCGGTACTGAAAATATCTATAAGATCTACGCGGAAAGTTTCATCGATGAGGCGCACCTGGGTCGTATCCAGGATGAAGCCAGGGCCATGGCTGCGAAGCTGTTATAACCAACCAGGAGAGCTGTTCTTATAATCAAATGAAACCCTATTCAGTCGCCATCGGACATCGTTATCCTGCAGGCGCCACCCCTGAAAAGGATGGCACCAACTTCTGCATTTTTTCCCGGCATGCAACCGCTATCCAACTTCTCCTTTACGAAAAACCGGACTCCAGCAGCCCGTTTCAGCTTATCGATCTTGATCCGGCTGTTAATCGCACCTTTTTTTTCTGGCATGTGTTTATGGAAGGGATGACCGGCCGGGAAAACATCTCCTACACCTGGAGGGTGGATGGCCCGGATAGCGATAGTTCCGGGTGCCTGTTTGATCCTTCTATTGAATTACTGGATCCGTGGGCAAGGGCAATTACCGATACCCTGTGGCGGAGGAAGTATATCCGCGACAGCGAACAGGATACGACCTCACCATCCATGCGGGCAATGGTCTTACCGCAAAGCAGCTACGACTGGGAAGGGGATATACCGCTGCGGCAAGCCAGTGAGAAGGAGATCATTTATGAACTCCATGTGGGCGGCTTCACTCGTCATCCTTCAGCAGGGGTTGCCCACCCTGGCACCTTTTCCGGGATTATAGAGAAGGTGCCGTATCTGCAGGAACTGGGGGTGACCGCGGTGGAACTTCTGCCGGTGATGGCTTTTGATGAGCAGGACCTGCCGGACAAGGCACGAGATCTCGGCCTGCAAAACTACTGGGGCTATGCCACCCATTCCTTTTTCAGTCCCCATCCAGGCTACTGCATAAATCCGCTTTCCGACGGCCACCGCGATGAATTTCGCGATATGGTCAAGGCACTGCACCGGGCGGGAATTAGTGTCATCCTTGACGTGGTGTTCAATCATACCGCGGAAGGCGGGGTGGATGGCCCGACTATCAACTTCAAGGGCTTGATGAACAGCGGGTTTTATCACCTCGAAAATAATGATCCGGGGCTGTATAAAAATTACAGCGGCTGCGGCAACACAGTGAACTGCAACCACCCGCTGGTTGCAAATTTTATCCTCAAATCACTGGAGTACTGGGTTAAAGAATGTCATGTGGACGGCTTCAGGTTTGACCTGGCCTCCATTCTGGCCCGGGGAGAAGACGGCGAACCCATGCATCATGCACCCGTGGTGTGGAATATTGAATTCTCCGACATCCTGGGCCACACCCGTCTCTATGCCGAGGCATGGGATGCCGCCGGGCTGTATCAGGTAGGCAGTTTTCCCGGTTTTCGCTGGGCAGAATGGAATGGACGTTATCGCGACCTTATCCGGCAGTTCATCAAGGGTGATCCGGGGATGGTTGCCGAACTGGCCACCCGGCTGACCGGCTCCAGCGACCTCTACCAGAGTTCAGGGCGTCTGCCGATTAACTCCGTCAACTTTGTTACCTGCCATGATGGTTTCACCCTTTATGACCTGGTTAGCTACAATGAAAAGCATAACCAGGCCAATGGTGAGGATAACCGCGACGGCGACAGCCAGAATCACAGCATGAATTGCGGCGCGGAGGGCGCCAGCGATGATCCGGCAGTCAATGCACGGAGACTGCAACGGGTTAAAAACTTCATGGCCGTACTCATGCTCAGCCAGGGCGTACCCATGATTCTTGCCGGGGATGAGGTGTTGCGCTCTCAGCAGGGCAATAACAACGGCTACTGCCAGGACAATGCGCTGAGTTGGTTTGACTGGAACCTGCTGGAAAAAAAACCGGGAAATGTTTTGTTTTACCAAAGGCATGATACAGCTGCGCAAACGACACCCCTGTCTCAGGCAACGCCAGTATCTGCGCGGTGCGATATCTGATATTTCCGGGCTGCAGGACATTAGCTGGCATGGCCGGCAGTTAAACGAACCGCAGTGGACGGACCCGTCATCCCGGGTTCTCGCCTGCACCTTGGGCAGAGTGGAAGCGGAGGAAGAGGATCTGCATATCATATTCAATATGTCACAAGACAAGCTGTCCATGGAACTGCCGGAGTTGCAAGAGCGAACATGGCATCTGGCCGTGGACACCGCTCGCTCTATCGCCCGGGATATCATTGAACCGGAACAGCAACAGGTGATTAGCGACAATACCATTGCGGTTTGTGCCCACAGTGTTGTTGTCTGCGAGAGCAGATTAGTCCGGTCCCCAGACGACCCGCCGGTAAGCTCTTGACAGAGACCGGCGTCGATTAGCCGAAGTGATATGCTTTCAGGGCACGAAGGAACCGGGCTTTTGCCGCTGCGGAAAGTCCTTGAACGTTGCCTTGAACTGCGCCACTTCCATCATCGCGGGAGCGAACAGGAACATGTGCTCCGCCCACCACTGGTAGTAATTCTCGCTTTCATGGTCCATACGCTCGAAGGGGTCCTGCCGCAAGTTGAACAATTTCGGCGCACGCAAAACTACCCAGGGATCGATCCAGGTCTCCGCGCCGTGTGCGCGCTGCTCCTTGAACACCACCTTGTAATCACCGCTGCGAATGCCCACAATGTCACCGGTATCCGAGCTGTAGATAAACTCATTGCGCCGTCCCTTTTGCTCCTTGCCGGTGAAATAAGGCAGAAAATTGTAACCGTCCAGATGCACCTTGTAGCTGGTATCGCCCGCGCGCATACCACTCTTGAGCTTCTTCTTCACGTCCGGATCGCCGGCGGCGGCCAGTAGCGTCGGCAGCCAGTCCAAGTGTGAGATAACCTCGTTGGAAATCTGGTCTGCTTTGATTTGGGCGGGCCAGCGCACCATCATGGGCACCCGGTAGCCCCCTTCCCAGTTGGAGTTCTTCTCGCCCCTGAACGGGATGTAGCCACCATCGGGCCACAAAAGTAACTCCGCGCCATTGTCGGTGGAGTACATGACGATGGTATTGTCCGCGATGCCAAGGTCATCCAGTTTGTCCAGTAGTTGACCCACATGGCCATCGTGCTCAGCCATACCGTCAGCATACAGGCCCTGCCCGGTGACACCCTGTGATGCCGGCTTCAGGCGAGTAAATACATGCATACGGGTGGAGTTGAACCAGACAAAAAATGGCTTGCCGTCTTTGTGCGCTTTGTCGATGAACTTGAGAGATGCCGCCAGAAATTCCTCATCGACAGTCTCCATACGCTTTCTCGTTAAAGCGCCTGTATCTTCCACCTTGCCGTCAGCGTAGGAATGAATGACACCCCGCGGTCCAAAACGTTTGGCGAAAGCCGCGTCTTTCGGGTAATCCTCGTGCTCCGGCTCTTCCTCCGCATTCAGGTGATACAGATTGCCGAAAAACTCGTCGAAGCCGTGATTGGTAGGCAGGTGCTCATCCAGGTCGCCCAGGTGGTTTTTGCCAAACTGCCCGGTCACATAGCCGTGAGGTTTAAGCAACTCGGCGATAGTGGGGTCTTCCTTTTGCAGGCCCTCCTTGGCTCCCGGTAAACCCACTTTGGTGAGGCCCGTGCGCATCGGGTGCTGGCCGGTCAGAAAGGCGGCGCGACCTGCGGTACAACTCTGGTCGCCATAGGAATCGGTGAAAATCATGCCCTCATTAGCGATACGATCGATGTTGGGGGTTCGATAGCCCATCACCCCCATATTGTAGGCGCTGATATTGTATTGCCCGATATCATCACCCCAGATAATCAGGATGTTGGGTTTATCGGCGGAAAAGGCCGATGGTGCGCTCACGGCTATCAGCAAAAGCAGGAAAACGTGCGCAAATTGCTTGAATTGGCTCATTTTTGACTCTCCAATTTTATCACTCGGGACTTATATTTATAGCTTACTTTTCTCAAATTAGCAGCAATTTAAAATTTAAGTTATGGGGTCATAAGTTATGGGGTCAGGTCTTGAATTGTGCTTTCCCCGGCTGTGGAACTAGCGCCCGACGCGCTTTGCCTGCTTCTTGCGTGCAGCGTTTTTCTTCCTGCGCGCCGCGGGTTTCCTGGGCACAGCGGATCGCTTCACAACACTTTTGTACATTTCCTGGTAGCTGCGCTCAATACACTCCCCCAGGAATTCCGGATCGGGCACGATATCGCGACAGGCGGTGGGGCAGATGAACAACTCACCGTTGTAGCTGGTCACGGCAAAAAGGGTACCCATACCATCGGCCAGGGGACCGACGATGGACCAGAACTTCAGCTGTGCGCCCTGCAGGTACAGCGGCACGGGTGGGCCCGGCACATTGGAAATAGCCACGTTAAACAGCCGCTTGCCGGTACCGGCCGAGTCGAAGCCCACGGTGGAAATCATTTTCCCCGCCGCTGCCAGCAAGGCTGCGGGCACGTGTTTATTGAGATCGGTAAGGTCTTTGGCGCCAATACCCGCCAGTGCTGTCTTCGAACGGGAGGTATGTTTATGCACATAGCGCAAACGCTCTACGGGATCTGCTATATGCGAGCCGATAGCGGCGGCCATAAACGTAATCTGATTTTCTGCGCCGGTTTGGGTATTGCCACTCTCCCGGGTATTCACCGGCATTACTGCGATCAACGACTCCGTTGGCAGTTCGCTGTGGTGCGCCAGGTAATGGCGCAGCCCACCACCGATTACTGTCACCACAAGATCGTTGATGGTACTGCCTGGCACCGGCTTGCGCAGGGTTTTGAATTCATCCAGGGAAAAGCGGGTCGAGGTGAACACCCGATGGGGGGTCACCCTCCCGTTGAAACGGGTATTCGGCACACCGGTGGCCGCAGCATGCTCCTCGACAGCAGGTGACAGGCGGTCACCGGCAAGCTGCATAAGTTTGTTACCCAAAGCAGGTAATATGTGGGACACCGGCCGGGCCAGCCGCAATGGCGATACCGCATTATTCCACCAGGCACGCCCGGCCATCTCCAGATTGGAAGGCTCCCTGATAGTCTGCCGCGTCAATACCTTGTCGGTGCTGTCACCCTCAGGGCTGAGGTCATGCAGACCCCAGGTAAGCTCGGCCACCGCGGTCCCATCCACCGCCGCATGGTGCATACGGGTCAGAATGGCAAAGCTGCCCCTGGGCAGCCAATCCACGTTGTCCAGTCCCTCCACCACGTACATCTCCCACAGGGGACGGTTCATATCGAAATGCGGGCGTGTCAGGCGCGAGGCGAGAATGCAGAACTGCCGCCAGTCGCCCGGCTTGGGTAGGGCCACATGCGACACATGGTTCTCAACCCTGAAATTCTCGTCTGTCACCCAGTACGGATAGTCCAGTGCCAACGGCACCTGCTTCAGTTTCTGGCGAAAAACCGGCGAAATATCGATACGGGATTCGATATGCTTGAGGATCTGTTTGAAGCGCAGTTTCCCCGCCGGCACGGTGGACTGGTCGTAGATGTAAATCAGCGTACCGCCGGTACTGGCCCGGTCGGTATCCAGATACAAAAACGTCGCATCCTGACCCGATAACTGCTTAAGACTCGACATGATTCAAACCCCGTTCAGTGATGGATAAGCTTATTTCGCCTGCATGACCGTGGCGGCATCCAGGCGGATGGTACGGCCGTTCATATAGCCGTTTTCCACCAGGAAGGCACAACAGTGGGCAAATTCCTTCATATCGCCCATGCGTCTCGGTGCCTCTACCATTTTCACCAGTGCGTCCTGCACCTTCTGGTCCAGGGTCGCTATCATGGGCGTACCAAACAGTCCCGGGCAGATCGCGTTGACGCGAATACCCAGTGAACCCAGCTCTCGCGCGGCGGGCATATTGAGGCCCAATACACCTGATTTTGACGCCGAGTAAGCGTTCTGGCCGATCTGGCCTTCGAAGGCGGCGCCGGAGGAAACGTTGATTACCACACCTCTCTCCTCTCCCCCTTCAGGTTCGTTCAGGGCCATTTTTTCCGCGCACTTGCTCATCACATTAAACAATCCGACCAGGTTTACGTTCACCACAAAAGCGAACTTTTTCAGGGCGGTGGCTTTACCTTCTCGGTCCAGCACTTTGCACGGTGCCGGTACGCCGGCGCAGTTGATGTTCACGTGGATGGCGCCAAACTTTTCCACAGTGGCGTCTACCGCTGCCGCCACCGACTCCTCACTGGTGACATCCGTGACGCAAAACAGGGCATTGTCCTCGCCCAGTTCGGCAACCGCTGCGTTGCCCGCATCTTCATTGAGATCGAAGATGGATACGCGGGCACCCTTGCCCACGAAATAATCTGCCGTGGCGCGCCCCAATCCGGAAGCGCCGCCGGTAATGACTACGACTTTGTCTTGTAATTCCATTGCTCTGACTCCTATGTACTATGTTTACCTGAAGGCTTGGATACCGGTGAGGGCCCTGGCGACAATCAATTTCTGTATTTCCGTGGTGCCATCGGGGATAGGACCGATAATCGCCTCACGCACCAGGCGCTCCACGATGAATTCCTTGGTGACCCCATTGCCGCCGTGAATCTGCAGGGCGTCTCGGGTGGCTCTTACACCCACCTCGGTGCCATACCATTTGGCCATGGCGCATTCTTTATCGCAGCGTTCACCGGCATCGACCATGGACATGGCGCGCAGGGCCAGCAGGCGGGCGGCATCTATTTCGGTGGCCATTATGGCCAGTTTGTCCGCAATCATCTGGTGCCCGGCAATGGGTTTGCCGTGTTGGGTGCGCTCCTGGCTGTAGCGAATGGCCTCTTCCATGGCCCTCCGGGCGAGGCCGTAACCCCAGGCGGCCATGTGACAACGGGCCCGCTCGAAAGTCACCATCGTGTTCTTTAAGCCCGCACCCACTTCGCCGATGGTGTTGCTGACCGGTACACGAGTATCCGTCAGAAATATCTGCGCGGTGGACTGACCGTTGAGCGCCATCTTGGGAATACCGCGCACCTCGTAGCCGTGCTCCTGCCTATCGATCAGGATATGGGTCAGCTCACCTTCGCCGGTTTTACAGGTACAGACAAAGATATCCGAGTATTCGCCATTGCTGATCCAGGTTTTCTCGCCGTTGATCACCCAGTCATCACCGTCGCGCACCGCGCGGGTCTTGACCGCAGCCACGTCCGAGCCCACATCCGGCTCGGAGATACCCATGGCGATAAACAACTCACCGCGCAACAGACCGGGCAGGTACTTTTCTTTCAGGTGTTCCGGCGCCGCACTGGCCAGCAAGTCGGCGCCCACGGCATTGATAATAACGGGAACAGCGATATCCATGGAGGTAACAGCCACCTCTTCAAACAGACGCAGGTGAGTCACCCAGTCCATCTCCAGGCCGCCCCACTGCGCTTCTCGCGGCGCATTGATCAAGCCGAATTCCGCCAGGCTCTGCATCCATTTCTGCATTTTCTCGCGGGGGATAAAGCCCTCGCCGTGCGCGCGAAATTCCGGCTCGATCACATCGTCCAGGTAGCGGCGCAGTCCATCGACGGCCATACGTTGCTCTTCGGTCATTGCAAAACTCATAACTTATCTCCTCGATCCGGTTTGTTCGGTTACAGGCACAGGCTTATCCTATAAAAAACCGCGTTAAATAACTTGCCGCATTGATCACGACTGTTGTCTGTTCGCTCGCTACCGCGCGAACATATTCAGCACGGCCACCGCTTCTTCATAACCGTAGAGGCCGCCGCCATTTTCCTGTACTGCCACTTTCGCGCCCTCCACCTGCCGGGCGCCCGCCTCGCCGCGCAATTGCGTGACCAGCTCGTGAATCTGCGCCAGGCCGGTGGCGGAGATGGGATGCCCGCGGGACTCCAAACCACCGGACGGGTTGATGGGCACCCGACCGCCAATGGTGAAATCACCGCGCTCGGCGGCCGGCCCCGCCTCACCAAAGGGCACCAGTTGCAGATTCTCGGACTGGATGATTTCTCCCATGGCGGTGGCATCGTGTACCTCCACCACATCGACCTCCTGTGGTCCGACACCGGCTTTCTCGTACATTTTCCTGGCAGCAACGGCGGTAATATGGTTTTTGTAGTCCGCAGGATCACGCCCGGTACCGGTCTGCACAATGCTGGCCAGTACCCTTATAGCCCGGCCGCTGCCACCGCCCAGTTTTTTAAGGCCCGCTTCATTACACAAAATGGCGGCGGCAGAGCCATCCGAGATGGGCGCACACATAGGCAGGGTCAGGGGATAGGTAATAGGCGGGGCCGCCAGCACCTGCTCTATGGTATAGGCATCCTGAAACTGTGCATTGGGGTTGTGCACAGAGTGCTGGTGATTCTTGGCGCATACCGCGGCTATCTGCCGCTGGGTGGTGCCGAAGTTGCGCATATGCTGGCGACAAAATGCCGCATACACATCCATGAATACGCTGTAGGGCTTGGGTGAGGTTGTACCCTCCGGCACCTCTACGCCCTTGCCCAGGGAGAGCAGATTGTCCCTGTTCTGCTCCAGTGTCTCGATATCCCAACCACTGTCGAACACGCCGAACATGCGGGCCTTGTCCTCGATAAACATCTTTTCAGCACCAACCGCCAGTACGATGTCCTGATCACCCGCGCGCAGAGCCTGCGCAGCCAGGTTGAACGCGCTGCTGCCAGAGGCACAGGCGTTTTCCAGGTTGTACATGGGGATGCCCTCAAAACCCATATCGCGCAGGGCGATTTGCCCGGGCACGAAGTTCTGCCCCTGCAAATACCCGGTTGTGCTGGCGGAGAAATACGCCGCCCCCACATCCTCAATATTGCAATTGGCATCCTGTAAGGCTGAAGTGACCGCTTCTCTGGTCAGCTGTTTGATGGACTTATCGGGAAACCGACCAAAGGGTGTCATTCCCACGCCGCATACATATATCGTAGCCATAACTATTTCCTCTTTACCGGCTAGTGCCCTTCCGGGAACTCTCGTTCAGAGTCATCCGGAAGAACTATTACTCAGGGTCATCCGGAAGAACTATTACTCAGGGTCATCCGGAAGAACTATTACTCAGAGTCATCCCCGCGCAGGCGGGGATCCACCAGGTGCTCAATTTATCTGGATCCCCGCCTGCGCGGGGATGACTGCCTAATTTACTATCGACCAATGAACTCGGGAGCGCGCTTTTCACTGAATGCCCGCAAACCTTCGGCCATATCGTA
>PVMK01126229.1_pt1 | contig 14640 bp, 10 predicted proteins | sample 1853481 | NCBI WGS metagenome assembly PVMK01 (sample SAMN08533507, study PRJNA380276) | Marine sediment metagenome, whole genome shotgun sequencing project. | reverse complement strand
TCGTCTCCCCCCCGATGTTCTCGGGCTGGAAGGCGGCGACCGCGGTCATGCAGCCGGTGTGTGCAGCGGCGAGAATGCAAAGACTCAGGGTGGCAATGGCTCGGTGGTGCATGGTTCCTCTTGTGGTTCCGAGACAGGCTACCTGAATCGCCCCAGGGTCTTCGGAGACTCGGTCCGAATAATCGTCAAGCCCCTTACACAGCTCACGCCGACAGCGAGGAGCGGATTGAGCCTCTCAGGTGTTCGCAGCTCGCAGAGCATCGTCTACGAGTTCGAACCCGGTAGGGATTGAACTTAGATATCCGACTTCCTTTGACGGGAAACAGAGCTTCGTGAAATCTCAGATTCGACGGGGCGCACTCTGCTTGTGAACGAAGAGCGCCCGCAGCCTGTCCCAGAAGTCGCCTCCCAGCACGATGAGGCTGCCCAGCAACAGCAAGTCGCCGAGCACAGCGACCAGAAGCCGATTCTCCGCGTAGGCGGCAATCAGATGGCCCACGTACGGCGCGAGCCAACCGATGACGAGAGGTGCGAGGAGCATCAGCAGCCCGATTCGGTGGCGTCTTCGGCTGACGACGTCCGGTGGCGCAACCCTTCCGAGCATCCCGAAGAGCTTCCCCTTCAGATACGCAAAGCCTTCTTTGCCGAGCACCGCGACCGCAGCCAGCATGAAGAGCTCGGGAATGCCCAGCAGGAGCAAGCCCGACAGGCCCGCCTTCCACTCCGTGGCGAGCTCCGAGACGGCGACCAGGGGAACGAGCAGGGGAGTCAACAACCCGGCGACGAAGACGGACCCGCCCAAGACGAGGCGACTCTTGGGCGGCGTGGGTGCACTTACGGTGTTAGCAGCGGTCATCGAGATCGCTCCGTTTCGACCAAGGCCTCGGAAAGGGATGTCTCTCGCGGTTTCCGTCGTCGCCGACGACGGGTGCTACGGCTGCGCTTTCATCTGGTGGCACCCGGGTCCCAGGAGAAGAACTCGAGCTGCTCGAGAGGGACATGCTCGGCCGTGAGGAGATAGACCTCTCGCATGCCGTCGGTCCACCACGGCGCGTTCATGAGATTGCGGTGGGGCGCCTCGGGCGTCGCCGTGCCCACACCGGGCACGAGTCCGATCTTCTCGAGCGCCTGCGCCGTCGCCAGGTCCTCGGTGAGGTAGATCCGCGCCTCATCGATGTCCGGGTCGATCGCGTGGGTGGTGAGGTTCCAGGCTCTCGTCGTGAAGTACACGCCGATGTCTCGGCTGATGCCTCCGACCCAGACTCTCTTGTCCTGGTACCTCCAGGGCGATGCCCAAAGGCGCAGGTGGTTCCGCTGGTGGATGGTGTCCCGTGCCTTCTGGAGGCTGAGGTCCTGCGGCCGCCCGTAGACGTAGAGAGCACTCATGGGGGAGTACCTGTACTTGCCGCCGAAGAAGGCCTTGAAGGTCTTCCACCCGCTCGAGGCAGTGAGAACCTCCGTTTCGTCCCAGCCCGCGCGGATGAAGCCCAGGATGTCGTCGTCGGACGCGATGACCACGATGTTGAGGGGATCCCCCTCGCCGGTCCCGTCCGCCCGCGTCGTACAGCACGGCAGGGTCATGAGTGCCTCGTAGAGAGCCTGCTCGCTGCGAAGCTCCACGACCTGGTCCTCCGGGTAGAGGTCGTCGGGATCCACACTCTGCCAGTCGGCCTTGAATCCGGGGACGGTCACGAAGAAGTTGAAGTTCTCGACCCGCGCGCCGCCGAAGATTCGGATCCGGACCTCCTTGGTTCCCAGCTTGAGGTTGCTGAACGCGAAACCCTCGGTCCGGCCGTGGGCCGGGACCGCGGGGTCGATGCCGAGGCCGCCAAGGTATTCGTCCATCTCGCGGTTGTAGGTGGTCTGCCAGCGGCGATGGTTCATGAAGGCCGCTTCCCGGCCCGTGAAGTAGTTCGGGTCGAGACCGTGGTGCATGAACCACAGATCCTCGTTGCCCTCGTTGCGGATGTCGATCCAGACCGGTTGGACCAAGCGCTTCGCGAGGTCGACCCCGAAGATCTGCTGGGCCTCCTCGGTGGTGGGCACCGCCACGGTCACTGTGAGCGCGCCACGGCTCTGCGTCGTGGCCCGCTCGAGGAAGGGAACGCTCTCTTTGGGGTGCGGCTTGAACGTGGCACACGCCACCGCCAGCAGCAGAGCCGAGGCGAACACGAGCCGTAACGCGAGCCCGCGGACCTGACTCGGGGCAGCTCGGGTAGGTGACTCGGGCGGACCGCTCGCTCCCACGCAGCCACTGTACCGGAAACAAGCACCAGTGAACCAAGCGACTCGAAGCCGAATGCTACGCTTTACTGATCGTGAGACGGAACCAGTTGAGTCGGTGGCGGAACCAGTCTGTAGCGAACTCGTCTCTGAAGCCATATCCCTGATCTACAGGGAAATTACAGGGAAATTCCCCGATATCAGATTCCATTGGCGCAATCTGGTCCAAGATTCCCGAGCCTTTCCATCGCCATAGCGACAGATTCCCTGTGATCGGGAACAGGGATTTCGTTTCAATGAGCAAGGAAATCTTGGACGACGAAGCCGATCTCCAAGCTGAGGGGATAGAGCCGCTTTCAAGCTCGGGCAAATGGCACAAATTTGGCTGGTCTGGAAGGTTCCGGCTGCGGGGTAAGTCGCCGATTTCGTTTCAGATCTCGATCGACCCGGTTTTGGCACACTACGGCAATCAGCTCGACGTCGCTTGGAAGCGGGCGGGCGCGTCGGGAAGCAGCCGGCACTCCTCGTCCTCGTGGCGCAAGAGCAGGCCCGACCCCTCGAGAAGCCGGTAGCTGGTCCCCTCGCGGTCCATGTCGACCTCCATGCGCTGGCCGCGAATCTCGAGCCGGAAGCGCAGCCCCTCCCAGTCGGCGGGCAGCCGGGGGTGGAACGAGATCTCCCGCTCGTGGTCGCGCATGCCACCGAAGCCATAGACGAGAGCGAGCCACGTGCCTCCTGCCGAGGCGATGTGGACACCATCCGTCACGTTGCCGCCGATGTCGGCCAGGTCCACGAGGGCGGCGTCGAGGAAGTAGTCGAAGGCCTTCTCAGGATAGCCGATCTCCGACGCGACGATGCTCTGGATGCAGCTGGAGAGCGACGAGTCGCGCGTCGTCAAGGGATCGTAGTAGTCGAAGTTCCGCTTCTTCTCCTCGGCCGAGAATTCGTGACCCACCAGGAACATGGCCATCACCACGTCCGCCTGCTTAATCACCTGGTGGCGATACAGGACGAGGGGGTGGTAGTGAAGGAGCAGCGGAAATTTTTCCGGGGGGATGGCGGAGCAGTCCCAGACCTCCTTCTCCAGGAAGTCATCGTCCTGGGGGTGGATCCCGGTCTTCTCGTCCACCGGGAGGTGCATGCACTCCGCCGCGCGGCGCCACTGCTCGAGTTCTGACGCTTCGAACCCGGTTTTTCGCACGAGGTTGCGCAGGTCGTCTGGATACCGGTTCCGCAGGGTCTCGACGGTCGCGACGGCCCCGAGAAGATTCTCGCGGGCCATCATGTTCGTGTAGCGGTTGTTGTCCACGACCGCCGTGTACTCGTCCGGACCCGTGACGCCATTGATGCAGAAGGCGCCATCCTTATGCTCCGAAAAGAAGCCGAGGTCCAGCCACAGGCGCGCCGTCTCGACGATCAGCTCTGCGCCGGACTCGCAGAGGAAGCGTGCGTCGCCACTGGCCTGCACGTACTTGCGGAGCGCGTAGACGATGTCCGCGTCGATGTGATACTGGGCTGTTCCGGCCGCGTAGTACGCCGAGGCTTCCTCGCCGCTGATGGTGCGCCAGGGAAAGAGCGCCCCCCGGTGACCCAGCTCGCGGGCGCGTTCCCGCGCCTGATCGAGCATGCGACAACGGAACTGGAGAAGGTTCTTCGCCACCCGCGGTGCCGTGTAGATCAGGTACGGAAGTACGTAGATCTCTGCATCCCAGAAGTAATGCCCCTCGTAGCCCTGGCCGGTCAGACCCTTCGCGGGCACTCCGAAACCCTCGGCCCGCGCCGTCGCCTGGAAGACCTGGAATAGGTTGAAGCGCACGCTCTGCTGGATGGCCGGATCGCCCCTGATTTCGACGTCGCTGTGCTCCCAGAAGTCGTCCAGGCGCTCGCGCTGCTCCTCGAAGAGGCGCTGCTCGCCGATCTCGCGATTGCGACGCAACGTGCGCTCTGCGCGCGCCGTGAGTTCCTCCTCCGTCGCCTCGCCGGAGAAGTGATAGGCCAGGTACTTCGTGAGGTGGAAGGGTTGCTCGGGCCCGGCGTCGATGGAGAAGACCACCTCGGCCCGGTTCTCGCCGCACTCGGCGCGCTCGGTGAAGGGGGCCCCGGTCGAGACCTCGTGGTCCATGCCGCAGGCGAGCGCGAGCCCACTGTTCCGCGTCCGGTGCACCAGGACGGCGCGGCTTCCTTCAGCACGCTGGCAGACGGGCTCGAGCACGCGACCGTCGAAGCCGCTGGAGCGCCGGGGGTCGTCGTCGCTGCCCTCTGCCTCGCCGTGGCGGGTGAAGAGCTCCGAGGCCACGGTGAAGTGCGCGGTGGCGTTCAGCACCGACACCTCGTACGAGAGGAGCGCCAGGTGACGGTGGGTGATCGAGACCATGCGCCGCGTCGTGAGTGAGATCCGCTTGCCCGCGGGCGTCTCGAAGAGGATCGTGCGGTCGAGTGTGCCCGCTCGCAGATCCAGGGTGCGGTGCCATTCCAGGATGTTCGCGTTCGCGATCTCGAAGGGCTCGTCATCGACGTAGAGCTTGATGACCTTGCCGTCGGTCACGTTCACGATGGTCTGGCCGGTGCGCGCGAAGCCGTAGGCGGACTCGCCGTACACGATCGGCCAGGACTCGTAGAAGCCGTTCAGGAAGACGCCCGGCTGGGCCCTTGGCGCGCCCTCCTCGAAGTCCCCCCGAAGCCCCAGGTAGCCGTTGCCCAGCGCGTAGAGGGTCTCCACCTGTGGTACGAAGTGCCCGGTGAAGCGCGTCGTCTCGAGCTTCCAGGCGTGGATCGGGAAGACGTCCACGGGGGGATGGATGCGGGCGCGCGGCACGCGCCGCGAGAAGCGCGTCGCTTCCGCTCCCGTCGGACCGGGCCCGCTCACTCCAACAGCTCCGCGAGATCGGCCACGACCAGATCGGCTCCGTTGTCGCGGAGGGCCCGGGCATCGCCCTTGCGCGCCACTCCGATCACCAGCCCGAAGCCCCCGGCCCGGCCCGCCTGGACGCCCGAGATGGCGTCCTCGACGACCGCGCAGCGCCCGGGAGAAGTCCCGAGCCGCCGCGCTCCATCGAGGAAGCAGTCGGGGGCCGGCTTCCCGGCCAGGCCCTGCTCGACGATGTCCACGCCGTCGACCCTCGCGTCGAAGAGATCGGCGATCTTCGCCACCTCGAGAACGGTCGCGCAATTGCTGCTCGAGGAGACGACCGCCGTCTTGATGCCCGCTTCGCGGATCTTTCGCAGGACCGCCACGGACCCCGGATAGGCGTCGACCCCGAGCTCGGCGATGGCCCGGTTCACCACCTCGTTCTTGCGGTTGCCGAGGCCGCAGACCGTCTCACACTCGGGTGGATCGTCGGGAGAGCCCTCCGGCAGCTCGATCCCGCGAGACGCGAGGAAGTCCCGCACGCCGTCGGAGCGAGGCTTCCCGTCGACGTAGGGCGGGTAGTCCGCCTCGATGTCGAAGGGGCGGAACGCGTCGTTGCCCGCTTCTGCTCGGGTCTCGAGGAACGCGTCGAACATCCGCTTCCAGCAGGCCGCGTGGGTCCGGGCCGTGTCCGTGAGGACACCGTGGAGGTCGAAGAGGATCGCGTCGAACCGCTCTCGCGTGAGGATCCAGTCCATCGGCTCCGCTCCCTGCGCCCCTCCGGGGTCGATCCTAGCCCAGGCACGGTCACCTGGTGATGTACATTCGGCGCATCGGCGCACTGGGAAGCGGCATGTCCTCCTTCACCACCCCCGTCAACCAGCACGACAGCTCGGCCAATGCGCTGATTCGAAGGTACCGTGAGTTGCGGGGCGGAAGCTGAGCGTAACGCCATGCTCCGCGCAGAGCCCGGAGAGGAGTCTGGACGATGACGGCACTGAAGAAACTCCGCGAAGCGGGTCAGAGCGTCTGGCTGGACAGCATCAGCCGAGACATGCTGGAGAACGGGACACTCGCACGATACGTTTCCGATCTCTCGGTGACGGGCCTTACCTCGAACCCGACGATCTTTGAGCGGGCGATCGCATCCACCGACCGCTACGACCCGGCCATCCGCAGCCGTCTGGAGGAGAAGCTCTCCCCCGAGGAGCTCTTCTTCGCGTTCGCGCTCGAAGACATCGGCGCGGCCGCCGATGTCTTCCGTCCGATCTACGACGCCACCGGTGGCTGCGACGGCTTCGCCTCGCTGGAGGTCTCTCCCACGCTGGCGGACGACGCCGCTGCGACGATCGCCGAGGGAAAGGCGCTCTTCGAGCGGGCCGCACGCCCGAATGTGCTGATCAAGGTCCCGGGCACCGAGGCAGGGCACAGCGCGATCGAGGAGCTGATCTTCGCGGGGGTGCCGATCAACGTGACGCTGCTCTTCTCGCGGAGCCACTATCAGGAAGCGGCCGAGGCCTACCTGCGCGGCCTCGAGCGCCGCCTCGAGGCGGGGCTCGATCCGCGCGGCCCCTCGGTGGCGTCACTATTCATCTCGCGGAGGGAGCGACACACAGCGTCCCTGCTGCCACCCGAGTTCGCCAACCGGATCGGGATCGCGATTGCGCACCGCACCTACAAGGTGTACCGGGAAATCCTGGCCTCGGAGCGCTGGCAGCGGCTGGCTCGTGCCGGCGCTGCGCCGCAGCGGCTACTCTGGGCCAGCACGGGCACGAAGGATCCCGCGCTGCCCCAGGGGTACTATGTAACCGCGCTCGCTGCTTCGGAAACGGTCAACACAATACCCGAAAAGACGCTCCTGGCCTTCGCAGAGCACGGCGAGGTAGGGGGCGTCCTGACGGAGGACACCTCCGAGGCGGACCGTGTGATCGAGCGCGCGCGCGAAACAGGCGTGGACGGAGACGCGCTGGCCGCCAAGCTGCAGAGCGAGGGGCGCGACCTCTTCGTGGAGTCGTGGAACGAGCTGCTGCAGTGCGTCGACGCCAAGCGCAATGCCATGAAGGCGGCCTGAGGGCCGGGAGGAAGCGAGCCATGCAGCTCGGCATGATCGGTCTGGGCCGAATGGGCGCCAACATGGTGCGGCGGCTGATGCGGGACGGCCACGAGTGCGTCGTCTACGACGTGAACTCCGAGGCGGTGAAGCAGCTGGAGCAGGAAGGAGCGATGGGCGCCTCGTCGCTGGACGACTTCGTCGACAAGCTCGCCTCTCCGCGAGCCGTATGGCTGATGGTGCCCGTGGCCTTCGTCGACGAGACGATGCGCTCCCTCGTCCCGCTTCTCGAGCGGGACGACGTCCTCATCGACGGCGGCAACACCCACTACCAACAGGACATCCGCAGGGCGAAGGAGCTGGAGCCCAGCGGAGTCCACTACGTCGACGTCGGAACGAGCGGCGGCGTCTGGGGCCTGGAGCGCGGTTACTGCATGATGATCGGCGGCGAAGAGGGCGCCGTGCGACACCTCGATCCGATCTTCGCGTCGTTGGCACCGCCGGTCGACTCGGTGTCACGCACGCCAGGACGGGAGGAGCGGGGCGGCACGGCCGAACACGGCTACCTCCACTGCGGTCTGCACGGAGCCGGCCACTTCGTCAAGATGGTCCACAACGGCATCGAGTACGGCCTCATGGCGGCCTACGCCGAGGGACTCGACATTCTACGCCACGCAAACGTCGGCAAGAAGGAGCAGCAGCACGACGCCGAGACGACGCCGCTGGAACGCCCCGAGCACTACCAGTACGACCTGAATCTGCCCGAAATCGCCGAGCTGTGGCGCCGCGGGAGCGTGATCGGCTCGTGGCTGCTCGACCTCACGGCGAAGGCGCTCCTCCAGGACGGCGAGCTGGCCCGGTTCTCGGGACACGTCTCCGATTCCGGCGAGGGGCGCTGGACCATCCAGGCGGCCATCGACGCGGGCGTCCCCGCGCACGTGCTCACCGCCTCGCTCTACGAGCGATTCAGCTCGCGGGGGGAGGCCGACTTCGCGAACAAGGTTCTCTCCGCGATGCGCTACGAGTTTGGTGGCCACGAGGAGAAGGTGGAAGGCGAATGAGCGCGGCGAGCGGGAGGGAATCCGTGACGGAGGGCCGATCGGACGCCCTGGTGCTCTTCGGCGCGACTGGGGACCTCGCCTATAAGAAGATCTTTCCTTCCCTCCACGCGATGGTGAAGGGCAAGCGGCTGGAAGTTCCCGTCGTTGCGGTCGGCCGGGAGCAATGGAGCCTGGAGCGAATCCAGGCGCGCGCCCGCGCCAGTATCGAAGAGTACGGGGGCGGGGTCGACCCCGAGGCCTTCGAGAAGCTGTCCCAGCTGCTCCGCTACGTAGGCGGGGACTATACGGACCCGGCGACCTTCGAGCGCCTGCGCAAGACGCTCGGCGACGCACAGCATCCCTGCCACTACCTGGCCATCCCGCCGAGTGCCTTCCCGACAGTCGTCGACGGCCTGGGTCGCGCCGGCTGCTCGGCAGGCGCGCGCGTCGTGGTCGAGAAGCCCTTCGGCCGCGACCTCGAAACGGCTCGGTCGCTCAATCGAACGCTGCATCACGCCTTCGAGGAGGCGTCGATCTTCCGCATCGACCATTACCTGGGCAAGGATCCGGTCCAGAACCTGTTGTTCTTCCGCTTCGCCAACTCCTTCCTGGAGCCGATCTGGAACCGGAACTACGTCGCGAACGTCCAAATCACGATGGCCGAGAGCTTCGGGGTCGAAGGGCGGGGACGCTTCTACGAGGAGACCGGAGCGATCCGCGACGTGGTCCAGAACCACCTGCTGCAGGTGACGGCCCTGATCGCGAGCGAGCCTCCCATCGGTGCGAGCCCCGACGCCCTTCGCGACGAGAAGGTGAAGGTGCTGAAGTCGATTCGCCCCCTCACCGGACGCAGCCTCGTGCGTGGCCAGTTCCGCGGGTACCGGGACGAGGAGGGCGTGGCGGCGGACTCGCAGGTAGAGACCTTCGCCGCCATGCAGCTCCACATCGATTCGTGGCGCTGGGCCGACGTGCCCTTCTACATCCGGGCGGGCAAGAGTCTCGAGCGCACGGTGACCGAGGTGCTCGTGACGCTGCGGTGCCCTCCGCAGCGCGTCTTCTCGGGCGTGGAGCTCCAGGCGGCGCCCCCCAACTACTTCCGCTTCCGTCTGGGACCGGAGGTGGAGATCGCGATCGGATCGCAGGTGCGCGGACGCGAGCGGGGCCAGGGAAATTCGGTCGAGCTCCTCGTGTGCAAGGACCGCGACGAGCTGATGGAGCCCTACGATCGGCTGCTCGGGGCGGCGATGGACGGAGATCCCGTTCTCTTTGCGCGGCAGGACGAGGTCGAGACGGCGTGGAGCATCGTGGACCCGATTCTCGAGAAGCCCTCGCCGCTCTACGAGTACGATCCAGGCAGCTGGGGGCCGCGCGAAGCCGAGGCGCTTCTCGCCGACGCGGGCGGCTGGCACGAGCCGGCGGGGTAGGCCGCGTCGTGCGCGTGCTCGCAGCGCCCCGGCCCACACCGCGGGAGAGGCGATGAAGCTCGAGGTGCTTCCCGACCCGGAGAGCGTGGCCCGCCGGGGTGCCGGGCTGATCGCGGCCGCGGCGCGCGAGACCGTACCCGTGCGGGGCCGCTTCTCCGTCGCGGTGAGCGGCGGGACGACCCCGTGGCAGATGCTGCGCGCGCTGGCCGACGAGGAGGTGCCCTGGGGCGGCGTGCACGTTCTCCAGGTGGACGAGCGCGTGGCCCCGGACGGTGATCCCGACCGCAACCTGACGCACCTGCGGGAGAGCCTGCTGGAGCGAACGCTGCTCCCGCCCGACCAGCTCCACGGCATGCCAGTCGGGGACGCCGATCTCGAAGCAGCCGCGGTGCGCTACGCGCGCACGTTGGAGGAAGTCGCCGGGGTGCCGCCCAGGCTCGACCTGGTGCACCTGGGGCTCGGGCCCGACGGTCACACGGCCTCGCTGGTTCCCGGAGATGCCGTACTCGAGGTCCGCGACGTCGACGTGGCCCTGACCGGGCAGCCCTACCAGGGGCGTCGGCGCATGACGGTCACCTACCCGCTGCTGAATCGCGCGCGCCGCCTCCTGTGGCTCGTGACGGGGAGCTCCAAGGTCGAGATGTTGCAACGCCTCTGCGACGGCGATGCCTCGATCCCGGCGGGCCAGGTGGTGCAGGCGAACGCCGTGGTGCTGGCCGATCGCGCAGCAGCGGGGCGGTGAGGAGAACTCCGTTACCTCGTCGCCAAAGAAGGTAAGCCCACTGGCCCCGAAGCGCTGGGCGTAGGCGGCGAGGTACAGGCGGCCTCCCGTGATACCCCGTACTGTGCCAAAACTCAGCCGACCGTCTAGGCGGCCCTCCGATAGTAGTAGTTCAGGATCCCCCCCAACCGTTCATGCCGTTCGACATCGCCATTCATGTCGGCTGCTCCACATCGATCCTCGATCAGCTCGTTCTCGAGCCCTTGGTGATTCCGCTCGAAGTGGTAGTGCTCGGTGTATGCCTTCACGGCCGCCCGGAGGTGGCCCTCGCCCAGCGGGATGATCTGGGCCAGACACTCCGACTTGATCGAGCGAACGAATCGTTCCGCGTAGGCGTTCAGGTTGGGACTGCGAGCGGGAAGCTTCACCGTCCTCACGCCGGACGATCCGAGAACTCCCCTGAACGCCTCCGTGAACAGCGGATCGCGATCATGGATGAGATAGCCGACTCCAGTCAGGAATCCATCATCGATATCGGTGAGATTGCGGGCGATCTGCTTCATCCATTCTCCGTCCGGCTGCCGGGTAATCCCGGCAATCTCGACTCTCCGAGTCTCGAGATCGATGACGAAGAGGACGAAGTAGCGGATCAAGCCCCATCGTGTGAGCACTTCGACGCTGAAGAAATCCGTTGCTGCGATGGCTCCCCAATGCGCATTCAGGAAGGTCTTCCACGACATCCCCCTTCTCTGAAAGCGGGCGGGATCGAACCCGCTCTCGAGCAAGATCCGCTTGATCGTGTTGCGCCCGATCTCGTGGCCGAGATTGTGGAGTGCGCCTCGAATTCGGGTATAGCCCCAACGAGGGTTGCCGCGGGCCATCCGGATGACGAGCCCTTGGATTTCGGCCGCTGTGCTCGGACGGCCGGGCTTGCGCGCTCTGCTGCCACCGTATTTCTTGGCAATCAGCCGCCGGTGCCAGCGAAGCAAGGTGTCTGGTGTCACCAGCGTGTCGATCCCAAAGAGCCCTTTGCGGCCGATGGCCTTGGCCCTCTCTGCGAGTCGACGGCGCTGTCCGTCTGTGAAGAACAAGCGCCCATCGCCGAGCTGCTCGCGTAGCACCCTGTTTTCCGCCTGCAGGTACTCGATGACATCTTGTTGGCTGCGATTGACCCATCCGGCGATGATCAAGATCAGGAACTGAAGATACAACGTGTTCATTCGCGCCAGCGTACGCGAGCTAGAGTGTTGGACACCGGGCTGAGAACGACGACCGGGCCACCCTTCAGCATGCCGGAATTATTGACGTTTCGAATCGGCCGACTTTCGGCACACTACGGGGGCGCGGACCGGGGGAGAGTCGACTCCACCGACTGCCGAACGGGTACGAAGGAAACTGCGCCCCTGCAGCCAGAAGACCTGTGCGCTTCACAGTCTGGCGAAGCGGGGTAACTCCAGCCCCGCGCTCCTCTGCATCTCCGACACGCACCTTCCTGCTCAAGAGTTCGACGGCGCAGCGGTCTGGCGCTCATCTCACGTGCACCCCCCAAGGCGCGGGACGTCGGCACGCTTCTTGCTCGTACCGTCGGCACCAGCGCCCCTCGACGGCCTCGTTACTGCCCGACCGTAACGACGGCTCCAGCTGTCATTCCCTTCGGTCTCGGGCTGGTGTCACCTCAGCGGAAAGGAGCAAGCGATGCGCGCCGGATTCGAGCTTTCTACTGCATCGGCATTCGCTCTTTCGGTGCTCGTCGTGGTCCTCGGCGGCTCGACAGCAAGCGCGGAAATGGACATCGACGGCGACGCGATTCCCGACAGCACGGACATCTGTCCCGCCGATGCGGGTCCGCTGGAACTCAGTGGCTGCCCCGACTCCGACGGGGACCTCATGCCCGACACATTCGACCGCTGCCCCGGTGAGCCCGGCGAAACAGTCTTCGCCGGCTGCCCCGACAGCGATGGAGACTTGATTTCCGATCCGCTGGACGAATGCCCCAACGAATTTGGCGAATTGCTCTTCGCGGGCTGCCCCGACAGCGATGGGGACTTGATCGCGGACCCGTTCGACCTCTGCCCCGACGAGCAGGGGCAACACGAGCACGGCGGCTGCCCCGACTCCGATGCGGACTTCACACCCGACCCGTTCGACGCCTGCCCCAACGAGCCCGGGCAACCCGAATGGGGCGGCTGCCCCGATTCCGATGGCGATCTCCTGTCCCATCAGTTCGACGCCTGCCCCGACGTGCCGGGGCCCCCGGAGTTCGGCGGTTGCCCCGACCTCGAGAGCATCCCCCTCGGCGTCGAGTTGGGATCCATCCAGGAATCGTTCGGCTTCGGAAGCTCACCGGGAGCCCGTCCCGAGGGATTCGAGCTCTGCTACGGCTTGTACGATACGCAGAACCTCGACCTGACGGAGACCGCGATCTTCGATGGGGTCGTGATTCCACCTTCGAGCCTGACGCAGACCTTCGACCTCTTCCCGAGCGATGATCCGGATTTCGATGCCGTAGCGTCGGCCCTGACCAGCGGTCCGCCTGCGGGAACCGATTTCGGCTTCAGTGTCGGTTTCTTCGACTGCATCGGCAGCGGCGGTGGTTCCCCCGGAATCCCGGTCGCCGCTGGAGCAACGATCGGATTCTTCAGATTGATCGTCCCACCCTTCTCCATAGTGGAGGGCCCGGGCTACTTCGAGATCAGCGCGTCTCCTGCTCAGTTGACCCTCTCCGCGTTCCGCTCCCTCACTTCGGACGACGGCCTCCTCAGCGATTCCGACTTCGACGGCCTTCCCGACCCGTTCGACGCCTGCCCCGAAGAGCCGGCACCCGCGGAGTTCGGCGGCTGCGGCGATCGCGATGGCGATCGCATTCCCGACCCGATCGATGTCTGTCCCGATACTCCGGGGCCGTTCATGGGCTGTCCCGACTCGGATTCCGACAACATTCCGGACTCGTCCGACATCTGCCCGCTCTCCTGGGGCAACCAGCTCTTCGGCGGCTGCCCCGACCACGATGGGGACGGATTCTCACATCCAGTCGACAGCTGCCCAGACGACCCGGGCCCGCTCAGCGGCTGCCGCGACCGCGACTTCGACGGCTTCATGGATCCGGTCGACATCTGTCTGGACCAGCCGGGACCCTTCGTCGGTTGCGCCGACTCCGACTCCGACGGCATCCCCGACTCCATCGATAGCTGCCCCCTCGAGGCGGGCCCGTTCGAGCTGGGTGGCTGCTCCGATTCCGACGCGGACGGAGTCCTCGATTCCATCGACAACTGCCCCATCCACTCGAACCTGGAGCAGACTGACACCGACGGCGATGGGATGGGCGACGCCTGCGATGCGGACGACGACGATGACGGCCTGCCCGACGGCTACGAGTCGGACCACCTCTGCCTGTCGGCCCTCGTTCCGGACTCAGGGGGCGATGCTGACGAGGACGGTCTGACCCAGCTCGACGAGTTCGGCCTGGGAACCGACCCTTGCGATCCCGACACCGACGACGACGGCCTCCCGGATGGTGTAGAAATCTACGGCCTGGGTGCCTTCGGGACCGACCCGCTCGACCCCGACAGCGATGGCGACGAAGCCCTCGATGGCTCCGACAACTGCCCCAAGCAGTTCCACGAGGAGACCAGTCGGAGCGGGTTCAATCCGGATCAGGCCGACCTGGACGGCGACGGCCGCGGCGACGTCTGCGACCCGGACGCCGACGGCGACAGCACTCCCAATACCTTCGACAGCTGTCCGCTAGCGAACGCGGGAAGCTTCGACGCGGATTCGGACGGCTGCCGCGACACCCTGGAGGGATTCGTGGGTCTGGTCAGTGGTCTGGATGACCTGCCTGACTCCAAGCGCAAGACCATTCTCAGCAAAGCAGCGGGGGCCGAGCATCAGGTCTGTGACGTCGGGAACGTCAACGGCGGCGTGCGCAAGCTCCGGGATCTTCAGAACTACCTGCGCGCTCAGAGCGGGAAAAGCATCTCCGAGGCTACGTCCGAGCTCCTGAGCAGCTACCTGGAAAACCTCATCGAGCAGACCCAGGCCGGAGACGACGTATGCTCGGTCCCCTGATCTCCGCCTCGTGAAGCACCCGGCGCCTGGATCGAGCGAAGCGGATCGATCGCCTACGGGTGGGCCCTGCAGGACTCGAACCTGGCGGGACGAGGAGAAGCGTCAGTAGATTAGCCGCGTGTTGAGCGCACCTCGTCCTGGACCGATATCCCGCGGTCGTCGTCCGACAGAGCCCGACGATCGACACATCTGGGCGTCACTTGTCGGTCGCCACTTTTACGACCGCGTAAACTATTGAAATTATTTAGGAAATGGTGGAGGCGGCG
>PVMK01127934.1_pt1 | contig 14643 bp, 12 predicted proteins | sample 1853481 | NCBI WGS metagenome assembly PVMK01 (sample SAMN08533507, study PRJNA380276) | Marine sediment metagenome, whole genome shotgun sequencing project. | reverse complement strand
GGTATGACCGCAACGTCATGAGAGATCCTGTGGGTCGAAGCCAGCAGCATGACCGAGGCCGTTGTGGAAAGAGCAAGCCAAAGTACAGTATCTATTTTGCCTGGTGCTCGGTCGACCTCGCCAGATCGGACGGATTCATCCGCACAATCAAACAAACAGTCGTTTTAAACGACCTTGCACAGGATAATGGTACACAATCTGCTGATGAATCCGTCCGATCTTGCGAGGTCGACCGAGCACCAGGCAAAATAGATACTTTACTTTGGCTTGCTCTTTCCTCAACGGCCTCGGTCATGCTGCTGGCTTCGACCCACAGGATCTCTCATGACGTTGCGGTCATACCATTGATGTGGATAGCACCATTGGCACTTTATCTGTTGTCATTCATCCTCTGTTTCGATCATAGCTGGTGGTACAAGCGCTGGCTGTTCGTGCCGTTATTGGTGGTTTCTGCTTTTTTTGTGGTCTCCACAATGCATTGGACCAAATTTTTACAGATAGAGGGCAAGATAATTGCCTACCTGGTACTGTTGTTTGCCGTGTGTATGGTGTGCCACGGCGAGCTGGTACGGATAAAACCAGGCGCCAGGTTTCTCACCCGGTTTTATCTGGTGGTCGCAATCGGCGGTGCACTGGGCGGGATCCTGGTGGCGGTGATTGCACCATTGGTCCTCGATGATTTCTGGGAGTACCAGTTTGGCTTGATCGGAGCTTGCCTGCTCGCCATGCTTTGTGTGTACCTTGATCGGAAACGCCAACCGCGACAGACATCTAAACGGGCAGTGGTAGCGACACGAATTACCTGGGGTGTAAGCACAATCTTGCTTGTCATACTGGCGGTTGGGCTAACAGGAACTATGCGTAGAGATCTGCGGAAGTACACTGAGATGTCCAGGAACTTTTACGACGTGGTGCGGATTAAGGAAGGCAACATTCTTCGTATTATGGTGAGTGGCAGAGTCGAGCATGGCACTCAATTCATCAAGCCGGCACTACGGCGCATCGCCACCAGTTATTATGGACACGAAAGTGGTATTGGTATTGCCATACAAGAAGCCCGTCGTCTCCACCAGCTTGAAAGCAACAACATAAAAATGGGCCTCCGGATCGGTGGTATTGGCCTGGGGACGGGGACCATGGCCGCTTTAACAGAGCCAGGAGATGAGATTCGATTCTACGAAATCAACCCTGATGTTTATCGCCTGGCTGACAAATATTTTACCTATCTGAGCGATACAAAGGCAGATGTTGAAGTCGTATTTGGTGATGCGCGATTGAGTCTGGAAAGGGAAGTGCAAAATGGTGAACTTCAGAAATTCGATGTGCTTGCCGTCGATGCCTTCACTAGCGATGCAGTGCCCTTGCACCTGATCACCAGGGAAGCCATGGATCTCTATTTTGCGCACCTTGAGCCCAACGGCCTGCTGGCAATCCACGTCTCGAATAACTACGTGAATCTGTCGGCGGTGGTACGCGGTCTGGCCGACGAGACAGGGCGTCATGCTGTACGGATCTACACACCAAGATCGGCGAGGAGCGGTACTGACTATACCCTTTGGGTAATAGTCACCAGGAACCGCTCATTTGTTGAATCTGAACTGGTGCAGGCTACTATCACACCCTGGACAGAGCATGAGTCGTTACCGATTGTATGGACAGACGATTATGCCAGCCTGTGGCAAGCAGTGGTCGCCGAAAAGGATCACTCGGACAGCAGGTGGATATCGGCGCCGAACGGGGGAAAGTTCGTCATCGATGAAGCCGGGCTTTTGACCTACAGTGCTTATCTGCGCCTGCTGGAGATATGTCGACTGCTCTACCATCAAACCGGTGACAGTCGGGCGTTGATGGTAGTGACTGCCAACAAGATGCCTGAACAGGATGGTCGTGACCTGTCTTTTGAAGAATATTCACAGCAACTGTACAACGAGTATAAACTCAACGTTTCTGGCGAAGTCGAAGGAATAATGATTATATTTTCGGTCGCCCATGGTAAAGCATCGATCCGCTTTGATAATTTTTGGCCAGACAGTTTGAACAAACAAATACATCATCAATTTTCCGAGGCCATCAAAAGCGGTGTCTCGGGCAAGAATTTATCCGAACACCTGGTGCCGGGTGTCGAAGCCATCGACCGACTTGTGAGGCAGACATATCAACCTGGAAGCGGAAGTTAACTCTTCCTTTCTTCCATCACGCATTCATAGGCAGCTCTGATTTCCTGTGTTTTTTGTGTGGCTATTTTCATCATTTCTTCAGGCAGACCTTTGGAGATAAGTTTGTCCGGATGATGTTGGCTGATAAGCTTTCGATAAGCGCGTTTTACTTCACTGTCACTGGTCTCATGATTAACGTTGAGGATGGCATAAGCATCAGCCAGCTGCATTTTCCCTGATTGTCCACCTCGGCCAGATTTCTGGTAATGTGCCTCAGCAGAGATTGCAGCAAGAATACTATTCAGCTCATACTCAGAGAAGCCAATCAAGCGACAGATTTTTTCCAAAAGCTTTTTCTCTGCCGGGTGTAAAATACCATCCGCGTATGCGGCAGAACATTGAATTTCGACAAAGACTCTTTTTATGTTCTTCGATAATCCAAGCTCAGATTTTAATTGGGCCAGGACATCTTCAAGTGGGAAACCATCCTTCTTACCTTCATTGAATAGTGCAATTGCGGCATCCTTTTGCTCAGGTGACAATGACATTTGCGACATGACCATTCTGGCCGCACTGATTTCATCGGGTGTAACGCGACCATCTGCCTTGCAGATATGCCCCATCACTGAAAATGTTGCGGTGAAAAATGCTGCTTGTGAACGATTTTGCCGTCCAATAAACGGGGCGGAGCGCTGTGTTGAAGCATCCTTATCAAAATTATGGCCCAATGCTACACCAAGCAGGGCGCCGATTGGTCCGCCTAAGGCAAAACCAACATAACCACCAATTAATTTACCCCACCAGCTCATTTCGTATTTTCTGTGTTTCGTGTACCCATGTTTTTCAATTAGCTGGCTCTCTCATGGTGACAAACTCTTCAGCTGTTGTGGGATGAATACCGATGGTTTTATCAAAATCAGCCTTGCTTGCTCCAGCCTTCATAGCAATACCTATGCCCTGCATGATTTCTCCAGCTTCCGGGCCGACCATGTGTACACCAATAACTCGATTCGTTGCTTTATCAACAATCAGTTTCATGAAGGTTTTCTCATCATCACCAGATAATGTATGTTTCATAGGTGTGAAGGAAGATTTATAGATATCAATCTGTTCATATTGATCCCTTGCTTCTTCTTCGGTGAGTCCAACAGTTCCTATATTTGGTTGGCTAAATACACAGGTTGGAATATTTTCATAATCTACTGGAGATGTTTCATTATTATATAGGCGCCTTGCCAGAAACATACCCTCGGCCAGTGCTACGGGCGTTAAATTGACGCGATTGGTGACATCACCTACTGCATAAATTGAAGGAATATTTGTTTGATATTCATCATTAACGACAATAGCAGCAGCCTTATCGAGCTTGATTCCCAGTGATTCAATTCCTATGCCTTCAGTCTTTGGTTTCCTGCCCGTGGCATACAAGATTTGATCAGCAGTCAGGGTTGATCCATCTGTTAATGTCGCCAGTAATTGATTATCTGTTTTCTCAACAGAATCAATATTGGTTTCAAATTTAAGTTTAATGCCTTTCTTCCGCATTTCTTCGGCCAGAAATTTGCGAACATCCTCATCGAAACCTCTCAGGAATAATGGGCCGCGATAGAGCAGTGTCGTATCTACCCCAAGCCCGTTAAAAATTCCTGCAAACTCAACGGCAATATATCCGCCACCAGCAATGACGACTTTTTCAGGGAGTTTTTCCAGAAAAAACACTTCATTAGATGAAATGACATGCTCTTTTCCGGGAATGTCTGGAATGCTTGGCCAGCCACCTGTGGCTATCAAGATACGCTCGGCAGAATAGTTTTTGCCATCGACAGCCACGGTATGCTCATCAACAAGAGTGCCATGTCCCTCGATCAGTTCGACCCCGGCACTGCTCAGTATTTTTTCATAAACACCATTAAGCCGTTCTATCTCTGTGTTTTTATTCTTAATCAGCTGTTGCCAGTTAAAATCTGTTGAACCAACCCTCCAGCCAAAGCCCCTGGCATTTTTAAAGTCTTCAGAGAAGTGTGAAGCATAGACCAGTAATTTCTTTGGGACGCAACCGACATTGACGCAGGTCCCTCCCAGATATCTATCTTCTGTAATGGCAACTCTGGCACCAAAACTGGATGCCATACGTGCAGCACGTACGCCACCGGAACCGGCACCAATGACGAACAAGTCGTAATCAAATTTATCCATACTATCTATGTACTCAGCAATTTAGAATTAATTTTAACGGGTATGTGAGTAGGTTTTTTAATATAATAAGAATCAACACTATGACCCAACAACAGATCGAGGTAAAAAAATCGAAAATCTATTTCACCCTCTGGAAGATATTAACACCAGTGACTACTAAAGACGAAAGTGGAAAATTAATGCGCTGGGCGACCTATGCGTCGGTTGCCGTAGCGTTCGTCCTGATTATTATCAAAATGATCGCCTATGTGTTCACTGGGTCTGTGGCGATTCTTTCCAGTTTGATTGACTCATTCCTGGATTTGCTTGCCTCTGGAATAAACCTGTTTGCAGTCAGACATGCCCTGGTACCGGCAGATCATGAGCATCGTTATGGTCATGGTAAGGCAGAAGCGATTGCCGGCCTGGTTCAAGCGGCTTTTATTACCGGTTCATCTGTATTCCTGATTTTTGAATCTATTAAGCGTTTTAATCATCAGCAGCCTATAGAAAATGGAACCATTGGTATTGCTGTGATGCTGATCACAATCACACTGACGGCAATACTGGTTAAGTTTCAGCGTTATGTCGTTAAACAGACAGGCTCTATTGCAATCACTGCAGATTCACTACATTACGTTGGTGATCTACTACTTAATCTGAGTGTCATCGTAGCTTTAATATTAAGTATTTATTTCGATTGGCAGTTGGCGGATCCAGTATTTGCATTATTGATTGCAGCTTTCATTCTTAAAAGTGCATGGGAGATTGTCAGGCAATCGCTTGCACAACTTATGGATGAGGAATTACCAGATGGGCTGCGAGAAGAAATCAAAAAGATTGCTTTGCAACATCCGGAAGTGCTTAACCTGCATGAATTAAGGACGCGATCTTCAGGAAGACAAATATTTATTCAACTACATCTGGAAATGGATGGTGAGTTAAAGCTCAAGGAAGCACATCAGATTGCCAATGAGGTGGAAATTGAAATATGTAAGGCTTTTCCAAATGCGGAAGTGATTATTCATGAAGATATGGAAGGCTTGCATGATGATGAGTCAAGAGACTGATACTGAGATCTTTCCACGATTCGTCTTTTTCATCATGGCGGCGTTAAAAATAGTCTAAAAATGCTCATTTACACATGCAAACTCCGCTTTATCGACTATTTTTGCCTTGCCCTGATAAAAATTACTTTTCGTGCAAAAGACTCATACTGTCTAGTTCCTTCTCCATGCATGAAATTTTTCTACCCATTTAAGTAAACGTTCTGGCGCGTGCGCTTTTTTCCAGTTTCCTGCAACGTACTTGTTTGCCTCAGCCAGGGTAGGGTATATATGAATGGTACCCAATATTTTGTTGAGACCAATGCTGTTTCGCATGGCACTGACATACTCGGCAATCAAGTCACCTGCGTGTTCGCCGACGATAGTAACCCCCAAAATTTTATCTTTCCCCGGTATTGTCAGTACCTTTACCAGCCCGTGTGCTTCTTCATCAGCAATTGCACGGTCAAGATCGTCTATTTCATAGGTAGTGACCTCGTAAGGGATATTTCTTTCTTTGGCTTCTATTTCATTAATACCCACACGCGCAACTTCAGGATCGGTAAAGGTAGCCCAGGGGATGACTGAATAATCCACTTTGAATTTTTTAAAATCACCAAATAATGAATTGACCGCTGCATACCATGCCTGATGTGCCGCTGTATGTGTGAACTGGAAGGGTCCGGCGACATCACCACAGGCAAAAATATTTGGATATGAGGTTTGAAGAAATTCGTTTGTTTCGATCGTTTTTGTGCGTGTGATGGGTATGTTCAGATCTTCCAGGCCATATCCCGTGGTATTGGCTGTACGACCAACTGCGACCAATAATTCATCAAAGGCAATACGAATTTCCTTGCCCTGATGTTCGCAAATTAAAATCTTTTCCCCATTCTCAAGCAGAAATTTCCTGGCCTTGTGATCTGTCAGGACAGAAACCCCTTCTTCCTTGAAGCGTTGCATTACCATTTCCGATATTTCCGGGTCTTCACGGATTAATAATCTGGGTAACATCTCAATTTGTGAAACATGACTGCCAAAACGTGCAAAACATTGTGTTAATTCGCAGCCGATCGGACCACCACCAAGGACGACGAGTCTTTCAGGTAATTTCCTTAACTCCCATATCGTGTCAGAGGTGTAATAAGCTATATCTTCTATGCCAGGGATGGGGGGAACAAATGGGCGTGCCCCGGCCGCGATGACTATATTTCGTGTGGTTAAGGTTTCACCGTTGACTTCGACTGTCCAGGGCGAAGTGATCCTTGCCTCACCAGTGATACATTCAACACCAAGTTCTGTGTAACGCTCAATCGAGTCATGCGGTTCAATAGTTTTTATGACACGTTGGACACGTTCCATTACATCTGCAAAGTCAAATTCTACATCGGCAGATTTGAATCCAAATTCTGTGGCGCGGCGAGCATGAGCAAGAAATTTTGCAGAACGGATGAGGGCCTTTGATGGGACACAGCCTGTATATAAACATTCTCCACCCATCTTGTTCTTTTCAATCAGGCTAACTCTGGCTTTGACCGCTGCAGCAATATAGGCAGTTACCAGGCCAGCAGAACCAGCACCCAATACAACCAGGTTGCGATCAAATTTTTTCGGTTTTTTATAATGCTTATTCATGATCCACTTTCTATTTCTTTGCTGTCTGATTGTCGTCGTGACTGAATAAAATCAATTATTTTTTTCGCAATCAATGGGAACAGGCCAAGTAGCGTGAAAGACAGGATTAATTCTGCAGAAAAAATATCTTTCAGGCTATTGATTTGTGCGAGCTGTGTACCTGCATAAATATAGACAATAGTACCGGCCAGCATACCTAATTGACTGACGAGAAAAAATGTCAGTGTTTTTATCGGGGTTAGAGCCATGACCAGATTGACAATAAAAAATGGAAATACGGGGACCAGACGTAATGTGAACAGATAAAATGCACCGTCTTTTTCTATTCCCTGATTAATAATATGTAGTCGTTCTGCGAATCTTTGTTGCAACGGCTCCCTGAACAGATAACGCGAAATCAGAAAGGCAAACGTTGCGCCTATGGTCGATGCAAATGAAACCAGCAATGTTCCCTTGAGCAAGCCAAATACCGCACCGCCCGCCAGGGTCATGATTGCGGCACCCGGCAGTGATAATCCCGTGATGACAATATAAACAGTGAAAAATATTAATGCTGCAGTTAAAGGCTCAGAGAGGTTGAATTCGGTGATGGTGGTTTGTTGTGCTTTTAAGGCATCCAGATTAGCGTACTCATGTAGTCCAAAATAAAAAAAGATGAAAACAAGGAGGGCGATCAGACTGATAAATGCAAACTTGATTTTCATATTATCAATGTACGTGTTTTATAGCCCATAGAACGGATGGACTGTGATGTAGCTGACTAGTTCCCAGAATATTTTTTTCAAATAGTGCTAATAAAATTATTCTGAATCAGTCCGACAATCCCTGTTTTAATATATTTGCTTCATCTATTTCATCTGACGTAAGTTTTTCTTTTAAAGCATCACGCCTGTAAATATCCATTATATTACCGCTATCGGCCAATATGTCGTACCAGGCCAGGGCCAGCGGTTTGTTTTGTTCGATACCATCACCACTCATGTAAAGTGTGGCGAGTGTTCTCTGTGCCAAAGCATAGCCCTGAGCTGCTGATTTTTGATACCACTCAACGGCTACTTCAGGATCCTTTTCAGTACCTTGACCATAAGCATAGGCCAGACCTAACTTGTATTGTGCTGGTGCATAATTTTGATCTGCTGATTTCTTGAAAAACTCAAAGGCAGTCCTGTAACTTTGCGGTACCCCTTCACCAAATTCGAAGGCAAGGCCTTTTTCATATATAGCAGATGCTGAATTATCAATAGCTTCTGAACTATCAGCTGACATTTGTTCACTACCAGTCTCAAACGCATTAGTTTCCTCGGTAGCACTATCAGCTTCGTCAAATTCCTCATCATCAGCATCATTTTTTCCGAATAATTTACTAAAAAACCCCTTCTTCTCTTCAGGTTCTTCTAATGTTTCATCATCCTGTTCTGCTAAATCATTACCCGGATTATTTTCATTGGAATCATATTCTGGCTCTGCTACTGCAATGCGTTGCAGACTCTCCAGGTTATGTTGTGCACTTTCGTGTCCTTGTTCTGCCGCTTCTTCGTACCATTTCCGTGCTTGATGATCATCTTGTTTAATACCTTCACCCATCAAATACATATTACCAAGACTGTATTGTGCCTCTGCATCACCCTGTTGAGCTGCACGGCGATACCAGAGGAAGGCCTGTGAATAATCCTGTTTTACACCTTTGCCCTGATAATAAAGGGTCCCAAGTTGAAACTGGGCCTTTGCATCACCCTTGACTGCCAGGGGCCGTATGTCTGAGGCAACACCTGTATTGATTGCGTCAGGCGTAACGTCAATACTCTCTATGATTATCTCTTCAGATTCTTCTTCTATGGGAGCATCCAGTTCAGGCTCCTCTAATTTTGCAATGATGATAGGTTCTTCTGGACTATCAATTTCAACGACTTCCTCTGAGATGATTTCTTCTGCATCGTCTGATTTTTTGCCACCAAATAATCGAGAGAAAAACCCCTTCTTTTCTGTTTTCTCTTCAGGTACTTCCTCTATGGTTACTTCAGTTTCATCTTCAATTACCAATTCAGGCTCGGTCAAGGTTGAATCTGCGGGTAACTGTGTTGGATTCTCAACAGGGTCAAGCTGAGCAACAGTTATTTCAACTTCAGTTGAAGATTCCAGCTGTTGTCCCGCAGGTGCAGAGTCAGCGGCATAGGTCATCACTTCTGATGATTCATCAATTGATTGTTCGGTAAGGTCTTCAGGCACAGTATCTTTTTTAACGAATAGCCGGGTAAAAAAGCCTTCGTTCGGTGCTCCATCTATCTCAGAAACTACTCCAATGATTTCAGGTTCATTTGTATCAGGAGCAGGCGCTTCAATCGTTTCAGGTGCGCTGACTTCCTCAACCGCAGCGACTTCCTCAGGCGTTGCATAGACTACGCCATCTTGTTCGGGTTCTGGATCTACCGCATCCTTTTTGCCAAATAGCCTGGAAAAGAAGCCCCGTTTTGGTTCGTCTTCTGCAGTAGCTGTCCCACTGATATCAGGTTCACTGGCATCAGGAGCAGGTGAAGCAATTGTTTCAGGTTCGTCAATTACAACAACTTCAGTTTCCACAGGCACAGGTTCAGGCTCTGGATCTACCACATCCTTTTTACCAAATAACTTTGAGAAGAAACTTCGTTTTGGTTTTTCTTCTACTTCAGTGTCCACTTCACTCGTATCTGGGACAGGTGATTCAATTGTTTCAGGCTCAGGTTCAGATTTTGCCATTGTCGGGATTTGCGACGGCTCCTTGATACTCTCTGTTGGCACTGTTTCAGCCTGGGCAGGCACGTCTTCTATTTCGGGAACGGAGACTGGCGCGGGCCTGTTTGCTCCAGCGATGGCTCTTTCCATACTGGCCAGTTCATTCTGGGCCGCTGCATATCCCTGATCAGCGGACAGACGGAACCATCTGACTGCCTGGTTATAATCCTGTTTTACGCCATTACCGGCACGATACAAGGTTCCAAGATTGTATTGGGCTGCGGCATTACCTTTGTCTGCTGCCTTGCGATACCAGTGTGCGGCCTGTTCATAATTTTTTTCTACTCCATCTCCCGTGTGGTAAAGGCTGCCGAGCAGTACCTGGGCGCGCTCATAACCCTGTTCTGCTGATTTTTTAAACCATTCTGCTGCCAATTCCGGGTTTTTGGCGATGCCTTCACCGTAGGCATATGAGACGCCCAGGCTATATTGAGCCACCGCATGGTTTTGCTCTGCGGCGCGTCGGTACCAATGAAAGGCTTCCTTATAGCTTTGTTTAACACCCTCTCCAAAGGCATAGGCAACGGCGAGATTATATTGAGAATCCCTGTCGCCAAGAATTGCTGCTTTTTTGACCCATTTAACAGCCTTGGTATAATCCTGTTCTACACCTTCACCGACATAATACATATAGCCCAAATTTGCCTGAGCCTTTTTATCTCCCTGTTCAGCGAGCTTCTGAAACTCGGCAGCGGCAGCGGCATGATCACCTCGAGCCAGTGCCTTATTGGCGGCATTCATGTCTGCGAAAGAAGGCTGGCTGGTTAAAAACAAGACTGAAAAGGTGAAAAGGAAAACTTTATTCAATGCAACTGCCCCCGTACCAGTAACGAAGCTGATACAAATTGTAGTGTTAAACCCGAACAAATATACTATATATCGTGGAAAATCGTAAGATCATTCATATCGATATGGACGCATTCTTTGCCTCTGTCGAGCAGCGAGACAACCCTGAATATCAGGGCAAGCCCGTGATCGTCGGTGGTCAACCCGATAAACGCGGTGTTGTGGCCGCTTGTAGCTATGAGGCCCGACAATTCGGAATTCATTCAGCGATGCCAAGTTCGACGGCCTATAGATTATGCCCCTCGGCGATTATTATACAGCCCCGGATTGATCTCTACAGGGAAGTCTCCATCAACCTACAGTCTATTTTTAAACGTTCCACAGACCTGGTAGAGCCTCTTTCTCTGGACGAGGCCTATCTGGATGTGACTGAGTGTACAGAATTTCAGGGATCGGCGACGCTCATTGCACGGTCAATTAAAAAGACAATCAAAAAAGAAACTGAGCTAACGGCTTCTGCTGGTGTTTCCTACAATAAATTTCTTGCCAAGATTGCTTCAGATATGGACAAGCCTGATGGTTTATATCTGATTACACCAGAGCAGGGTGAAAAATTTGTTGAGCAACTCCCGGTCAGGAAATTCCACGGTATTGGTAAGGCAACAGAGGCAAAAATGAAGGCCCTGGGTATAAGTCATGGTTCTGATTTAAAACGGTGGAATGAAAATTCGTTGATTAAGGAATTTGGCAAAGCTGGACGATATTATTACCAAATCGCCAGAGGCATTGACCACAGGCCAGTAAAAAATAATCGAATTCGTAAATCGATTGGCAGTGAAACAACCTTTGAGGAAGACTTAAGTGATATTGATGTCATGTTAAGAAAGTTAAATGGCTTGTCTGAAAAAGTTTTTTCGAAACTATGTGAAAAGGAATTCACTGCCAGGACGGTCACGCTAAAAGTGAAATATGATAATTTTGAATTAATAACACGCAGTATCACCAGTGAGAGTCCAGTGAAGAATGCTGAGGAGATGATGAGTCTGCTGAACGAGTTAATTCAGAAAACAGAGGTAAGCGTACGTAAAGTCCGATTGCTGGGTGTGAGTAGCTCAAATCTTGAGCCTCTCAACCAGGCAAGCAATGGTCACATAATAGATGATGAGCAACTGGCTCTATTATGAATTGAAGCATGGTCATATCAAAACTTTTAAAGCCTTAGGGGTATCAGGCCATTAAACCACCGATCAGAGCACCGATTAAAAGCGGTGGAATATAAAATACATAAAGCAGTAATCCGCCTCCCGCAATCATTGCGCCGACAACGGGGAGTGCTGTGAGCACGGTTCCACCAACAAACAGGGCAACGGCAAGCAATATGCCGGGCAATAGTGCTGCCATCATACCTGAGCCGACGCCACCGGCGATCTTGCCGCCAACAATACCGGCAATAAGAGGACCAAACGCGGGTAACCAGAAGAGTAATATTGAAATGACAAACATCCAGATCATACCCATTATCATGCTGCCATCGTTTGCTTCTGCCATCTGGATTCTCCCTTAGCATTAATGTTGGTCTATTATAGGGGCTATCACAGAAAATAACTAAGGGGTAATTTCATGAAGCTTTATCACTTTCCACCTTCAGCAAATTCTCGTCGTGTTCTGGCAGTATTATTTCAAATCAACCATAATTTCTAAATATGTTATCTATAAAAGATAACTTACCTGCATTTACACTAATGGATTCTCACCACTCATATAAACATAGACTTCCTGAAATTTATTGTCGCGGATTCGCCAAAAGTTTGTATTATGTAGATAGGTCGTATTGTCCTCACTATCTTTTAATTCAGCAACAAATGATGCAACAATCCTTCCATTCACTTCGTCGACTGTATATGTAAAATCACGATGTATGATGACATCGTAACTATCAAAAAAATCTTTAAACATACGGCCAATATTCTGTTTGCCTTCATGTAGCGTAAATACCGTTTGTACAGTCAACATCGCATTATCATGAAAGCAATCTAATACTGCTTCGAGATCTTTTTTGTCGACATTGCCAAAATATTGATTAATTGCCAGATCGATTAATTGTTGTTCGTTTAGACTAGATTGATATTGCATATGTGTTTTCCGTATCTACTTTAATAAATTCTCACCGCTCATATAAACATAAACCCTCTTATATTTACCATCTTCCAGATAAAAGCGATTACAATTTTCATACCGCAACAGGTCTTCGTTATGCGGCGTAACTTCCACTGAAAATTGTGAACAAATTGATTGGCGCTTAATATCTGTAGTATGGACAAAATTACCATGCCAAATGCGTGAGTGGGTATCAAATAAACCGGTAAACATGGTCTTGATCGCATCAATACCCTCATGGGTGGTATTGGAGGTGAGTACTTGTAAAACAGCATCTTCATGAAAACAATCTAATACCAGGTCCATATCAAAATTATCTACGCCATGAAAATATCGTTTCGTGACAATATCTATATAATAACTGTATTGATAAGCATCCACGTATCATTTACCTCGGGATAAAATTCCATCATCGTTGGGTAACTCGGGTGAAGGAAAGGCATGCTTGCTGTGTGTTAATCCGAGTTCAAGAAAGACTTCGCATAATTTATAACAAATTAAACCGGGATTAATGACCGGGACAGGTAATACGTTTGCCAGGTATCCATGTGATTGATGCATTGTTGTCGATCCCAATACGATCACATCCGCACCATCTTCGTTGATTGCTGCAAGACTCGCTTGTTCCAGTTTTTTAAAGATGACTTCTTCTTTCCCTGCTAATAATTCTGCCAAATCAGGGCGTGTCTTTATAGAACGCATCGAAGCACAACGACTTTCCAAATTATATTCTTTTAACGTCTTGGTATATAAATGAAACCATTCATCCCACATAGTAATGATTGAAAACTTGTGCCCCAAACAGCAGGCAATGTGAAATGCTACCTGGCCTGGGCCCAAGACCGGAATACTGAGCCTGGAACGTAAAGCATACATACCCGAATCACTAACCGTATCAATACAGACTGCGGCATAACCTTCTTCTTCTGCCTTAAGGCCTATTTCAAAGACACCCATTTCCATCTGCAAGGCATCGTAATAGCTATCCCCTAGCGCTGCACCCCAATTAACGGCAACAAATTCAACATCAAACCCGGGTCTGACCATTGCTTCAGATAACTGAGCAGTACGATTAGCAATGCCTGCTACATCCATTGGGACAGGAATAATGATCTTTATTTTTTTATCCACAACCAATTATTAACCCCGATTAAAAACACAAAAAAGGGGGCTACACGCCCCCTTTATTATAATTAAGGCTTGATGTTATTACGTATATAGATGTGGCGAGGTTAGGTCAGAATTGAATGCTAAACTCAGCACCCACTAATCGCTGTGCTCCGGGATGAAGAAAAGAGCCCCCAAATTCCGGTGCTGGAATGACTTCTTCCAGATAATCCTTGTCCAGCAGGTTATTAACAAACGCCGTGGCAGTCCAATTAGGTCCTTCAAATCCCCCGCGGACATTGACGGTGCTATAGCTATCTCTCTTGGTAAAGGAAAAATCTGAAGGAACGCCAAATGCAGGTGTAAATAAATTAGGCACAAAATCACCGTCCTGGATGGTATGGAACCAGGTCTCACCAACGTGAATCCAGTCAACCCGGGTAGTAAAATTAATTCTATTGTTGATGGGTACATTGAAATCCAGGCCAAGATTAAAAGAGGTTTTCGGTGCATAAGGCACTTCATTCCCTACCGTAATTGGGCGAGAACGGTTTTCGTCAATGTTGCCATTAACTACACCCAAACTCCCAAAAAATGTTAAATAATCACTAACATCTACGCTAAGCGCCAACTCGCCTCCATTGATCGTGACGTCATCTATCGTGTTGACCACACGTAATAAACCGAACCCCCAACGAAGAACTCGAAGAACTGCATATCATCCACGTCGGTATGATAAACAGCACCTTCAAGTCTAACTCTACCATCTGCAAATAATGCTTTAAAACCGACTTCAACGGAGTATGACACCT
>PVMK01128683.1_pt1 | contig 14655 bp, 17 predicted proteins | sample 1853481 | NCBI WGS metagenome assembly PVMK01 (sample SAMN08533507, study PRJNA380276) | Marine sediment metagenome, whole genome shotgun sequencing project. | reverse complement strand
GGTTCTCGCCCAGCACCAGTGAATCAAGACCACTGGCTACGCGAACCAGGTGGCGTACCGCTGCTTCACCCTCGTGGAAGTAAAAATATTCGTTCAGCACCCCCGCCGGAATGCCATTGGCCTGGTGAAACCAGTCGATAAGGTCATTCTTTCCCGAGGAAGATGACAGGCAATAAATCTCGGTCCTGTTACAGGTGCCCAGGATGACGACTTCTTCCACGCCAGGTAAGGCACACAGTTCGCGAACGCGGTTGGAATAGTCCGACCGCGTAATAGCAACCTTTTCCCGAATCTCGATCGGGGCGGTGTGATGACTGATTCCAATCGTAAAAAGTGGCATGGATTTTAACCCGCATACTGCGCGACGATTCTGCGGGCACAAGACGTTATTATCAAGTCAAACAGGATTTTCATTGGAAATTCGGGATTGGTTCACGAGCAGCAATTGCGTATCCTTTACGCCATGATAAACGTATTCAAGACATATTATTTCAGAACCTGCCTGCTGACCACTTGCTGGCTGACAGCTTTGATGCTTAACGCTTGCACCACGCAGACGCTTGATTCCAGTGATGCGCCCGTTGGCGGGAATGCCAGTGACGGGCATTCAATTGCCACGGAAAATGAAGTGAAGGAACGCCTCGAGCCCACCAGCGAGGAGGTTATGTACCACGTTTTCGCTGCGGAATTTCTGGGTAGTGAAGGCGAAATGGAGGCTGCGGTCGGGGAATATCTTGAGGCTGCCCTGGAGTCCAACGATGCCGAAATTGCACGCAGGGCGACACACATTGCCTTTGCCGTCCAGGCCTGGCTACAGGCGGCAATGGCTGCGGACCGTTGGGCTTTGCTGGATCCGGAAAACGTCAAAGCACACCAGGCTGCTGCAACTGCGATGCTGTTGACAGGTGACTACGCGGGGGCTGAACTCCAGCTTCAGCAGATTATCGAGCTCATGGGAAATACCACCGAAGCCTGGATTCTGGTTTCCACCCTGTTGGCCCAGTCCGGTGATTCAGGGAAGGCTTCGGTTCTGCTGGAAAATGTCCTGGCCAGTCAGGGTGCTGTGAATACCGCAGATGCCATGTTCGCGCAAAGCCATCTCGCCGCCCGCACCCGTGATCTGAATGGGGCATTTGATTTGGCCGAACAGGCTGTTGACCTGGAACCTGAACGCATCGAATTTCTTACCTGGGCTGGCCGGTTGGCGCTCAATCTGAACAAGATTGGCGCCGGTCTGCACTATGTTGAAACGAGCCTGGGAGCAGACCCCCGGGGATCATGACCTGGCCCTGGCATACGCTGATTTGCTGTCCCAGACTCACAGGGTAGATGACGCAAGGCAAGTATTGCAGAACATGCAGCAAACACCTGATGTGATGTTTGCCCGGATCCTGTTTGAGATCAATGTCCCGGACAGGGACAGGGCGGAAAAATTGTTCCGGCAATTTGCCAACGCAGGGTTCGATGACCCGGATGAAACCGCATTTTACCAGGCACAGGCTGCTGAGGCCCTGGATATGATTTCCCGGGCGATTGAGTTGTACGCTGAAGTTGAATCGGGCGACAGGGCGCTTGTTGCGGGGATACGGCGCGCAGAGTTGATGGCCGGCGAAGGAGATGTGGAAGGCGCCAGGCGGGAACTCGCAGGTTTGAGGCTGCAGGCCAGCCAGGTCGCCGTGGAAGAAAGCTGGCTGACGGAGGCCAGGATTCTGCGTGAATCGGGTGACAGAAAATCCGCCCTGGAGGCTTTGGATAAAGGCCTGGAGCAACTGCCGGGATCCATTGCGATCCGGTATTCACACGCTTTGCTCGCTGCAGAACTGGGTTGGGTTGACGTTGCTGAGAAAGACCTTCGAATCATTATTTCACAGCAGCCCGAGAATGCGGCGGCCCTGAATGCGCTGGGCTATACCCTGGCTGACCAGACAGAGCGTTATGAAGAAGCAGAAGCGTTGATCCGGCAGGCTTTTATCCTGCGCCCGGACGATGCGTCCATAGTCGACAGTATGGGCTGGATATCCTATCGCCTGGGGCGCCTGGATGTAGCCGAAAAGTTTCTGCGCCGGGCCTGGGCGCTGGACAGAAATCCGGAAATCGCAGCACACCTTGGGGAAGTGCTCTGGGTAAACGGCAAGCAGGAAGCCGCCCGTTCCATCTGGCGCGAGGGCAAGGAAGTGGACAGTGAAAACCCGGTGATCCTGGAAACGCTCCAGCGCTTGGAAGTTGACCTTTGATTTTGCGCTCACTTTTTCTTTTATTATTCAGCCTGACTTTTGCTCTGTTGATCACGGCTTGCAGTACCGTTCCGACCGGGGAGATTGGCCAGGCGGAACGGATTTTGCTTTATGAAGCGAAGTCCGTTGCACTGGCCGGGGTCAACGGGTGGGTACTCAAGGGCCGCCTGGCCGTTAATGATGGCGAAGAAGGTGGCAGTGGTCACCTCAGCTGGCGGACACACGGTCAGACCAGCAGCATGAATTTTCACGGGGCGCTTGGCCGGGGCGCCTGGCAGTTGAATGCGGACGAGAATGGCGCCGTGCTGGAATTGGCGGACGGAGAAGTTTACCGTGCGGACAGCGTGGGCGAATTGATCGAGCAACGGCTTGGCTGGACCATCCCCGTAAACGCTCTTGCATGGTGGATCAGGGGGCTTACGGCTCCGGGCGACTGGGATCTGCGTCAACTCGACGAACATGGCAACCTCGAGAAGCTTGGCCAGCTTGGCTGGGTCATTGAATTCGGACGGTACCGGGATGCCAGTGGTGTGTCGATGCCGGTGAAATTAACGGCGCACCGGCAGTCCTACACAGTCAAGATTGCAATACAGGACTGGGACCTGGAAGCAGGGACGAGCCGGGATGAGTAACCAATCCAGGAGCGCCTGGCCGGCGCCGGCCAAGCTGAACCTGTTTCTTCATGTCATCGGCCAGCGGCCTGATGGTTACCACGAATTGCAGACTCTGTTCCAGTTGCTCGACTGGGGTGATGAAGTCAGTATTGAGCCACTGGATGAGCCCGGCATCAGAAGGCCGCGTGCGTCGTACGCAGTGCAGGAAGCTGATGACCTTGTGGTCAGAGCTGCCCGGTTGTTGCAGGCCGAAACCTCGTGCCGGCAGGGGGCCCGAATCGAAGTGAAAAAGCGCATACCTGCAGGGTCTGGCCTGGGGGGCGGCAGTTCGGATGCAGCAACGGTACTGGTGGTGCTCAACCGGCTGTGGGGATGCGGTCTCGATATCGATGAACTGGCGTCAATCGGCATCAGGCTGGGTGCGGACGTGCCTGTTTTCGTCAGGGGCCACAGCGCCCTTGCTTCGGGACTGGGTGATGAACTTCAGCCCGTGGACCTGGGTGATCGGTATTATCTATTGGTATTCCCCGGGTTTTCCATTTCGACCGGGGATGTTTTCATGCACCCGGACCTGCCACGAAAATCATCAAAAATCAGTCTGGCAGAGGCCCTGAAAGGTGCCGGAAGAAACGACTGCGAGGTGGTGGTGAATAAGCAATTTCCTCACCTCATACAGATGCTGAATGATCTGGAACAGTGGGGGGTGGCGCGCATGACCGGTACCGGGAGTACCCTTTTTATCAGAATGTCTGATGAAAAGACTGCAAAGAGCACGGCACAAGCAATAAAATGCCGATATAATGTGCGCGCCGTCCGCGGGGTTGACAGGTCTCCTTTGCACGAGTTGCTTGATTCCGGCGGTGCAGGTGATTTAAAAAAATAGATTTTTGATTTCAGTTTACTGGGACGTGGCCAAGGTGGTTAAGGCACGGGGTTTTGATCCCCGCATTCGCAGGTTCGAGTCCTGCCGTCCCAGCCACTGATCATTCAGGTCCTGAGGGATCCAACAAACGGGGAAAGCAGGTGGCCACTCCTTCATTGATGGTTTTCGCCGGAAACGCGAATTTAAAACTCGCGAGCAATATTGCACACGAGCTCAATGTTCCAATGGGCAAGGCCGTGGTTGGCCGTTTCAGTGACGGCGAGGTCATGGTCGAGGTGATGGAAAATGTCCGCGGCCGTGATATTTATGTCATCCAGCCCACCTGTGCGCCTGCCGCGGATAATTTCATGGAACTGCTGGTGATGATCGATGCCTTCAAACGGGCGTCGGCGTCACGAGTTACCGCGGTCATTCCCTATTTTGGATATGCCCGCCAGGACAGGCGGCCGCGATCAGCCCGCGTACCGATCACGGCAAAAGTCGCCGCATCCATGATTTCAAACGTTGGCACGGACCGGGTAGTGACCATCGATCTTCATTCTGACCAGATTCAGGGTTTTTTCGATATCCCGGTGGACAACGTATATGCGTCCCCCCTGACCCTGGCGGATATCTGGCAGCGTCAGTCCATGCATGACATCGTCGTGGTGTCACCGGATGTTGGCGGCGTGCTCCGGGCGAGGGCGATCGCCAAACGCCTGGACGCGGACCTGGCGATCATTGACAAAAGGCGGCCGAGGGCAAATGTTTCCACCGTGATGAACATCATTGGCGATGTGAAAGGGAAATGCTGTGTTCTGGTTGACGACATGGTTGATACGGCCGGTACGCTCTGTGCGGCCTCCGGCGCCTTGAAAGAAAATGGCGCCAGCCGTGTTGTCGCATACTGTGTGCACCCGGTGCTGTCAGGACCGGCTGTTGATAATATCAGCCAGTCAGAAATGGATGAACTGGTGGTCACAGATACGATTCCGCTCAGCGAAGCAGCACAGCGGAACCCCAAGATTCGTCAGCTCAGCGTTGCGCAGATGCTGGCTGAGACTATCCGGCGCATGGCGCATGGTGAATCGGTCAGTTCCATGTATGTGGATTAGATTGTAAGAGCCCGCTTGCGGGACTCCTACAATTTCCTTTCCCAGGCTTACATAGCTGGCAGACCTGGGTTATAATGCCCGGCTTTATTTTACGTCTGACCTGGTCGCGAGTCAGGCATACCGGCCGTCATTACGGCTGTTTCCCGTTTGATACGGGATTTGATTAACGAGGAAAGTCATGTCTGAAACAACAACCATTAACGTGGAACTCCGTAAAGATGTGGGGAAAGGTGCGAGCCGCCGCCTGCGTCGTGAAGGTAAAGTTCCTGCCGTCATTTATGGTGGTCACAAGGATCCTGTATCTCTGACCCTGCAGCTGAATGACTTGCTGCACGCTACCGAGAATGAAGCGTTCTACGCCAGCATTCTTGAGATCAAGATCGATGATAAGAACACACAGCAAGCGGTGGTGCGGGATATGCACCGGCATCCCTACAAGCCGATCATAATGCATATTGATTTTTTACGGGTTTCAGCCAAAAAAATTCTCAAGATGCTGGTGCCGGTCCACTTCGTGGGCGAAGAGGAATCGCCAGCTGGCAAGACTTCGGGTGTTGTGATCCAGCACCTGGTTACTGAAGTTGAAATTTCGGCCCTGCCCAAAGACCTGCCGGAATTCGTTTCCATTGATCTTTCGGAAATGGATGCTGGCGATGCAGTCATGTTGTCAGAAATCCAACTGCCTGAAGGCGTCGAGATTCCGGCGCTGGCGATGGGTGAAGAAAATGATGTGCAATTGGCCAACGCGATTCACATCAAGGAAGATCAGGGCACGGGTGTTGCAGCCGCCGCAGAGGCTGAAGCTGCACTGGCAGAAGGCGAACTCGGTGAAGGCGCAGTGCCGGTTGATGAAGAAGGTGAGGAAGTTGAGGAAACCAGCGATGAAGACGCCGGTGACAAGGGTGACAAGGAAGAAGGCGGCGAATAGCACTGATTCCTGGCTGTTGGAGAAATCTTGTCCGGTCATTATGTAATCGTGGGGCTCGGTAATCCGGGCGCAAAATACGCTGAAACCCGGCATAACGCCGGGTTTTGGTTTTTGGATCTGTTGGCAAAACGCTCAGGAGCTGTTTTCCGGACCCAGTCGAAGTTTCACGCCGAGCTGGTCAAAACCAGTTTGTACGGTCAGGACTGCATCCTGGTGAAGCCGATGACCTTCATGAATCACAGCGGACAGGCTGTGCGTGTGGTAATCGATTATTTCAAAACTCCGAGCGACCGCCTGCTGATCGCATATGACGAACTCGATCTGCCGCCAGGAGTGGCCCGCCTGAAGCAGGGTGGCGGCCACGGCGGCCACAATGGTTTACGGGATATCTTCCGCCATACCCGGGACCACGAGTTTTTACGCTTGCGCATTGGGATCGGCCATCCTGGGCACAAAGACGCCGTTACCGGCTATGTGCTCAGCAGGCCTTCTGCCGAACAGGAATTATTGACCCGCCGAGTGATCTCAGACGCGGGGGATGAGATGCGCGAAGTACTGAGCGGCGATATATCGAAGGCAATGAAAAATTTACATACTGTGTCAGGGCCGGACTAGTGCTCCTTCAAGGTGATAATTGCGGGTTCAGAGGCACCCAGATGTTCCAAGACAAGGCGCAGACCGCAAAGAATGGCCCAGTCCTTCTTAAGGGCTGTAACACAGTATTGGGACATCTGGGTGCCTCCCTTCGGGCGAGCTGGGAAGCGGTCGTTCGCGGTGTTACGCCTCTGGGCAAGGACCAGCCATTGCCGGCGAGACGTGCCTTGCGCCCAACCACTTCCCAACTCGCTGAACTCGTAATTATCACCTTGAAGGAACACGAGGGAAATACATAAATGGGCTTCAAGTGCGGCATTGTCGGATTACCCAATGTGGGTAAATCGACCTTATTCAATTCACTCACACGCGCCGGTATCGCGGCAGAAAATTATCCGTTCTGCACGATAGATCCCAACGTGGGCGTTGTTGAAGTCCCCGATCCAAGGCTGGGCCAGTTGGCGGACATCATCAATCCTCAAAAAGTGCTCCCGACAACAATGGAGTTTGTTGATATTGCGGGACTGGTGAAAGGTGCTTCCAGGGGTGAAGGCCTGGGCAACCAGTTCCTGGCGCATATTCGTGAGACGGATGCTATCGCTCACGTCGTGCGTTGTTTCGATGATGACGATGTTATCCACGTGGCAGGCAAGCTGGACCCCCTCAACGATATCGAAATCATAAATACCGAACTCGCACTGGCGGATCTCGAGTCCGTCGAGCGGGCGATCATGCGAACGGAAAAGCGAATCAAGGCCAATGACAAGGATGCCAGGATGCGGATGACAGTCCTGGAAAAACTGCAAGCGTGCCTTGACCAGGGGCACCGTGCGAGAAATGTGGAGCTGAATGATGATGAAACACGCCTGATTCGCGATCTGCACCTGATCACCACCAAGCCGGTGATGTACGTGGCAAATGTTACAGAAGACGGATTCAGGAACAATCCCTATCTTGATGCCGTGCGCGACAAGGCGGAAACTGAAAATGCCCGGTTGGTGCCGGTTTGTGCCGGAATCGAAGCAGAAATTGCCCTGTTGGATGAGAGTGACCGGCAGGAATTTCTGAGTGAACTGGGTCTCAGGGAATCGGGTCTGGAGCAGGTGATCCATGCGGGCTACGAATTATTGAGCCTGCTGACCTTTTTTACGGCAGGAGAAAAGGAGGTGCGAGCCTGGACAGTGAAGTCCAACGCAACCGCGCCGCAAGCCGCCGGCCGTATTCATACGGATTTTGAGAAGGGGTTTATCCGCGCGGAAGTCACCGCATTCGAAGACTTTATCTCGCTTGGAGGGGAGCAGGGGGCAAAAGAAGCCGGAAAACTACGTCTCGAGGGGAAAAACTACATCGTAAAGGAAGGGGATGTGATGCACTTTCGCTTTAACGTCTGAAATCCGGCGTTCAGGCAAAAAAACACGATTATCATTCTTGACAGACAATGCTTTGTAGGTGAAAATACACGGCTTGCCTGCGAATGCCAGAAAATGGCGGTTTGCCGGCAGTTTTGCCCTTGGTGGCAGCACAGGATCGGCCATTTGAATCATGGTTCAAAGTATCGGAGGGGTACTCAAGCGGTCAACGAGGGCAGACTGTAAATCTGCTGGCTAAGCCTACGTAGGTTCGAATCCTACCCCCTCCACCACTTCGTGCATTCAGGCGAGTGAGGTGAGTCAGATTGAAGTAACGGAGGACAACAGTCGCAAGACAGGTGTCGCTCCGTTGTTGTTATGGCGGGTGTAGTTCAAGGGCAGAACCTCAGCCTTCCAAGCTGATGATGTGGGTTCGATTCCCATCACCCGCTCCATTTTATGGGTTTATGGGTGGAACAGACAGGCCCGCATAGCTCAGGCGGTAGAGCACTCCCTTGGTAAGGGAGAGGTCACTGGTTCGAGTCCAGTTGTGGGCACCATGGTACGGCGATTGATCTTAGCATCAAAGCTTTTGAAAACTTGAAGAAAATTTCGGAGACCGGCATGGCCAAAGAAAAATTTGAACGAACAAAACCTCATGTCAACGTGGGCACAATTGGTCATGTTGATCACGGCAAGACAACGCTGACGGCGGCCATGACGAAGGTGTGTGCCGAGGCGCGTGGCGGTGATTTCACGGATTACGACCAGATTGACAATGCCCCGGAAGAACGCGAACGCGGGATTACGATTGCCACGGCGCACGTGGAATACGAGTCAGAAAACCGCCATTACGCGCACGTGGATTGCCCGGGTCACGCGGATTACGTAAAGAACATGATCACGGGCGCGGCGCAGATGGACGCGGCGATCCTGGTGGTATCAGCGGCCGACGGCCCGATGCCGCAGACGCGTGAGCACATACTGCTGGCGCGCCAGGTAGGCGTACCGTACATCATGGTGTACATGAACAAGGCCGACCAGGTAGACGATGACGAACTGCTGGAACTGGTGGAAATGGAAGTGCGTGAGCTGTTGAGCTCCTACGATTTCCCGGGCGATGACTGCCCGATCATAACCGGTTCTGCCCTGAAGGCGCTGGAAGGCGACGAGTCGGAGATGGGCGTCCCGTCGATTATCAAGCTGATCGAGGAGATGGACGCGTACATTCCGCTGCCGGAGCGTGACACGGAAAAACCGTTCCTGTTGCCGATCGAGGATGTGTTCTCGATTTCGGGCCGCGGCACGGTGGTGACCGGCCGAATAGATCGCGGCATCATCAAGGTGGGCGAAGAAGTAGAGATTGTCGGCATCAAGGAAACGACCAAGACGGTGTGTACCGGGGTTGAGATGTTCCGCAAGTTGCTGGATGAAGGCCGGGCGGGCGACAACGTGGGCGTACTGCTGCGCGGCACCAAGCGCGATGAAGTGGAGCGTGGCCAGGTACTGGCGCACGTGGGCACGATTACGCCGCATACCAAATTTGAGGCAGAGGTTTATATTCTGTCGAAAGACGAGGGTGGACGTCACACGCCGTTTTTCAAGGGTTACCGGCCGCAGTTTTATTTCCGCACGACGGACGTGACGGGGGCGGTGGAGTTGCCTGAAGGCGTGGAGATGGTGATGCCGGGAGACAACGTGCAGATGCAGGTGTCCCTGATTGCACCGATTGCGATGGAAGAAGGTCTGCGGTTTGCGATACGCGAAGGCGGACGTGACGGGGGCGGTGTGGTTGCCAAGATCCACGAGTAAATCAAGCGGCCCTGGTAGATGGTTTTGAGCGGAAATATTCCGCAGGCTTTGTTTAGGCCAGTAGCTCAATTTGGCAGAGCAGCGGTCTCCAAAACCGCAGGTTGGGGGTTCGAGTCCCTCCTGGCCTGCCATAAACAAAGTCTGGCGGCAAGCCTGGCGGCAAACAAAACCGGGAATCAAGAACACTAACTATGCGTATTGATTATGAGCACTAAGGTAGATACAGAAAAACCACCTATCGTCAATACCTTGATGCTGGCTGTGGCGGCAGCGCTGCTCATTGCTGGTGTTGGGGGTTATTACTATTTCCAGAACCAGGCTATAACGGCGGTTCGTGTAGTGGGCCTGATGATCGTGGTTGCGGTGGCTTCAGTTATCGCCGCGCAGTCTGATCCGGGTGCCGCCTTCTTCCGCTTCTTGAAGGAATCGGATATTGAACGGCGCAAAGTGGTTTGGCCAACGCACCAGGAAACCCTGCAGACAGCCTTGATGGTGGTCATTGTGACCATCCTGATTTCCCTCTTCCTGGCTGTGGTTGACTGGGGACTGGGCGCTGCCGTGCGTTCGCTGATGGGGGGGGGGTGACTGGCGGATGGCTAAACGATGGTACGTGGTTCACGCATACTCCGGTTATGAAAAGCAGGTAAAACGCTCGCTGGAAGACCGCATCGAGCGTGCTGACATGAAAGATTTATTCGGCGATGTGCTGGTGCCAACGGAAGAAGTTGTCGAAATGAAAGGTGGCCAAAAACGTCGTTCGGACCGCAAGTTTTTCCCGGGTTACGTGTTGGTGGAAATGGAAATGACCGATGACACCTGGCACCTGGTCAAGGACGTGCCCAAGGTAATGGGCTTTATCGGAGGAACCGCTGAGAAGCCGGCGCCGATCAGTCAGAAAGAAGCCGACGCCATCCTGAACCGTTTACAGGAAGGCGCCGACAAACCCAGGCCGAAAGTGATGTTCGAGCCGGGTGAAATGGTCCGTGTGGTTGACGGCCCGTTCAATGATTTCAATGGCGTGGTCGAAGATGTCGACTACGACAAGAGCCGCCTGAAAGTAGCGGTGTTGATTTTTGGGCGCTCGACGCCGGTGGAACTGGAGTTCCATCAGGTCGAGAAGTCCTGATTGCACTAAATATACGGGGAGCCCAGGCACTGGTTGCCGGGCGATTGAACCCGGGGAGATAAGACAATGGCTAAGAAAGTATCGGCTTATATCAAGCTGCAAGTGCCTGCTGGCCAGGCCAACCCGAGCCCACCGGTGGGTCCTGCCCTGGGTCAGCACGGTGTCAATATCATGGAATTTTGCAAAGCATTCAATTCCAAGACACAGAGCATGGAAAGCGGGATGCCGATCCCCGTGATTATCACGGTTTACGGGGACCGGAGTTTTACTTTTATTACCAAGACCCCGCCAGCAGCCGTGTTGCTGAGAAAGGCGGCAGGCATTCCCAAGGGAAGTGGTGAGCCGAATACCCTTAAAGTGGGCAATGTCACGCGTGCCCAACTGGAGGAAATTGCCACGGCCAAGGATCCGGATCTTACCGCAGCAGACATGGATGCAGCGGTGAGGACTATTGCCGGTTCGGCCCGCAGCATGGGTATCACTACTGAGGGGGTTGAGTAATGTCCAGGACAGGTAAAAGACTGAATTCAATCCGGGAGCAGATCGAACCCGGAAAAGCGTACACTATTGATGAAGCACTCGAAATCCTGAAAAACGCCAGCAAGGTCAAGTTCACCGAGTCGGTTGATGTGGCCATCCGACTGGGCGTCGACTCGCGTAAGTCAGATCAGAATGTCCGTGGTTCCACCGTTTTACCCAATGGCACCGGTAAGAAAGTGCGCGTTGCTGTATTTACCCAGGGTGAGAATGTGGAGAAGGCTGAAGCTGCCGGTGCGGATGTCATCGGCATGGATGACCTGCATGATCAGATCAAGGAAGGTGACCTCAATTTTGATGTCGTCATTGCGACACCGGATGCAATGCGCGTGGTTGGCAAACTGGGGCAAATACTGGGCCCGAGAGGTCTGATGCCAAACCCGAAGGTGGGTACCGTGACCACCGATGTCGAAACCGCGGTGAAGAACGCCAAGTCCGGCCAGGTGCGCTATCGCACGGACAAGGCCGGCATCATCCACACCACGATCGGAAAAGCTGATTTTGAAGTGGACGCATTGAAGGGCAATCTTCACGCCTTGATCGGTGACCTGGTCAAGCTGAAGCCTGCTTCTTCCAAAGGTACATATGTTCAAAAGGTGGCGCTGTCGACGACCATGGGCCCCGGCATCCTGGTCGACAAGGCAACACTGGATATTTAAGTATTTTATCGCCCGGCTGGTACAGCGGGTGGTGGATGGACGGGCTGCCCCCTGTCCCCGGATCGGTTTATCAGAGCCTGTAAGTGGTTCAGCCCGATCCGGCGGAGGGGATAGGCCGTCAGAGACCGCAGGTGCAGTTTCTCCACGCTGATTTTGAGTGGAGGCCTGTTTAAGGGTGAACCGGGTAACCGTTCACAGCCTGCGCAGATGGTGGCAGCCCCGCTACTCAATTGAGACTGAGGTCGAGATTGTGGGGATTGAAGGCTGACTGGTTTCAGCTCGATTGAGTAGCGGGGTATCCACTGGAACCGAGTCTGGTTGCCGGTATACCGGCAATGACGACTCCAGGAGGTAACCAATGGCGCTCAGTATTGAGCAGAAAAAAGCAGTAGTTGCTGAAGTGGCCGAAGTGGCCAACAAAGCGCTTGCCGCTGTTGCAGCAGAGTATCGCGGATTGACCGTTGAGGAAATGACCGAGTTGCGTGCCCAGGCTCGCAAGGATGGTGTTTTTCTCAAGGTAGCCAAGAATACCCTGGTGCGCAGGGCCGTTGAGGGCACCGACTACGAATGCATGCAGGATTCGCTTACAGGACCGCTTCTGTTTGCTTTCAGCATGGAAACCCCCGGTGCTGCTGCACGCCTGGTCAAGGACTATGCAAAAGACCATGACAATCTCATTGCAAAGCTTGTTGCAGTGGGTGGGGAGTTGTACGACGCGTCCGAACTGACACGTCTGGCCAGCTTGCCGACCTACGATCAGGCCATCGCGATGTTGATGAGTGTGATGAAGGCGCCGATCGGGAAATTCGTACGGACCCTTGCCGAACCGCACACCAAGCTGGTTCGGACCGTGGCTGCTGTGCGGGATGCAAAACAGGCTGCTTGAAATTTTTAACCCCTTTTATTAATCACACAGTGGGCCCGAAACCCCTGTAATTACAAATAAGGAGACGACAATGGCCGTTTCAAAAGAAGATATCCTGGAATCAATTTCCAATATGAGCGTGATGGACGTCGTAGACCTCATCAGTGCAATGGAAGAAAAATTTGGTGTTTCAGCCGCTGCAGCGGTAGCTGTGGCTGCTGGCCCTGCTGGTGGTGAAGCCGTCGCTGAGGCAGAACAGACTGAATTTGACGTGTTTATGTCTTCCTTCGGCGCGAAGAAGGTGCCGGTGATCAAGGTTGTACGCGAAATTACCGGCCTGGGCTTGAAAGAGGCCAAGGACCTGGTAGAAAGCGCGCCTGCCAATATCAAGGAAGCTGTTACCAAAGAAGAAGCTGAGGAAGTTGCGAAGAAACTCGAAGAAGTTGGCGCCACTGTCGAGGTTAAGTAAATCTTCTTCCCGGATTTTCGGGGTTTGAAAGAAGCCGGCTGGGGACAATAGTCTCCGGCCTGCTTCTGCTTGTATTTGTACGAATTTTGATCGTTTTATAGGCGGAATCAGAACATGAGTTACTCTTTTACGGAAAAAAAGCGCATTCGCAAGGACTTCGGTAAACGCACGTCCGTTCTCGATGTGCCTTACCTGCTGGAAACGCAAATTCGCTCCTATCGCGAGTATTTGCAACTGGAAGTTCCAGCGGATGACAGGCGTGAGCGAGGCCTTCATGGAGCACTGAAATCGGTATTTCCCATCGTAGCCTATTCGGGCAATGCAGCGCTTGAGTATGTAAGCTACAAGCTGGGTAAGCCTGTTTTCGATGTAAAAGAGTGCAAATTACGGGGCATGTCCTATGGCGCACCTCTGCGCGTGAAGGTCCGCCTGGTCATTTACGACCGGGAGAGTTCCGCCAAGGTTAAGCCGGTCAAATTCGTCAAGGAGCAGGAGGTCTACATGGGCGACCTGCCGCTGATGACGGAAACCGGCACCTTCATCGTCAACGGCACGGAACGTGTCATCGTGTCGCAGCTGCACCGGTCTCCAGGCGTGTTTTTTGACCACGACAAGGGCAAGACCCACTCCAGTGGTAAGTTGCTGTTTTCAGCCCGGGTCATCCCTTACCGCGGTTCATGGCTGGATTTCGAATTTGATCCGAAAGATGGCATCTACACTCGTATTGATCGTCGCCGTAAGCTACCGGTGACCATCCTGCTCCGTGCATTGGGAATGAACAATGAAGAAATTCTGGAAACCTTTTTCGAGACCACCAGGGTCACGCTGAAGAAATCCGGAGCCAAACTGGCGCTGATACCTGAGCGCCTGCGTGGTGAGACCGCCTTTTTTGACATCCGCAGCAAAACCGGAAAGATGCTGGTGGCCAAAGGCAAACGGATCACGGCCCGTCATATCAAGATGATCGAGGATGCGGGTGTAAAAGCACTTGAAGTACCCGATGAATACCTGATGGGTAAAATTGTCGCAAATGCCATCATTGACAAGAAGTCCGGCGAGGTTTTAGCCGAGGCCAATGCCGAGTTGACCGAAGAGTTGTTGGAGTCGCTTCGCGATGCAGGCATCAAGAGCCTGAACATTCTCCATGTGAATGACCTGGACCACGGTCCGTATATTTCCAACACGCTGAATGTCGACCCGACAAAGAATGAACTGGAAGCACTGATCGATATATACCGCATGATGCGTCCCGGTGAGCCGCCAACCAAGGACGCGGCGCAGAATCTGTTCAGGAACCTGTTCTTCGCCGAGGAGCGCTACGACCTGTCCGCTGTGGGCCGGATGAAGTTCAATCGTCGCGTGGCAGAAGCGAAATCGAAGGCCCGGGAGTACTGGATCGTGAAGACATCCTTGCCGTCCTGCGCGTACTGATCGACATCCGCAACGGCAAAGGCAGCGTTGATGACATCGATCACCTGGGCAACCGTCGTG
>PVMK01170955.1_pt1 | contig 14659 bp, 22 predicted proteins | sample 1853481 | NCBI WGS metagenome assembly PVMK01 (sample SAMN08533507, study PRJNA380276) | Marine sediment metagenome, whole genome shotgun sequencing project. | reverse complement strand
TGGCTGGAGCAGTTCAAATAGAGACTGTACACATTGGAGCAAACCACAGAAGCCAATAATTTAATTGGTTTTATACATTGTTGTATGGCGAAGCGTACCGTTTCAATGGCATACAACGTTAAGTATATGAGCCGTTTTTTTTTCTATGGCTTATATACATTGTTGTAGCACGTTAATTTTAAAACAAATAATTATGACAACAAAATGGAATGATAAAATGACCTTTGGTAAATTTAAAGGTGATACGGTAAAAGAAGTTTTTGACTATGATGCAACTTACTTATGGTGGGCAATGATGAATACAGATAAAACAAACTTTACAAAGGAAGTGAAAGATGCTATTCAAAAACGAACTGAAGAAATAGATGCTGAAAAATACGAGGATTTATCTTGGGGCGATTTCTGCACTTAATGTGCTACAACGTTAAAATATAAGAATAGTAGCGTGGTAACGACACGAATTTCGCCACCATAAACGAACCAAAATAAACAAACAATAACCTTTAATAAAGCCCTGACAAGCTATTATTTTTATATAGTGTTAGGCAACGTTAATTATGAAAAAACTATTTAATGAAAAGAAAAGACTTATTAAAGAGCTAAACGCAGTTGGTTTTTTACTTGACCAAGAAATACAAAAGCGTTGGGATTTCCATTACTCTCAAACAGACGATGACCAAATGATAGACACTTTAGATTATGGAACACAAAATTTAGATTATAAGGGATTTGTTGAATTAATGAACGATTATAAAGAACAGCAAAAAAACAACGATTGGACACCTAATGACTAATGTTGCCTAACGCTTAGTGTATGGTGCGTATGCCGATAGGCTATGCAATATACACCTTGTTAGCTGTTTTACGGATTATTAAAGATAAAACTAAATAGAATGGAATTATTTCAAAGAATATTAGATAAACTACAAACTCCAAATAACGAGAGTTTAAAAATGAGTATGAATCATTGCCATGTAAGAGGCATGTTTTCTTTGGTTGTGGATGGTGATGAGTTTGGTAAACTAACTCGAATATTTATTGCTGAAAATAAATTGAAACCTTTTGATGTACAACTACACACACACAGATACCCAATAAGGTTAACAACTATTAAGGGCGACATAAACCACCACAATGCAGTAAAAGATAAAAAAGGCTTAGTTAGTATGAGTGAATACGCATATAAGAGTTTTTTGAATGGTGGTAGTGGATTAGAGTACGTTGGAGAAACAAAAGTTAATTGTTTTGATTACAAGTTACCAATAGGCAGTACAGTAACTTTGGGAACAGAAGATTACCACACTATGAGTTGTACAAAGAATAGTATATGGATAGTTGAAGAGCTTGGTTTTGAAACACAAGAAAGCAGTGTGCTAGGTGTTCCTTTTGTTTTGGATGGGCTATACTCTGAACCAGCTATGTTTCAGATTAATGATAAGTGCCAAGTAGTAATAAGGGAATTAAAGAAAATACTTGAAAACTACCGACTTGCGTAGTATTACAGCTAACGTTTAGTATATAATTTCGGTGGCGATTGATTGCAGGACTTTTCGCATACCGACAAAATTACAAGACTGCACAGTGGTTTGATTAGACCTTATAACGCCACTGAATTATATACATTGTTATAGGGCGTTTTATTATGGAAATAGCAATAAGCATATTAGGTTACGTACTATTGTGGGCGGCAACTGACATAGGAAGAAAAGAAGAAAGTAAGATTAAATTTATGAGAGGTAAATGGTGGCTAATATTTACGCTAATAACAGCGGGAGCATATATAATTAACAATGTTGATAATTGGTTTAATGCCCTATAACAGCCTTGTAAAAAACAACACAGTAACAATGGTTTCAATATCAATAAATTACACTCTTATTTACCAACTTAAATTTGCTGTAAATTACCAATGGACTAAATGCGGTAAATGCTTTAATACAAAAACAGGAAAGCAAATAAAACAGGTTTATAATAACGGCTGCATAGGATATAACATAAAAGGAAAATTCAAATCATTGAAGTATCTTCGAACTCAATTAGAACGAATAAGCAGCGTATCAGTACCGTTTTAAACAGATAATTAAATAAAAAATACTAATTTAGAGTTATGGAACTAACCCGAAGAGAACTAATAGAAGACTTTAAGCCGTATGAGGCTAAGATGGAATACCCGTACATAGCAAGCACTGAAAAGCAAATAAACCGAACAATATACAGACTGGAAGAAAAGCTAAAAGGGTTTCATTGGCATGCTGAATACGAAGCGGAACTATTTGAGGCTAAACTAGAATTGATTAACAGGAACTAATGACAAAGAAACTAAACCGTAAAAGACTATGGGTAAAGAAGACAAAGAAAAACCACTTAAACCTGAATGGAAAGTGTTTGCACATGAGTACGTTATAGACTGGAACGGAACAAGGGCTTACATGGTGGCTTACCCAAATGTTAAAGAAAATACGGCAGGAGTTAACGCTTGCAAACTACTAAGAAATACTAGGATTGCAAGCTATATTGAAGAGATACAAAAAGACCTTGCAAAATTAGCGGGTGTTAGTGCGTTGTCTAACATCAAACACTTAACCGATATACTAGAGGCAGAAGGAGAGAAAAAAGAAGCCACCAAAGACCGCATAGCAGCCTTAAAGGTAGTTAACGACATGCTAGGATGGAATGCACCAGTCAAGAAGAATATAACGCTAGACGACAAGACAATAAGCCCCGAAGAAAGAGAGGCAAGAATAGCAGCTTTAAGTAAAAGGGCAGAAGATGATAAATAATTTGTCTCCACCGCGTGCAAAAAGAGACAATTCATATATAAAAACACTGAAATGAAAGACGAAGATAAAGAGATAAGCGCTGATGAGTTTAAATGTGCAGTTCATAGAAATATAGACTGCTACCCGTGCCTTAAAAATGCAGTAACAGAGCTTATAAACACAACAATGACTACTGGTATGGGAGGGTATGTATGTGAATTTGGGCCAATACTATACGGCAACTTATATAAAGCCGTAGACCCAAGCAAAATCAATAAGCGTTAAATGCCATTAACAGACGCTGAAATAATAGAATTAGAGCGCCTTTATGAGTTAAGAGACATAGAAGCGGCTAAAAACTCCTTACTTAAACTTACCCAGTACCTAATGCCCCAATTCAAGGCTGAGGGGTTCCATAAGGTTTACTACATGGTTTTAGATATGTTCGCTAAAGGGATTATTAAAAACCTGATTATATCTATGCCTCCTCAGCACGGTAAATCTACAGGCTCTACAATGTACCTACCTGCGTTCTTGTTTGGGCTTAATCCTGATCTTAAAATAGCTATTTCGTCCTATTCTACACCTATAACTCAGAGATTCAACAGGCAGATACAGCGAATCATAGACACAGACGAATACAGAAACGTATTTCCCGAGTGTAATTTAGGTGCAGCCAGTACGGTTACAGTGGTAGGTAATCCATTACGTAACGCCTCAGAGTTTGAGGTGGTAGATTCTAAGGGTAAAATAAGGGGTAAATTAATGTCAGTCGGTAGAGGTGGCGCGTTAACGTCTCAATCGGTTGATATTTGGATAGGAGATGATTTGTACAAAGATTACTCAGAAGGTAATAGCCCAGTTGTTAGGGATGCTGTTTGGGATTGGTACGTTACAGTTCCGCTATCTAGGCAGCCTAAGCAGAAGTTAAAGGTGTTTACTAGATGGCACGAAGACGATTCTATAGGTCGTATTGAGAAGCACGAAAAAGTAGTTACAGTAAATAGCCTAGAAGATATCACTAATGCCATAAACGAACACGGTGACGATGTTTGGATTAAGCTAAATTTCGAGGCTATCCAAGAGCAAAAAAAGACAGAATTTGACACAAGGGAAAAGGGGCTATCGTTATGGGAGGCAGAAAGGCCACTAAAGAACTTAGAGAAGATTAAAAAGCTTAGTGCAGAGAAGTTTAATTGCTTGTACCAAGGTAATCCAATGAGTTCCGAGGGGCTTTTGTATAAGGAGTTCCAAACGTATAGCTTATTGCCCACCAGTTACGACCGAAAAAACTACACAGATACAGCAGATACAGGAATAGATTATTTATGCTCAATATGCTATATCGTAAATGATGGTAATTATTATGTTACAGATGTAGTTTACACAGACGAACCAATGGAGATAACAGAGGTTTCAGTGCCTAAGATGCTGCTAGATACCGATACTAAAAAGGCAGACATTGAGAGCAATAACGGGGGGCGTGGATTTGCTAGGACAATACAAAAGGCAGTTAAAGGGGATTGCTCAGTAGATTGGTTTCACCAGTCAGGCAATAAGGAGAGTAGGATTATCACTAATTCAAACCTAGTAACTCAGCACATATTCTTTCCTGACGGGTGGGATAAAAGGTGGCCTACGCTATACGAACACCTGAAATACTTTAAGCGACTATTTAGAGCCAATAAGCAAGATGGAGGCCCTGATGTATTAACAGGAATCATAGAGAAGAATCAGCGTAAAAAACGCCGTGCATTCATTAATTAAATTTATTCTAAATTTGTAGTACAATCTATTTATATGACATTAAACGACGATCAAGCACAGGTAATACTCAAAGCAAGTCAGAAAGTACCCGCGTTCATAAAAAAAAGCCGAGAAGAGTCAAAAGAATTATTCTCTCTCATAGAAGGAGATGAGTTTCAAGAAGAACTAATACACCGAATAGAACATATTGAAGGGCAAGGCAAAGCGGACGCAAGGAAGAAAAACTCTAGAGATATAACACCATTTTACGAAAAACTACTAAGACCAGTAGATAATGTGTATTCCGCTACAGGATTCTCTAAGCATTATGACATAGAAGACGAGAAGAAGAAAAAAGCCTTAATGTCTAAAATAAGCCGCATTAGAAGCGGCAAGAGTCTACAGGAATGGTTACGCTCTAACTGGATGCCGTTATACCACACAGACCCTAATGGAGTCGTATTTATGGAATATGAAAGCGGTGACGACCCTAAATGCTGGCCTACTTACAAAAACATAGATCACATTAGAAACTACATACCACGCGGTCAAATGGTTGAATGGATATTGTTTGAGCCCATCAAGGTGACTAAAAACAACGTAACTGTTAACCTTTGGCGACTGGTAGATGATAAGATGGACAGAATGTATAAGCAAGATGGTGACGAGTTTACGCTATTAGACACATTCGAATTTAACGGAGTAGAGAGGAAAGTTACTTTTGAGCATCCTTTTGGTCAAACGCCTGCATTAATCAACTCAGATATAGAAAAGCTAAAAGGAACTTACAGATTAAGCCCTATTAATAAAGTAGTTGATCTATCCAAGGAATACGCGAAAGATCAGAGTGTAAAAAGCATTTACAAAGCGCAAAACGGATTTGCAAAGGAATGGAGATATGAGGATAAATGCGAGGAGTGTCAAGGCGCGGGAAGAGTAGAGGATAAGTCATGCAAAGAGTGTGACGGTCACGGATATTACAGGGGTGCAGACGTAACCGACGTAAGAATACTTGCAACGCCTGACAAAGAAGATGTGAGCCTAGACCCGTTTATGGGATACATAACACCTCCTTTAGATATTTGGGGTCAATACAATGAAGAATTACAGTTGCAGGAAGATATGGCCCACGAAACACATTGGGGTACTGTCTTAGGTATCAAAACAAGCGGGTTAAAGACAGCTACAGAGATAATACACAATGTGCAACCTATGATTAACAGGCTAGGCAAATACTCTGACGTAGCCGAAATGATGGAAAGTCAAATAACAGAATGGGTAGCCAATTTTCAAGACCCTTTAAAGGATAAAGAGGAGAGAGTAGCTGATATAAACTACGGGGGTAACTACATAATTAATCCACCTAACGTAATATTAAAGCAGTACGAAGATTCTAAGCTAGCAGGGGATAATAATGTGATATTAGATAGGTTACTTAACGAGTACTACACAGCCAAGCATTCAAACGATACTGAGTTCTTGCGCGTTACGCTATTAAAATCTAGTGTTGAGCCTTATACGCACTTATCATACGAGCAGGTAAATACCTTTTTCGGACGTACAGAAACTCAGAAAAAAGTAATGTTTGAGGACTGGTGGGGCACATTAGATATAAAAGATTTAAGCAAGACGTCAGAAACCTTGCGCAAGGAGTTTGACGCTTGGTTTGCTGCTCAGTCAGTAGAACAGGCCGAACCACCGACCGAACCCAACGGAGGGGGAGGCGAATAATTAAAATCAATTAACATGAGTGAACACATAATGGTATTCGCTGAGTTATACCAGCTAGGTAGAGATTCAGGCGGATTTACCAAAGAATTCAAAACCAAAGTAAGGGATAAAAGTATCGTTCCTAGAAAATGGGTAGACAAGATCAATGAGCGTTATGCAAACAGCGGCAAATGGTACGAAGTCTTTGAAGATGAGACTAAAGAGATGTTTGCGGAAGGTGCTGAAAAAGTAAAAGCGATCAAAGAAGCTGAATCTAACGCGGGTGAGATAGCTGATATATTAACAGCAGGTTTAAAGGAAGCTAAGAAGCCCAAGGCTAAAAAGGTTAAGAATGAAGATAAAGAAGCCTTATTAGACAAAGTAGAAGAGTTGACAGGCGAAAGACCTCATCACTTAACAGGAGTAGCGAAGTTAAAAGCCACAATAGAAGAATATACTAACTAAAAATTAAAATATGCCAATAGAAAATATGACTGAGATAGAGTCTAGTCTCAGATTAGCAGAGGGTACTTTGCAGGAAGCAATAGCGTCGGATGATGCAACTAAAATAGAAATTCCTCAAGGTAAATTCATAGACACGGAGACACATGTAATTAGAACTAAGGAGGATCAAGACGTATTCTTGAAAAACACTAGAGATGAGGCTAAGGTAGCAGGTATTGAACAGGCTATAAAAGAGGCGCGTAATAACCTCGGATATAGTTTTGAGGGCAAGACGTTAGAAAACCTACTAAAAGCCCATGGAGACAAAATACAAGCCGATACAGGCGCAGAACCCGACGCAAAGATACAAGAGCTTACAACCGATCTAGAGAAGCTCAGAGGCGTTAATTCTGAATGGGAGAATAAATACAACGGCCTAGTATCAGAAAGCGCAGCCAAAGACAACCAAAGACGAATAGATACTAATATCCTTAACTCTATTGAGGGCGATTTTATCCTGCCTAAAACACAGTTATCTACTCTGTTCAAATCAGAGTATCAGGTAGTAGAAGAGGACGGTAAGCAGTTAATTAAGAAGAATGGCGAGACTCAAAAGAACCCTGCCAACCTAGAGCCGTTAGCTTTAGCTGATATAATGCCTAAGTTCTTAGAATCATTTGTTAAGCCAGTAGAAGGCGGCTCAGGTGGTGGAGATTCTACAGGAAACCCCAAAGCAGGAACATTAGAAGCCTTTGAAAAGGAGATGAGCGACGCAGGTAAGTCACGAGAAGACATGAATATAGAGATGCAAAGACGAATAAGAGATAAGACTCTATCTATATAAACTAAAACAACCTAATTAAAAGCCCGTGTATTTATTTGCACGGGCTTTTTTTTGCTAAACAATCTAGAGGTAGAGAGTAATTAATCTTAGTTTTCTTGTTTTAGTGGATAAATAATACTTATATTTACACTTTAATAATAATTAATAGATGAGATTATGGCATTGAAACAGGTCGAAATAGAAGCATTTAAAGACGAATTAATGGATTTCATGGCATGGATGGCTATACATGAAAGACATCCATGGGAGAATTACGAAGAGGTTGTAAGTTTATATCTACAAGCTAAGGCAGACGGATGGAAATTAAGGGATTAAGGGATTAAGGTAATGTATCATTAACAATTAAATGAACCCAAAAAACATAATAATACTAACAAACGGCGAACTCTATGAGACATGGGGTTCGTTAACTGAATTGTGCAGGATGCATAGTTTCAGCTACAACTATTTAAAACGAAAAAAGTACCCATTCAAGTACAGAGGCTTAGACTTCGTGCGTGTTCCTTTTAGGAAGAGTATGGGATTGTAAAACAAAGAAGGATGAGATATTTACTAATAGGGTGTTTAGGTTTATTCCTGTTCTTTTTATATATGATTATAATAGACATTAAGCATCAAAACAGGATTGACGAAATTTTTGAACAATACAACAAATAAATGGCAGACATAGACGGAAACAGCAACGTAGATAAGATGATGGAGTTTAGGAGAACCATGGAGTTAAGGGTATTCGTTACTATTGTTAGAAAATCCTACCAACAAAAATGGGCAAACGAACTAGGCGAGGAAGAATGGAGGGACATTCCTTTGGTTATATCGGAATAAATAATCAATATTGCTTAGAGATTATGAGAATAATACGCATATTAATAGTAGGAGGATGTATAGGTACTGCAGCGACCTTGTTTGAAAATCTATCAACAGAGGAAATGGAATTCAGGCTAAATATTGCAGTATGGATAACGCTCGCCACAATTACCTTAGTACTAAATACATTTATGGCTAAATGACTAGAACCCCCAAACAAACAGCCTCAGCAATAGAGAAATCAATAACAGAGATACTAGGCTATAAGAAGAAGATAACAGATAAGCTAATAACAGAAATCTGCGAGAGAAATAATATTAACGAACATCACATACGTGTTGTAGGTATGTTAAATAAAGAAGAGGAATTATGAAAAACAAACTAATAGCCCTATCCAAAGAGAAGGGGTTTAAAAGCAAGGAGAAATGAATTATGAAGAAAAGAAACTAAAGGCATTACTGGTAAAGAGAACTTTAGAATACGTAAAGAACCATGAAGGAAGAAGCAATAAAGATCAAAGAGCTAAGTTAAGAACACTAGAGCTACTACAAAAGACCTTTGAAGGTGTCAGTATGGAGAATTTTTCGAAAGATCAAAAGGAGTATTTTAAATTGAAACGGGCAAGCGAAAGGATGCATGAACGATTTAGGGAGCATAGTCACGGGGAGGCAATGGTACGATGTCATCCTCGGCAGGATTTGTATCGCGACATGGAAACTATGAACGAAAGCAGGGTGTATCTACTAATCGAAATACTAGAAGGCAAGCACAACGAGTTTTTACAGCAAATAATAGATAGAAGTAAGAATGAATAAACTATATTTGATTATTCTTTAGATAGGCAACTGCCTTGCAAAACATTATAGCAGGCTTAATAAGTCGTAAGGGTACAACTCCCTATCGAAAAGAATATCGGAGCGTGATTGCTCAATACTTAAACCCCAGTTTAACGACTGGGGTTTTTGTTTGAAATAAACGTTAAATAAATAATTTATATATTTGTTTTCGATTCCTTGCTAGGATTTAATTAGGTGGTATATCTAATAGGTGGCAATCAGGCGGTATGCTTGGGGATTACTTAAAATGATATTACTAACTTAAATTAAATTAAAAATGGCAGATTTTGCAACTAGTAACTTCACCGCCGCTCAAGCTAGATTGATTGGGCAGTTCGAAGCACAAGAGATGAGATTCAGAACGCCCGTAACATGGCTAGAGTTTCTTAGACAATCAGAAATAATGTTACCTTCTTACCAAGAGTTAAGAAAAAGAGAAGACAGAGTAGTAGATACGTTCTTCAAAGATCGTAAAGTTAGAGTCTTGGGTTCTGGTGGTCGTATCTACAACCATACAGGAACTAAAGGAACATCAACTAAGTTTACTCCTACATGGACTACAAGCGATGATACTTTCTCCATCTCTTTAAAACAAGCAGATAACAACATCTTTAATCACTCTGAGCAATTAGCTTCTGAGTTTAGCAATGTAGCTATTAACTTTATTGAGGGATTAGACGGTGATGCAGAAACTCACGTATTCAGTAACAGATCAACTGAAAACGCAGCTACTCAACAAGGTGCATTTGATACGGCAGATGACGTATTCGATATTGCCAGTGCTGATTTAGATAGAGCAGTTCAAATTACTCAGACAGTAATGGACACTAACAAGTTTAGCGGTCGTATTACTTTGTTTTGTGATTCAATTGCTCACGATACATTTATGAGTCAAAGATTCCAAGGTGCAGGAAACTCAACTAACCTAACGTTTAATTTTAACAACAACGTACAAATAATTCACTCTTTAGGAATGGATGCATTTGCAGCAGGTTTGACAGTTCCTAGAACTAAAGGTTTCTGGATTGCTGTAGTTGATGGAACTATCTCGGCTTTACCGTGGATTCCTAAGCAAAACAGAGAAGGTGAATCGGTTGATGGTATTGCTAGATTTGATTCTTTGATGAATCCTATTGACGGAGTATCTTACGCAGTACACAGCTACTCTGAAAGATCAGATCAAAGCGCACTTAACGGTTCGGCTCAGGACGTTGTAACTCAGTACGAAGTATCTTTAGATACAGCACTAGACAACGCGCCAATGAATACAGCAGGTGCTACATCTACTTTACTTGCTTTTGCTATAGTATAATAGATGTTTGACAACACAAAAGTTGAAGCGGCTTTAGTTGGGATTGTTGGGCTTAATCAGCCTAACAATCCTGACTACGCTGTTTTAGACGCAGCCAACCTAGCCAGTACGTCAGGTTTATTCGTGACCGATATATCTATGGCTAAAATTGAGTTTTATAAAGACTCACAAGATTACGAAGCTATTTCTGATGCAGATTTTAACGACCTATTAAGAACAACACAGAAAAGCGCGATTACTTCGGTATGCAACCAAGTATTCAACACAGAAGATTTTAGAGACAGGAACGTATTATATAAGTACGCTACAAACAACATAAACCCCGAAATATTAGAAGATGGTTTTGTAGGGTTTGAAATACAAGTAACAAGAGAAAAAAATGTAGCTTTTGAGATAACTAGGGTAATACTAGATTTCGAAAGCAACTTTGGTAATATTACATTACAACTATACAATACAGGTGATCCAAACCCGATTCACTCAAAGACCATAGCGATAAGCGAACAGCACCAAGAAGAGGTGTTAAATTGGGTCGTTGATAATTCAGGCGACACCTACAAAGGAGATTATTATTTAGGATACGTAAAGAGCGCAAGTACTCCTATTCCATTTAAAAGGGATTACAATAACTCTAACGTATTATCTAGCATAAGCGGGTTAATTATATGCCCTGTTCAATTTAAAGGCCATACAGGAGCTACGATATTCGACCTAGACGACAAAGAAGGATTGAGCGAAAACACAGGCGTTAATCCCGATATTGTTGTTTATGATGATTACACGGATTTTATAAAGCAGAATAGAGGCTTGTTTGGTCGGGCCATACAGATAGATATGGCTATTAAAATGATGAATGTTATTAGTTCTTCTTTGCGAGTTAATAAGCATGAGAGAATTGCAGCGGCTAAGGTTCGGATTGTTCAGGATATTGACGGGGTAGATGCTGATAATGGCAAATTAAAGATACTAGGACTTAGAGCGCAATTATTAGGAGAGATAGCAACCATTAAAAAAGAGGTTGAAAAGCTTAGATTAGGTTATTTCGGAGGACGTATTAAAGTAGCTACCAAAATCTGATGGCGTTAATACTCAAAGATAAACCCGTAGGTGTCGACAAATCAATAGACACAATACAAAACGCATTATACACAGCCCTTGTAACTAATGGCACATGGACTAATTACGAGTCGTATCATAGAGCCTACAGGAATGAAACGGAAGGCGGCATAGTACCAGAGTTATTTACTGGCAATGGGAATGATTATGCAGATGCTTACATGAATGATAAGTTTACTGTTACGTCCTTCTTTTTAGTAGATAATGAAACAGGGATAAACGACGATATGTTTACCTCTGATATTAGCGTAATATTCCAAGTCAATCTAAACAAGCTATACAATAAAGCCCCTCATAGGTTTGATGAAGAGTTTAGAAATCAAATAGTAAAGATATTTAGGGGTTTAGATGGTAGTTTTTCCTTTAACTCGATCACTACAAGCATAGATAGTGTCTATGCAGGTTTAGACACCGATAAGGTTAAGTTAAACGATACGCACCCGTGCCACGTTGTAAGGTATGAATTAACATCCAACTATCAACACGCTTGCGATAACACATTTGCTACTAGTGATTGCACTATAAGTGTAAATGTTGTTGCAACACCAGAAACCTCATTAGGTGCAGCAGATGGAACAGCTACAGCAGATATAGGAGATAGTGGACAGGGTAATATAACTTACTCATGGAGCACGTCAGACGGAAGCATTAAGCCTGAGCAGGTAAACGACCCTTTTATAAATGATCTCCCCGTAGGAACTTACACTGTATTAGTAACAGATGATAACGCGGTTTCATGTACTGCAACAGGTAGTGGGCAGGTAACTATTCCACCACCTTTACCTTCTTGCGGCATAAGCATAGACAGTATTGTAGTAGTAGAACCTTCTGCACCTCATTTGTTTGACGGCACAGCTACAGCAACGGTTAGCGGCAATGTAGGGGCTGTAGCGTACATATGGAGTGACGGACAAACTGCCAATCCTGCAACAGGATTAGGAATAGGAGATATATGCTTAACGGTACTAGACTTAGATGTACTAGGATGTTCAGATACAGATCATGTAGAGATAGGTAAAAGGTTTGAGCCTATAACGTGGTGGAGAGCTAGCCAGATTGATTCTATGAATGGCGGTACTGCATCAATAGGCGACCCTGTAAATTCATGGGCTGACGTTTCAGGCAATATATACAACTTAGACTTAACAACCGACACCCCAAGCGAAGAACCTATACTTAGGGCGGGATACCTAGAAGGTGACGGGGCTAGTAACTTAAATTTATTGACCCAAATATCAAAACTACCTATCAGGAGTTTTTATGTGATATTTAGAGTTAATGACTTGGGAGGGTATAATATAATGGGTGACGCAACACCGACAGGCTCTAGTGCGGGCATATGGCTTAATCATGGTACTTTCTCATCGCAAATAACTTCGTTTTTCGGTGACGGCACAGATTCAAGAGTAACCAAGACGACAACGGCAATATCAACAGATTGGATACTTTACAGCGAGAGGTATACGTCAGGAGACGCAACGCAAAGAGTTAAGTTAGACGGTGTAGCGGAAACAGTAACAGCGTCAGGCGTGGCCGACAGCATAGAGGGTACGCCATCAAATTTTGCCGTGTTCAAAACAGGCGGCAGCACATTTAAGCCTCTAGATGGCGACATTGCAGAGATTATGGTATTTGATGAAGACGTGTCAGACTCTGTAGACTCAGATATAAACGATTATATGTTAACCGTATTAGCTAGTTTATGAGAAAGATATACTTAATAAAACCTATTGAGGAGCGAGATGAATTAGCGCGCATAAACAAAGCTATTAGTGAAGATCTTATTAAGGCGAAACTAGGAACATATAAAGGCAGCCCAGTAAATTATTCTAAAGAGATAGTTCACCCTGACGGCAGCAAGGTATACGTAGTTATTAATCTCGACAAAGTACCAGAGCAAAAGAAATACAAGTTACGACATGTAAAAGAGTCGGACTTAGAGGAATTAGATGAGTCTTGGTATCAAGAAACGTCAATTTAAAAAATATTAACTTTGAATATAATTATTAATCTTTAAATTAAATACAATGAGTGCAACAATAGAAGCTTGTTCATGCGGAGGAAGTATACAAAATTTTGGTAAGCCAGGATGCTTATCGGAACTAGGGTTTCCTAGATCGCTAGTTATCGCACAAAGAAAGAAGGCCGACGGCACAGATAACTTTTTAGACCTAACTCAAACGTTAGATAGTACCTATATTGACGAGTTTTTCTTAGCAGAAGACGACGACAATAGGTATATTATAATTCCAGGAATTAAAGCCTATACACCTGAGCAGGCAGAAGCATTAACAGACGAATCACCTTATGGAGATATTGATAACATAAGAGATGGTATATCTTCTATGATGTTTGAATTTAGAGGTGGAGACATTTATAAAGATTCGGCTAAATGGAACGCTGTAGGATGTTTAGATTTAATGGTGTATCTTATTGATGACAAGGGAAACCTTTTAGGGAAATGTGAATCAGGAGATAACTTTGGAGGTCTATTAGTGGGCAGAAACTCATTCCAAATTATCCCAATACCACACAATGGAAGTGATAACGTAAACAAATATACTGTTAAGTTTAACCTAGAGTTAGGTTCTGGATTCGATAAAGTAGATTATATTGGGTTTGATGACTTTACATCAGTTAATTTAGTTACGGCTTACGACCCATTAAGAGATGTTAATGTGAAAATAACAGGAATCACAGCTACTACTATTGATTTTAAATTGTTCTTGGATTATGGCTCTGCTAAAAACAGAAGCGTTAAAGGTGTGACAGGGCTTACAGATTCTGATTTGCAATTGTGGAATGTTGACGACGGCGCGTTAGTTGCATTTGCAACGCTTGTAGAGCCCGCTACGCCTGATGGCTCGTATTCAGGAACATTTGCTTCTCAAGATTCAACAGAAGTAGTTTATGTTGATCCTATATTGAATGTGAAAAACCCTTTGTCTTTAAATAGATTACCATCAGTAACCGCAATCATACCATAATGAGTATCAAGATAAGCAATGTACCTTTTAATCTTGACGGTTTTAAGAAGATGAAGAAGGCCGATTTTATGAAGACCTATAAATCATTAAAGGAATCA
>PVMK01125084.1_pt1 | contig 14663 bp, 21 predicted proteins | sample 1853481 | NCBI WGS metagenome assembly PVMK01 (sample SAMN08533507, study PRJNA380276) | Marine sediment metagenome, whole genome shotgun sequencing project. | reverse complement strand
GATTCCTTCGCGCAGCGGCAAACTTCTCGCTTACATATGCGTATTTCATATAGTCCCCCAAAATAGAATATTGCTTTATACATAGCACATTACCCAAACTGACAAATCAATTCTGTGATAAAAATCACATGTGGATATTCGTTTTGGGTTGAAAGCAGACGTTTTAATATGCCGGTTTTTGGCATCCGAAACTTAATTTCTTTGAACAGCTTGGCCTCGGCGGAGATCTACTTAACAGGAGCTCGTTATTTACTAACGGCGGTTCCGGTCTCAAACAAATGTTTCGCAGTACTGCAGAAATTTTGATACCTGAATGTATTGAATCTTAAGGATTGCACAAGAAATAAGCTTTTATCTCAAATCTAAATGTCCACTTTGATTCAGTAAATAGTCACAAATGACTGCTTTTGGCACCAAGTAAACAGTCACAAATGACTTAATAATATGCTTATGTCATATTTGTGTTATTATATTGAGATAAACAGTACATGGATACATTATGACAGCCATTGCGGTACTACATAAAGAAGAGATACTAAAGCGTGTTGCTAAAAGCGATAAGATTGCCAATATAGGTGGATCCTATGGTGTTTCTCATGCAGCTAAGTATGTGCATGGTCGTTTCCTTATCTTTAAAAGCTTCTTTAAAATGTCGAATTGTCTGCATGAAGCCACGCTTCCATAAGTTTATAACTCACGGCCAGAACCACCGCACCGACGAACAATCCCAGAACACCAAAAGCAAGCAAGCCGCCAATAGCACCCAATAAAACAACAAGCATTGGGATATCTACACCCCGTCCCAAAAATAATGGTTTTAAAAAGCTATCGCTCGTGCTTATCAGTACAGCGAGAACTGTAAAAACCGTGGCCGGAACGGTATCTAGTACACTGAATACATAAATACTTATTGGGCCCAGAATGAGTAAAGGTGACAACTGTACAGTGGCTAGGATCAATGCAAACAACGCCCACAGTCCCGGCATAGGAACATTGAAAATAATTAACAATACGGCTGACGCAAGGGCTTGAATCAGGGCAATGCCCAAGATGCCCTGAACCACTGATCGGATGGTTCCGACGGTCAGGTTGATAAAGTCTTCTGCATTATCTCCAACCAGTCTTTTCGCAAATTCTTTTGATGTTTTTGCACCCATGTCAGCTTTAGCAAGTAGTACGCCAGCTATGATAATGGAAACAATAAATTGTAGAAATGTTAAACCAATACTTGTCAATGTTTTAAGCAGCCAGCCTATAAATCCTTTAACCTCTTCACTGTGCTGTCCATCATATTTCGACAACAATTCAAGCAAATTATTTGAGGCCTCGCTCCAGATAAGGTAAAGATTCTCGCCTATCAATGGCCATTCATTTACGTTTTCTGTTGGGGGTGGAATCGTAAGTCTGCCTTCTTCAAATGCCCTTAGCAAATTCTGATAACCGGATGCAGATGATTCGGCCAGCATTAACGAAGGTATGATGATGACTATTAACCCCGCAAGTGTGAATAACACGGCCGTTAGTGTTTTTTTATTACCCAGTGCGTTTACAGACTTTTTAAACAACGGAAACTGGGCTATGGCTATAATAACCCCCCAAATAAGTATAATCATAAACGGAGCGAGGATCATGAAACTGGCTGCCACAAGCAATATGAGGAAGCCGATGCGAATTAAAAGCTCGATGCTTCTGTTGTCATTTATATCTTTCATTACGCGCTCATTTTATTTTATTTTCCATTCAACTATGAAAGAGTCTCACTGGGGAAGGTTCGTGGTAGTTTGGGATGGAAACCACAAGCAAATGCCAACACAGCGCCGCCTACGCTATTTGGCGGAACTAATTCCCAGTCATCGCGTACATTGCGGATAAAGACTGTTTCGCCATCAGTCATGTGTACAGAGTGGGTAGATAGAAAAAGTTGTCGCATTTGTTTTTTCTCGCAATCAAATTCCTCTTTATGCCTCGCTGATATGATACCGAGTTCCCTAACCCTATAGTAGTCATACATAACCCACATTTTTACTCTGTTACCTGTTTTTCGAATAGAAGCAGGATCAGCATAGGCGATAAAGCCGTCTGCTTTTTCTTCTTCTTTCTTGGTTTCAGTAACATAAACCCACTCCGCCATCGCATTGCTGCTTACAATAGACAGCATTAAAGTTAACAGTAGTTTTTTCACGTTTTATTCGCCCATTTACTAGTCACTTTCCACAGGCTAATTGCAATGAAATTTTACTTATGCTCCCAGATGGGACATGAACTTCACTAGCATCAATATTCATGTTGATCAGAGCTACTTCACCTCTCCCCATATTTCCAGAGTGGACAGATAGAAAACGTATAATCACCCGGCCTTTCTTACAATCGTATTCATTCAATGCTATTGACGATAAACTCCAAACCCCAAGAGTGTCTCTCACACTATTGTAGTTATATAGACTCCACATTTTTGCCTTATCACCTGACTTGCGAATAGATGTGGGATCAACGTAGAAGGTAGTTCCACTATCGTCGCTAACGCCAATCTCAAACCACGCCGCAGCATTGGGAATTTCACGATAAGCTGCACAACTGCTAATTACAGCTAGTATCATCAGAGTAGCTTTATACATTGCAAATTCCTTTATCCATCAGCTCATCCTATTACACATAACAAAGCCATGTCGATGGGGTGTCGGATTCATTGTTTTTGATCCTGTCCCTTCGGTATGCCCTTGAAAACACGCACGACCCAGCCAATTATCCACGTAAACGCCAAAATGAATAGGAGTCCACCAAACGCTTCACTAGCGAACGCAATTGGGTCACCTTGCATACCTTCGTTCAGGGCTTTAATAATCCAACCAATTATCCAAATGGTAGCTACTAATTTTGAAAACCGCCGCGCCACCTCAAAAATATTTATTACCATTACTTACTCGCTTGTTTGCAGATCTGTCTATACATAGACAATACTCGCAGTATAGACCAGGGGATTTTATTGACGCCAGCTACGCAGATAAATCGAATCATCTACTCATTACTGATCCGCACACTTCAAGGTAATAGCGCGTTGGTAATCATCTCCTCGATTTAAAATTGCGCCGGCATCACTCATAAATGGTCATGAGCTAGGCTAAGGTAGGGTAAAATGAAAAGGCAAAGTCGAGATGTATTTCTGCCAATCTTAATAGTCTCCGTCATTGGGTTGATTGCTCACGAGATTTTACTAGTGGGCTCATCCAAAATAATCATGTTACTAGGAGTCCTCAGAACATTTTCGCTTTCATTCATTGTTTCCGCATGGGCAACGGGTCAACTGAACATAATACAATTTATACGGGTGTTGAAAGCTAATGATGGGAGAAAATCAGATTGAGCAGACAATATCGCTTCGATAGAACAACTGCCAAAGTAATACAGCTATAGACGACCACAAGTATCACGATAAGTGTCTAATCCACTGATAGTCCTGTTGCTTAATCTGCAAGAGGATGCGGCGTCGAGATTCCATAACCCTGTGCAAAATCAATACCTATTTCTCTTAGTTTTGCAATGGTTTCATCATTTTCTACTAACTCTACGACAGTTTTTATGCTGAACTCTTTTGCTGTTTTGTCTATTGATTTTACAGCTGCGAAATCAGCAGGATTATCAAGAATATTGAGGGTGATGCTGCAGTCAATTTTTAAGAAATCTATCCCGAAACCCTGAATTCGGTCGAATAAAACTTGATCCTGACCGAAACCACTGATCGAAATATGACAGCCGCACTTTTTGACTTGCTGCACAAATTGTGTAATCTCCGAGGATCTTAAGTTGAGTCCCGCGGCCGGTATTTCAAAACCCAGGACAGCGCCTGATGCGCCGTGTTTCAGCAAAGTCGTTTTCAAGAATTCCGGGAAGCCAGGGTCATTTATCGAATCATCCGATAGGTTAATGAAAAACACTGAATTCTTATACTTCCCATCCAGTGAGTATTGGCGAGAGATCCAATCTGTAGCATGTTCTACAACCCATCGGTCCAGATGCAACATGTGACCACATGTCTCGGCAAGTGGAAAAAACTCCCCTGGCAACATTATGTTTTTCTTATTTTCTATTAATCGAACCAGAATTTCATAGTGCTTAAATTCATGAGAATCAATGGCTATTGGCGCAATCAGTTGGGAGAACAAACAATATTCGTCATTTTCAATTGCATTTATAACTTGTTTTGCGTCCTCCGTTCTGCTCTTTTGGTTACGTTGAGCTCGATTTATAATTCCCATGATTTGTCCGCGATTGAAAATAAATTACCTCTATCGATAGTAATCAGATGAAGACATGATTACTCCATGTATATTAATGTCCCTGATGTATAAACATGCCATAAAAAATGAAAAAGGCCAGCATATTCTTGCAAATTATAGTATACCGGCACGCATCAACAACTTACAATAAAAAATTTACTCTAAATGAGGAGACTTGGTTATCCTATTGAAATAACTATGTTAAATAGGGGCAACTGAGAAAGCAATTGAAAGCTTGTATAGAAATAAATTGGGTGCAACCTGGATGTGTCTTAGGAGAAAAAATATGTTGCAGGTATTTAAGAGAAAGAATTTGAATTGGACCAAGAGCTAGCGCATAATTATCTACACTGGGAGAGGTTTATTGGGTTTGATGCTAATTGCTATCAGCATAATAATTGCTTTGTTACCAAACATAAGAGAGTCATACCTTGGAATTATGTAACATTGGCATAACCGAACTAGTTTTGGGATTTCATAAATATATGTGAATTAATTTATCAGTATTTGTATAAAATTCATGTGCAACACTAAAAGGAGGTTGCCATGCAGGAACCAATCAAAAAAATTATCCTGGCTACCGATTTTTCAAGCGTTTCTAAAGATGCCAGTAATCGTGCCCTGTTTTTGGCTCGTGCCTATAAAGCAGAGCTCATGGTTTTGCACGTATTAGATATAAATGCGTGGAGTTTTCCGTCCTACTATTTTTTTACAGTAGAAGGTTTTGACAGGCTAGCTGAAAGCCAGGAACAAGTCCGGAAACAAGGAAAAGATGCCCTTAAAAAACTAGCAGACTCTTTGGACCTAGATGTTGAAACTATTTTCGCCGAAGGCGACCCCTGGTCATGAGATTGTTCGTGTTGCTGAAGAACGTAAAGCCGATCTGATAGTCCTTGGAACACATGGTCACACTGGATGGAAGCGATTTACAATTGGAAGCGTTGTAGAGTTCGTCGTTAAACATGCCCATTGCGCCGTCTTTGCTATCAGACCTAATGAGAAATAGATAGAATCTAAGCCTTACACCTGATAAGTAAAGAAATACATCATCAACTTCACCGCCAGTTGTCAATGCATCAAGATCAAAGTTTACTTTCGGTTGGAAAGGGAAAAATCGTTCCTTAGTCAATTGGAGGACTAATCGAACTTCAATTTCTTTATGTAAATTCCTGCGGCATCCCCAAGCACATCACGAAACATCCGGTCGGGATTGTCGAAGACGGCAAGGCTAATCCCTCGATCAACCGAGTGTGTGGCCAGCAAAGTTAGCATTGGTGTCGGCGGAAAATATTGTTCCTTGTACACGAGACGCAATCCCTCCTTCTCAATGTGCAGCAGGCGTTCAAAGTACTGTTTTGCGAGGCCTCCATTTCGGGCCAGCGCCGCTCCCTGCACCGCCACACGCAGCTTCTTCCAATGTTCGGGCGCCATTTCTTTTTTCCAGGCCATGACTTGCCGGTGCATGACGTCGAGCTGACTCTTGGCCGCACCTGCAATGTTCGCCTTGATCATCGGCAGCATACGCCGCGTAAACGCGTACAAATCTTTAGTGCTAAATTTTTGTTGTTCAATCACGGTTTTGAGGAACCGCTTCGATAAGGCAAGCATGATCTTCTGCCGCTCGAGATCCGTACCTTTTAGGTTAATTTGATCAATATTTTCTTCCACGTGCCCCATCTTTTTGTAATAGCCACGTAGTTGCTGAAAGTGTTCTAAGTCGAGCATGCCGGCACCTGGAGGACCAAGCATGAGATAGATCGCTACTGGAATGTGTGCAAATACTTTGAATGTATCGTACTTCGTAAGAACGATGTTGGTGGCAGTTTCGGTGTTGTTGTGGACAAGAATAAGTTGTCCGTCGCGGAGAAGAATGATAGGGTTATCGGTTGCAAGGTCGAGCTTTCTAGCGGCGGCATGGGCGCTGATGAAGGAACCGTTTAGATCGGCAAGTGCCGCGTCAACTTGGTTATCAGGTTCTGCAGCGTAAACTTGGGCACCAAGCAAGACCATAACAAAATTAGCTAAGAAGATTCGTCTCATGCTCGCTCTCCAATGAAATAGATGGATCGCCTACTAACTTGCGTGAGTATCTGATCTGGAGTCCAAGGTTTATCACGCCTACGTTCATGTCTTAGTGCAGATAGAGCGTTATACTTATGCCGTATCCTAAAGCCAGCGACTATCATGATCTACTATAAAAAAATTCCTTTACTTGTTTTATTTCTTGGTGAACTAATCGCACATATCTGTTCCGAAATAACAAATGATGGTTTATCCACCGATCATGTGTTGCCCATGCCAGCTCATTAATATCAGCATTGGTGTAAAACTCAACTTTTTCCACGCGTTTTGTTGAAAACTGATCCTCCAACAGCAGATAAAGTAATAAACGGCCTGGGGCAAAAAAAGACTTACTTTCATCGTGTGTGGTTTTGAGTAGAATCAGCATATTTGGAGAAGCAATACATAGCTCCATCGCTACTAGAATATCATCGAAATATAGTTCGAAAGCGGATGCTTTTCCCATTTCTGCGAAATTCCTCATTACGTCGGTATAAAAGCGTCCCTGTACGTTATCAGAATGCATCGCAGTTCCGATAGCTTCCTTCCAGCTCTTCATCTCGATGTTGCCAAAGCGAGAAATGGCCGCCTTCATCTCTTTCGATTCTGTTACCTGTTCAATACGAATAGCTATTCCAGCTTCTTTAACCTTCTTAAAGTGTTTTTTTATGTTGTATCGAAATCCCTTTGATCGCGATGCCAAATACTCCTTAAAATTACCATCAAGACTCACACTAATAGTATGTGCATGGGGATTAGGGTTCGAGAGTAAACCATGTAACTCACCTGGTAATGGGCTATGCGTTGGATCCTGGCAAGGAATATCCAAACCTAACGAAAAACCAGGTAAAGAAAATAAAAGATTTTGCAAACTCTCAGGGTAACGTAGTAATAAAGGAGTAATCTGTACTTGATCCGTCATAAATAATGACCACTTTGCCTGATGGTCAGGGCTTACAATAACCAAGCCGTCAATTTCAGTTCCTTTGCGGTAGACACATAATCGTTCTTTTCCAGTAGCAAAATAGGCCAACATCGGTTCAGTGAAGTTGCTATCAAAATAAGGGTTAGATGCATACAACTCAGCATTAAGCTTGTCCCAAGCTTCCTTATAAATACCGAGACCTCCTTCCAAAGGGTTAACTGTCCAGCCCCATTTCTTGGACACTTTGTTATTCATCTGAATTGGCCTGATCCGAAATCTCTGACGATAAGAAAACTGATAGCTGATCGAAAATTTTCTCACTATACAATTTATAGATTTCTTCTGCTATTTGTTTTGTAACCATGAAGTCGGTTTAATAAGGAGTATTAATGATAAGAGCAGTGTCTGCTTGTCGTTACAACAGCAAGTAGATTTATTACCCATACTATTTTTCAGTACTGCTTCTAATCTACTATATCTGATAGAAGACAGCGCAAACATAGAATAGTCATGCTGTATAAAACATTCTGTGAAAAAACTCACATTTCATGGTGCGCGATTCCAGCCAGGGATCAAGATCAGTCTGTCGGTATTTAACAAGCCTATCCACTTTGATATATGGTAGTGCATAACACTTGGTAGTCCGCCATACTGTCAGGGAATTCGGAGCTACGCCTAGATAGCTTGCAGATTCTTCGTTGGCGAGTAGATTTGATTGTGACTTGAAAATTGTTGCTAATGAGTTTTCAGACATTGCCAGCATCCTTATAAAACTCCGTATTGGAACGGAAATGCTGACAGTACAGGATTTACCTAATTAGGGCTAAACCGGCTTATTCGTCCATTTTCCCGGAGTAGGGTGGATGCCTTTTTCATCGTAAATTTTGTCAAACTTTTTGACATCTTCTGGTGTCCAAGGTTTATCACGCCTACGTTCATGTCTTAGTGCAGATAGAGCGTAAAATTTATGCCGCATCCATGCATCTCCAACGGCTGTTTTTTCCCGGTTAAAGTTGACACATACATCTGCAACTGCATTTGGATATTAATAATAGTTGTAAAATTAGATTGTGAATGTATAACCACAATAAAATTTAAGCTTGGCCTAGTGCCGGATTTTTTGTGCGTGTTTATGTATATATGAATTTCCCGTTTCTGGCACAAAGCGAACGTTCAATTTTTTCTAAAAGGAGGCAGGAATCGAATAAATAGCTGAGATAATCTGTTCATATACAATTATCACGTTGGACAAAGGAAATTACCCCCATAGCTGCCACCACGGGCCATCTGTTGAGCAACTAATAGTAGTAATTTTTCTTTCCGGGTTCAATCTGTCTTGCCCATTGGTCCGCCGTATAACCAAAGTTGCATGTATGATGGCGTACTTGTTGAGACCTGCGATTTAGGCGCACGCGATCATCAAGTATCGCCAGAGACAGCTGGATAGTTGATGAGATCCCCAAGAGTCATGGGAGTTGACAGCAGGGAAGAGTGAGGCGAGTATCCGTTCTTCCACGCCTCTGGGTGAATAAAATCACGGGCTATATTAATGTTTAGAAAGTAGCGCGGTTTGTTCGATCTGTTGTCAGGCCCAGCGTGGAGGATATCGCTCCGGTAGATGATGATAGTACCTTTTTTTGGACATGTTTGGATCAAGCGATACGCTGCCGCCGCTTCCTTGCCGAATTGGACTAGCCTGATCAGAGTGCGCGGTCCGAATTTGTAGATGTTGAATACTGGGTTTGGACTCTTAATCAGGAAATAATAGAGGTTGGGTTGATGCTCATCGATTCTTTTCGAGAAGACCCGGTCATAGAATTCCTCTGACGAAATCATGGGCTTCCTGGACTTCCATAAGTTTATAACCTTTCGTAGGTTATAGCGCATGATGCGCATGTTGCATTGAAGTTGGAAAAGTCGCATAAAAAGATCGCCTTTTCCTCCGTGCTCACGGTGAAAACCGATATATGGGTGAGTTTCTGGAGCGAGTATTGTTCCACCTTGTTCCTGTGAGACATCATCCAAGGCAGCAAATACGCACAAAACGTCGGCTGGGTCGCGATGGAGATACTGGTGGGAAGATCCAGCGTAGCTCGTTAATGTCGACATCTCTAGGACGGCCCATAGTGAACTGCAGTACTCCGTCAGTACACGCTCCGCCCGGCGGGCAAGCAGGGAGAAGGTACGGAGAACTGGCTTGGTAGTTGGTAGCGGGCAGAAGTCGCGTCGCCGATAGTGGATATCAGTCTGACTAGCAAATGCTGAGTGTTCACGATCCCGGTCGACAAGAGCGGCTTGAACTACTTCCATCCCTGCAGCGCACTCTTCGTTTGATAAGAAATTCTGTACGATTGCAAAACCGTCTCTATCGATATGTTCGCACACTTGCTGTGCGCATCTCGGAGTCAATTGGCCGTTAGCGTCGAGGTCGGCTGCTACTTCGAATGCTGAGGTATCGTATGAAACATCTAGCGCATGGATATTTGGAAACATGCCAATGTTAGTCTCATCATACGATGGGTTTTCGTTAAAGGTCATGAAAATCTTTGCTTGATTTGAGCCTCTTTACAAGAAAGCCCAGGGCTTGAGAAATTAACAATTTAATTACACTCACTCCATCCGTACCTTTAAGTGACAGTTTCGTGTTGTGTCGTACTACTCGCCCATCCGAGATTCCACAGATGACTACTATATATTGCAGTGGATACTAGCATAGCCACCATATATTGTTTCAACATTTAATTTGTGCCTATAAACGGCCTAGCCAATTAATACAGCTATAGACGACCACAAGTATCACGATAAGTGTCTAATCCACGGATAGTCCTGTTGCTTAATCTGCAAGAGGACGCGGCGTCGAGATTCCATAACCCTGTGCAAAATCAATACCTATTTCTCTTAGTTTTGCAATGGTTTCATCATTTTCTACTAACTCTACGACAGTTTTGTAGTAATGGTACACCGTAGATATAATTCCTCTGTAATATAAACAGGAATAAAAGATGAAAAAAGCTATCATATTCTTGTTGATCACAGTGTACGGATGTGCATCAACACCATACAACGGGAAATATACTTTAAATGGAGAGGACGTTGACTACACTATAGAAAAAAAACAATGTCAAATATGGGCAACAGAGAAAGCAGCAGAGAGTTTACACGGAAACGAATTGGGCGCAACTTGGATGCGTCTTAGGAGAAAACATATGTTGGCATGTATGAAAGAGAAAGGATTTGAATGGGATCAAGAATAAGCAGCTAGTTTTTGCTAAGGTATTTACCTACATTTTTATACTACTAGAAAATGATCAAGGAGCTAATAAGGAGCATACATAAATCTTAAGAAATGTGTTGTGTGGACTCTGTGTGCTATGCTTCTGATCGTGAAACGCTTGCTAGCTGTTTATCATATAATGCGCCACGCAGAGAATTCTGCATTTACAGCATCAATGTACTTCCAGCAGTCACCTCGCTCAAGTAGCTGTCCACGATGTGCCACATTATTTCTGAGCTTTACGCCAGCTCTGATTAGTTTGAAGTCGCACCAAGGCAGAGCTTTTTCACTACACTGGAGCAAGTCGCCAAGAAAATGGCTATTACAAACGAAGTGACCTTCGCTCTTGAGTTGTTCAAGTGCGATATTGAGCACGGCAAAGGCGTGAATGAAAGGAAGGTTGTACGCGGTGTTTACTAGTGCAGATGGATGGACTCCACTTGTAATACCAGCCGACGCAAATGCGCTGCGTTGGAGCTGTTCTCTGAGAGCGCCTACTCCAGCCCACTCCCTTTGAATCTCCGCAAGTGTGACGCTGTCACGAATCACCGTTACGTTTTCCTTTTTAGTCAACAATTACTAAATGGATCAACCGATCGTACTATTGAAAATAAAGAGGGATTTGGTTTCACCATTTACATTTAACTCATTGCCGAAACTATAAATTTAACTATCAAAATAGGTAATAATAATACAATCAGATAAAGCTCGTTTCTTTCATTTGATCTACTTGGCACCTTTAACCTTTTATATGTCTATTTTTGCAAAAATCAGATACGGGTGAATGGCTAGTTTAGACCTAAAGCAGATGCTAATATCTATTCCTTAGATGGAAACACAAGCTGCCAATCGGTTCACGGAACAAATCAAGAGTACTTTAAGGCGGATATTTTTAGGAAAAATGAACCCATACCTATTGCTACCTTGTTTACTCTTAGGCGCTTGCGCTGGCTTGCCGCAGGCAATGAAGGATGCGCGTGTGGTGGATATTACCTATACCCAGGCAAGTCAAAACTTAGATAGTCACAAGGATGTTTCTGTGCGGTGGGGCGGGGTTATTATTGATGTGGAAAACGAAGAAAATTTTAGTCTTGTTCAAGCGCTGTTCTATCCGCTCGATTATTTAGGGCGCCCTCAACTAGATGAACCACACGGAGGGCGCTTTGTCATTAAAAGTACTGAATTTCTCGATCCTGTAATTTATGCTAAAGACAGGGAAATTACTGTTGTGGGAACCCTTAATGGGGGCATTGAACGTACGGTAGGAAAAAAGGTCATTCAGGCACCGTTGCTATTATCCGCAGCTATTCATCTATGGCCAGCATACCAGAACTATTATAGCTATGGGCCTTACTATTATGGCTATGGACCTTACTATGGACATCCCTTCCTTTTCCGGAAAGGGTGGGGCGGAGGATACTATAGGCCATACTGGTATTAGCAGAAAAGAATGTTGGCTTATATGAAAACAACTAAGTTGGTTGGTCTTATCGTCGACCTACTTGGGGTTACTATGAGCAACTTATTTTGTTTTTCATTGCTCATTTTTCCTTAATTTCTTCAAATAGTTGTAGCGTCACGACATCTCGTTCACTATTAAAATATTTATCAATAATACGAGCAAATAAAAGGCCGTGATTTGCTATGCATGCAAACAGTGTCATGGAAGACTTAAACTTCATATCATCAGGGTGGCCAAAGATTTCCGAGATTGGGCGTCCTTCAATAGCCAGAATCACTTTCACGCATTCCGACAGCCTTTTTCCAAGAATTGGGTGATTTAGGTATTGTCGAGCTTCTTCTATGCTCTTAATGGAATAGCGTTTTGAAATTTTATTGTTTTCCAATCCATCAATCTGTGGGAATATATGCCGCATCCAGTGGGTTTGTTTCTTCCCGTTTTTTAACTCTGTGAGGGCACTATCGTAGGTATTTTTTTGTGCTTTCATGAAGCGACGTAAGTCGTACGGGTCATTACGACAGATGGTTTCGCTTATTTTTACCATATTCGATTCGTTTGCTATAATATAGTTCGTTTGTCAGTATATACGTAATAATTAATGGTATGGAAAGTACCAAGTGTTTACTTCCGGTACAAATCAGACATTGAAATATAGTTACGGCATTTTCTGACAGACTTTAGGGCTGGAATCTTAATGGTTCCCAGTTTGTGATTGATTATCCATAGGGAAAGCGTTTTCGGAATGCGTGACTTGAACTACAGCCTAGCCTCTGTCCAGGAGGCGTCTTCCAAGCCGCTGGAGATCGAAGTGGTTATTGAGATTCCGCGGGGCAGTTTTCTCAAACGCGGATCCACCGGCCACATCGATTTTATTTCGCCATTGCCATGTCCATTCAACTATGGTTCTGTGCCAAATTTCTTGGGACTTGAAGGCGATCTGCTGGATGCGCTGATTCTCGGTCCTCGGTTGTCCCTTGGCACCCGCATAGGGGCCAAAGCATGGGGAGCCGTGACGCTGACTGACCGTGGCATGACGGACGACAAGCTTATCTGTAGTAACCATCGTCCAAGCTTGTCAGAATGCCAAAATGTCCTACGGTTTTTTCGATTGTATGCAAAGTGCAAGGGGGTCTTGAACATTTGGCGAGGCCGCCCTGGACGTAACGCATGCGAGGGCTGGTGTGAAGCCACTCAAGCAATCGCTCGAGCTGTACCGCTGCTCAATTCATGGGAAGCCTCACCTACTATTAAGTTCTGAGCCTAAGCCTGTCCTAGTAGCCGGGTTTATTATGCGCTAATATATACCCACGTTTTGGTCCGTAGCGGGAATACTGAAGGGCATCTTGTGTCTTGACGGTAGTGTGTTGCCAATACCTGCTATTGTTCCATGAAGGTTTAATCCAGGTTACAACACACGGTGCTTGATTCAAAATCAACTTTTCGAACATGGTATGTATGGGCTCCATACATCAATTCTGTGCAAGTAAGAAACGACCAAATAATTCCGAGGCGGATAAATATAGTAGCCCTTAACTTTACCCCAGCCGTGTTCTTGCATTATGCACTTATCAACTTGTTTTTCAAGAAGGATGTGTTGTCTTCAAAGCCAATGTTACAGGCAAGTTTAGCGGTTTCCATCTTGCAATAGAACAAATCCATCTCTCCTTCACCGGTAAGCTTCGTTTGGTGCTTCCAAGTAACGCATCCGCTCATAGCGAGCGCAAGCACAATTAATGCTATATTCTTATTCATCTAAGCATTCTTGTTTCGCAATAATCTAAAGTATCCGGATTGTGGCGGTAGAAAACACAAAATTTTGCAAAGTTGAGAATGTAAATTCTAGTACATGAGTACTAGTTTGACTACTGTTGGAGGCCTTAGAGTTAAGGAAAGCTTTGCGAAGGGAACTACCGTTGTAACTATTGGCTCTTATTTGATAAATGTAAGACAGATAAATAAAGACTAAAAACAGATCACTCATCAATCCGTTCTTTTCAATAACGCTTGATGTAACTTCGTCAAGTTAGCTAGCAGTTGATTTCGTATCTAGAGGTTGTCCTGCCGAAGGGATTAGCCGAATTTTTGTTCTAGGGTCACCTGAACCGCGCTTTAAATAATTTCTATATTCTTTAACTAATTGTTTGCGTTCCTCAATTTCTTTTTGGAGGCAGTTTGCCTTATTTTGTAGGCGTAAAATAGTAAGCTCATCCTCTTTAAGTGAAATGGTCATTGATTCAATGCTTCGGGATTCAAAGGCTATAATGTGCCGCAACATTTCTCTCGGATTTCTCACAGTAATCTCCCTGATAGTTCCATTCGCTTAAGCCTTATTGATCTTATTTAAAATTAGTAGTTCTTGGTTATGCCCATATCGCACCCAATGTATTCTATAAGCATAAGCATTTTTCGTGCCACAATTTTACGCCTAGCGCGTGTACTATATAAAATAAAATGTTACGGTATTTCATTACGTATTCTGTGTATGTATACAAGCACGATTAAAAGCCGAGTGTAAAGATTTTCGACACATAAACGAAATTCTCGGTTACCAATAGCAGTAAAAGGTTATTTATGTTTACTGTTTTCTAATATGTATTTAGCCAATCGTTCTGCTGGCTCATCTTTTATATTAGGGAAGGCGGGCATGGTCATGCCACCTGACTGTAT
>PVMK01189348.1_pt2 | contig 14664 bp, 19 predicted proteins | sample 1853481 | NCBI WGS metagenome assembly PVMK01 (sample SAMN08533507, study PRJNA380276) | Marine sediment metagenome, whole genome shotgun sequencing project. | reverse complement strand
GATACATCCATTGTTGATTCATGCGATGTAAATCCAAAACGATTCGGAAAAGAAATTTCTAGATTATCAAATAATAAAAAAATTCGATCTTATCATCATGCTGATTCTAGATTTGTCGTAGTTTCTGCTGCCTCAATACTGGCCAAAGTTACGCGAGATAGGGCAATCGCTCGTCTCAGGAAAGACTATGATTTAGGGAGTGGATATCCTTCTGATACTAAAACAATTGATTTTGTACGGAAATACTACAAAAAGCACAAAACCATGCCTAATTTTGTGCGTAAAAGTTGGAAACCTACTAAAAAAATTCTCGAAAAGAATCATCCTTGAAATTTAGCAATCACAATAGCATGATCCTTATCATATGGATGAAGATCAATTATTTGTAAAACCTCAAAACCCTCTTTTACTTTTTGTATCTCTTCATTGATAATTTGTTTAGGTGGTTTTGTTACATCTATACTTCTGGTTTTAATTACCAAAAATAAATAACCATTTTTTTTGAGATACATTTTACAATTTGTAATTGCAATCTCAGTTTGATCCGGTTGTGCAATATCTACATATGCTACATCTACTTTACCAAATACTGAAAAATATTCTTTGGGCCTTCTAGCATCTTGCAATATTGGAATAATATTTTTTCTATATGTTACTACTCTGTCTAAAAAATCTCTTGCTACCCTGCTTGAATGCTCAACACCAAAAATAATTCCACTAGGGCCCACAATATCTGAAATGTGACTAATGGTTGTTCCTGTAGACACTCCCAGATATAATACTGTTGATTTATTTTGAAATGGAAATACCTCTAACCCATTCATAATTGCAGCAGCTAATTTACTTCTAAATGGTTCCCAGAGTCTGTACTCTATTCCTTTTTTTGTAATTAATTTTTCTTTGTAAACTTGATTTCCTTTCACTAAATTTTCAGTAGCTAATTTACTTACTCCTTCTGATTTAATCCAGAAAATTCTTGATTATCTCCTTCCAAACTTTTTTCTCTTTTTATTCTTATTTTGTTTAGAACTTCCTTCTCTACGAGATTTATTTTCATTTCTTGAAGAATCTCTATTCCTTCCAGAAAATCCTCCACTCCTTCTATCGAAATCTCCTCTATCTTGTCTTGAAGAATCAAATCTTCTTGGTTCTCTTTCAGGAGCTTCTTCATACTTTTTACCGATTTCTTTTACTCTGACGTCAAGTTTTTCAAGAAGAGTTTCGTTAAGCCCTTCTCCATAAACATCTACCCTTGCTGCTATTACGGCCTTGGCTGCAATTGCTCTAGCAATTTTTCCTCTTTGCCATCTAGGTGCTGCATGCACCAAGGTATGTTGAAATAATAATCCGTGCTTTGGTGGTTGAGCTCCAGTTTTCAATGCTCTAAACAATGCTTTTTCTGCCCCGATTACCTGAACTGTACTTGCAGGCATTGATGCAAGTTTTGTTAAACTACCAGCTCTTCCTAGAATTCTTGCACCTACTGCTGTTCCAAGTATTGCTGAAATATTTGGTGCAACTGCATCCATCTCAGACTCTATATGCTCTTCTAAATTATTTCTGAGTTCATGAAGGTCTAGCATTTGTTTAGCCATAGATTGAACTATCTCCAAATTTTTCTCTGAAATATCTCCTCCTCTGCTTTTTGATGCCACCAAAGATAACATTTCTACTTTAGAATCGGGAAATCCTGCGTCTTCAAAAACTTTTTTTGTTAAAGATTCACGTTTACCTGCAAGAACAATTTGAGCATATCCATTAATACTATCAATCACATTCTCTAATTCTGGAAAATGTAATCCATACCATTCTCTTAATCTTGAGCTAAGGGCATTTGCAATTTTATCAATTTCATCAAGTGAATTAATTGCTTGAATAATATGTAAGTCTGGGCTTTCTGATATTTTGGTAACCTTAGATGAGGATAATCCTATGGCAAATTCTCTTAATTTAGTGAGAACTTCTGGTATATTTTCAGCAAATCCTGAATCTACTATTATTTGGGGTTTGGATGATTGAATCTCGTCTAATTTTTCCTCATCCATTATTTGTGCATCAATAGAATTTTTTTTAAGGACATTAACCAAAGATGAGTCATTTGTTGTGACTCCACGTTGAAGAGAACTTAGATAATTAACTAATTCATGTAATTTAGTTTCTTTATTTTTAACTGAAAGATAATCTTTTACTGGATCCGAAAATGGAAATGCTTTATCAAGTTTCTCGTCTTTAAAAACAGAAATTCCAAACTCTGTTAAAATTACAGAATACATGAATAGCTGATTCAAAGTCTCCTTTAAAAAAGGTAACAGATAAGATCTTACTCAACTGTTATATTCGAATCTACAGATATGATTCAAAGTGGAACCCAGTTTACTTACTTCAGTAGGTCAAATTCACCTTGAACGTCCTGTTATGCTTGCTTCGGGAATTTTAGGTATTTCTTTGGATGTTTTTAATAGACTTTATCGTTCTGGTGCAGGAGCAGTAGTTACAAAGTCTCTAAGTAGGGAGCCCTGGGAGGGATATCCAAATCCAACTATTTTTAGTGTGGGTGGGGGAGGCTGGATAAATGCGGTGGGTCTTTCAAATCCTGGAGCACCAAATTTTGCAAAAATGATAGAAACTAACAAAGATATTCCAATAATTGTAAGTTTAGTTGGTTCTATCCCAGAAGATTTTGAATTTATGATAAAAGAATTTGCCAATTGTACTGTTGTAGGTTTTGAATTAAACTTGTCATGTCCACATGTAGCTAAAGTAGGTTTAGAAGTTGGAGACGATCCAGATTTAGTTAAAAAAATTGTTAGTACTGTAAAAAGGTCTACCAATGTTCCAGTAATTGCCAAAGTTGGATTGGGCACTACAAACTATTTAGATACAGTAGGTACTGCCATAGATTCTGGAATTGATGCAATAACTGCTATTAACACAGTCAGAGCAATTGCAATTGATGTTGAAACTCAACAACCAATCTTAAGTAACAAATTTGGTGGACTATCTGGAACTCCTATCAAGCCAATTGCTCTTCGATGTGTTTATGAAATTTCATCAAAATATGATATTCCTATAATTGGATGTGGTGGTATATCTACTTGGGAAGATGCAGTGGAATTTTTCTTGGCAGGAGCATCTGCTATCCAGATTGGAAGTGTAGTTGGAGATAGATGGGTTGATGTTTTCAACGAAATCAATAATGGCATATTGCAATACATGGAAAAAAAAGGAATTTCAAAAATTGAAGAGATGGTAGGACTTGCAAAGAAATCATAATCATACCACAATTTGTAAAATTGAGAGAGTAATTGATGAAACTCCTACTGTTAGAACTTTGGTGTTCTCTGATGAAGTAATGTCAAATGTTCTGCCAGGACAATTTGCTATGGTGTGGATTCCTGGAATCAACGAGTTACCAATGAGTGTAATGATATCTCAAGAAATCGGAAAAGCTGCCTTTACTGTTAGAAAACATGGGCCTGCATCAACTGGATTGTTTAATCTAAAGAAAGGACAACAACTAGGGATAAGGGGTCCATATGGAAATTCTTTTGAAGTAAAACACGGAAAACTTTTACTTGTTGGTGGTGGAACTGGTCTTGTTCCAATGATGAGATTATTGACTTTTGTAAAACCAAATGATGATGTGACTCTCTTAATTGGAGCAAAAACAAAAGGCGAAGTCTTTTTTGAAGAATTAGCCAACAATCTTGCTGAAAAACAATCCACACAGGGTCATTGTAACAACTGATGATGGATCCTATGGAGAAAAAGGCTTTGTCACTGACTTGGTAGAAAAGTTGGTCAATCAAGATAAATTTGAGGGAGTGTATACTTGTGGTCCTGAAAAGATGATGTACAAAACTGTTCATCTTGCTCATTCAAAGGGATTGTTTGTACAAGCAGTCTTGAGCGTATGATGAAATGTGGTGTAGGAATTTGTGGAAGCTGTTGTGTAGGAGAAGATTTAGTTTGCAGAGATGGAACTGTTTTTGATGGAGATCATCTTTCATCTAACAAAGAATTTGGTTATTTTTACAGAAATAAGGCTGGAATTTTAGAAAAATATTAGATTTGACCAGCAAGGTTTAAAATAAATCACGAAATTATTGCCGTAAAGGGTATGGGTACTCCAAAAATTGTCTTAACTGCAGATCGAACTCTAATGTCGCCGTATCGTGGTTTGTCTTTGGCCACATTTTTTGGATGTGCACCAGCAATTGATCCTCATAGAGATAAAAACAGCTTTTGGTACAAAATTCTAAAAAATCAAGTCACTCCAAAAATTCTCTTTGATTTTATCTGCAATTATATTCCTCACACAAATGGTGTTGCAAACTTTGCTCCTTATGGATTAAGAAAACTTGAAGCAGGTTTACTTAGAGATGGTTTTAGAAGAGACGAGGTCGTCGTTGCTCATCCTGACCATATCGAGCAATTCATAGGTCCTGACACTCAAGTAGTTGGAACATATGAGATGGATCCTCTTGGAATGGGTCCTGTAACCATGACATTTACCTATGGCAGAAAACAAATTTCATATGATGAATTATACAACACGGAATTACATCATAGAATAAAGGCTGCAAAACTAAAAACAGGAAGTAAAGCTAAAGTAATTTCAGGAGCGTCTGGTACTTGGCAATATAATTACGATCCTGAAAAGATTGAAGAGTTTGGAATTTATGCCATTTTAGAAGGAGAACTTGGAGGGATTGCTCCAGAAATAGACGGACATGCTGGCAGATTCTTCAACTATTTGATTAACGGCGATTTTGAAAACATGGATCCTTTCAGAAAACGAAGTGATTTCAAAGTAAACATTAAAGAATTTGAAAGAAACGGCAAAAAGATTCATGGAAGATTTGTTAATTTCTGGGACAGACCAGACCTTGAAGATATTCCAGACATTATTGAACCAAGTATGCATGGAATGGTAGAGGTAATGCGAGGGTGTGGTAGAGGATGTAAATTTTGCGATGTAACTTTAAGATCATTACGATACTATCCTCCAGAAAAAGTTGTGAGAGAAATTGAAGTAAATATAAAAAAAGGTGGTTCTAAATCTGCATGGATACATAGTGATGATATTTTTGTTTATGGAATGGATCCAAGAACTTCAAAAGGAATGGAGCCAAATCGCGAAGCATTGGAGGAACTCTTTACTGCAATCATGTCAACAGGAGTGGAACATACCAATCCAACACACGGTACTCTGGCAGGGGCTATTGCAGATGAAAAACTAATTCCAAATTTATCAAAAATTATCAAAGCCGGTCCAGATAACGTGATTGGTGTGCAAGCTGGATTAGAAACGGGTAGCTTGAGATTAATTGGAAAATATGCCGACAGAAAACTTGCTCCTTACTCCCCTGAAGAATGGCATTGGGTAGTAAAAGAGGGTGTCAAGGTAATGAATAAAGATTATTGGATTCCTGCATTTACTTTGATTATGGGTCTAGACAATGATGAAACTCCAGAAGATTCTTGGGATACCATTCGTTTGATAAGTGAGTTAGAACACGAACAACCAGAATCAATGTTTACCACTACTGCTTTGACATTTGTTCCAATAGGATTACTAGAACAATCTAAATTCTTCAACATTGGACATGAAATGACACCTGCACAATTAGGTGTGTTATACAAAACTTGGCAACATAATTTCAAGTATGCAATTCAAAAATTTATGACTAAAACAGGTTCTAAAGGTCCCTCAAAGATACTTCTTTAACGCATTAGCAAGAACCCTTGGTGGTGTTCCACTAGGCGCAATGGAAAAATATGCTAGAAGAAAAAGTAAAGAACATGAATTAGTTATAGAGAAAGGTTAAGGCCAAATACTGGTAATTTCCAAATACATAAATTCCATAAATAACAGGTTTAATCATGGCAACTCACGGTTCACTTACAAAGGCAGGCAAGGTTAGAGGTCAAACCCCAAAAGTCGAAGGGAGAAAGATTACTGGTACAAATTCTAGTCTTAGAAACAAAGCCAATTTTAACAAAAGATTTGTGTTGGGAAGATTTCCAGGACAAAATAAACCAGGCCAAAGAAGAAAGAGACGATAAACCTACTTCATTAGTTTAAAACATACAACTACGATCATTTCCTAAAACACCAAACTTATAAAGTACTGGTACGGTACTATACCGTATGGAGAGATTTAAGATTAGATAGTTTACCCGGTGTAGGACCTGTGTCCACAAAAAAATTAAGCGACGCAGGTGTTCATAACATCATGGATCTCATTGTTAGAGGTCCTGTAGAAATTTCAGAAATAACTGGAATGGCAAAAGATACTGCAGAAAATATAGTCAATAAAGCACGTGAACATTTAGTTGAGGGAGGGTTAATTTCTAAAGATTTTGTAAGTGCAAGTGAAATCTATAAGCGAAGACAAGATATTGGCAAAATTACAACTGGTACTAATTGTTTAGATACATTATTTGACGGTGGCATTGAGACACAAGCACTCACTGAAGTTTATGGTGAATTTGGATGTGGAAAGACACAATTGTGTCTTACAATGTGTGTTCAAGTTCAAAAATCAAAAGAGGAAGGTGGGTTAGATGGCGGAGCAATATACATTGACACTGAAAATACTTTCCGACCTGAAAGAATTGTATCAATTGCAAATGCAAATGGTATGGATCCACAAAAAATTCTTGATAATATCATTGTTGCACGTGCATATAACAGTGCACATCAAACATTAATTCTTGAAGAAGTCGGCCCTCTAATTGAAGAAAATAATATCAAATTAATTATTGTAGACTCTGCAGTAGGATTGTTCCGTGCTGAATATTTGGGAAGAGGAACACTATCAAACAGACAACAAAAACTAAATCATTTTGTTCATCTATTATCTAGAATTGCAGAAACTTACAACTGTGCTGCACTTGCAACAAATCAAGTTATGGCATCTCCTGATGTCTTTTTTGGTGATCCAATTCGTCCAATTGGTGGTAACGTAGTTGCCCACACAAGTACCTATAGAATCTACTTTAAGAAATCAGGTAAAAAGAGAATTGCACGAATGGTAGATAGCCCTCATCATCCAGAAGAAGAAGTAATTTTTGCTTTGGGTGAAGCAGGAGTAATGGATCCAGAAGAGGCAGAAAAGAAAACAAAAAAGACTGTTGCTAAAAAAGAAACTAAAAAGACAACAAAAAAGAGTGCATCTAAAGAAAAAATTGAAACACCAATAGTTGAGACGCCTGAGATAACAAACACTAAAGGACAAGAACTGACAACAGTTGAGACGCCTGAAACAACAAACCCTGAAGACCAGGAAGTAACAACAGTTGAGACACCTGAAGTATTGGCTCTCTCAGAAGCACTTGATGAAGAATTTAGTGATTCAGCTCCTACAGACGTATAGAGAATTCTTCTCTCTGACACAATTAAATTCTCCTAAAACAATTTAATCAAATTTTGTAAAAATATATGGCGTATCTATAGGTTGATCAAATGTCCATACGGTTGGTAGAATAATTGTCTTGATTACCTCCAAATTATTTTTGTCAATAATTGATTTCCATCCGCCCTCTGACATACTCTCAGACATGGTACCTGGAAAATATTTTTTAGAATAAGTTCCAGCAAATGTTATGCCAATATTTTTTTTAAGATTAGGAATTGTATTTAGCTTTTCAATAATACTACTGGCTAAAATATCTCCTCCCATCTGAGCTAGACCTCCAATAAAAAATACTGGATGCTTTAGCTCTAGACCTGAATAATCAAATTCTACTGCATCAGCACATTTTGGATTAAAATCCATTTTAGTTGAAAAACTAATTAATTTTTGTAAATCTACAAGTGATTCATCAACTTCAATTGAATATGTTTCTAAATCTAAAATCTTTGCACAATAAGCTATGCGTCCATCTCCTGAACCAATATCTAGAATTTCTTTAAAGCCAAGATTTTTTGCCATTAATGAAATAATATATGCAGAAAGTATCCATGTTGGATAAAAGGGCTGGTAACTTGCACCATTACTAATACTGTTTAACCAATATTCATTAATGTCGCCCTCATACACTCTACACGGAATTTTGTTAATGTTTTGTTCAAATGAATTATAGTAAATTGGATTTTTTTCGGCAAAGATGTGGAGCATCTCAAAGTGATTATCATCCAAAGGAAAATTATCTGATTTTGAGAGTGGTATTACCTCTTGAATGTGACTATTTCCATTATACACCCTTGAAAATTCTTGTTTTAGACTGACTAAATTTTTAGCCATATCTTCAATCATTGTAAAAGGTACTCAAAAGGGGGTTGATAAACTCACTGCAAAAAATTAATTTCTTTAATTTTCTAGATTATTTCCTAATCCCTTATTGTATTGATCTACAAATTCTTTTGTACTCATAATTTGACGTAGCTCTTCATACATTTTTGCCTGATTTCCTAAATCTTCTTTGGTTTTTTCAGGTTGATTTGTTGTCATATTTTTTAATTTTTTTATAGAATTTTCAACAGATTTTTCTAGGTTTGACATTATTAATGGATGTAAGTTCACATCAAATTTTTCACTAATATATTTTTCAATTTCTTGTATTCTAGTTAACAAGAGTTTATTTTCTTCGGCATTTTTTATACCTTCTAAATTTTGTCTTAAAAATTTTACAAGTGATGTAACATTGATTACTTGATAATACGCCCCTATTATTTCAGATAAAGATAATGCCTCAGAATTTTTTAAAGATTGGCTAACAATATCTTCAAGTTTACTTGATTCAGAATAGAACAAGTCTGTTGTCTCGGTAATTGATGAGTTGTCATTTGTACTCATAAAATATTTTTTCATCTGATTTAGATAAATGTAGATCCAAAAAATAAATTATTAAAAAATTTGAAATTTTACTTTTTGAGATTACACTTTTTACAAAACCATTGCATTTCGGTATTTTCTCTGACTAGCAATCTGCCACATTTTTCACAATGTTTTACTTCAGTTCCAAAACTCATAATTTTACTAAAATAACCTCAATTTTGACATCATCAGAATAAATTCATTGATTGTCAAAGAAAAGTGTTAAAATAGGGTTATTGAAGATTTAACACAGATATGGCAACTAAGAAAACTTCTGGCCGTTCCCATGGATTTAAGCACAAATCTAGAAAAGTAATGACAAAAAAGGCTCCACGCGGTGTGTCTTTCTTACTTAGAGAATACCATGAAGGTGAACAAGCACTTGTTATCATTGATCCTAGACAACACAAAGGATTACCACACAGACGATACCATGGAAAAGTGGGAAATATCATCCACGTGGGAAGACGTGCAATTACGTTGAATGTGAAATTAGGCAATAAAACAAAAACCTTAATCACTAGATTAGATCATATCAAACCATTCGGTGTATGATATGGAAGAAATAAAAAAGAAACAAGGTGTATCTCTTTCAGAAGTTAAAGAAATTTTAGGAAAGGTAGATCCTGAGGAAATGGATCAAATACAACGTTGGACATATGATTATGTTTCAAAATTTGTTACAATTGATCCAAAAGATGCAAAAGACATGAAAAAACAACTGATGAAAGACTGTGAATTAACAGAAGAAGAAGCTGTTGAAATTGTTAACATTAGACCCACTAGTCTTGCAGAACTACGTTCATTTACATTTGGTTGGAAGAAACTCATTCTAGCTGAAACTCTAGAAAAAATCCTCAAGATTATCAAGGAGCATTCTTAATTTTAACGGAGTATTTTATTTTGTATAGGGAGCAACACTCGCCTAGAAAGTACGAGGAACATGCATATGTTTTAGACTACAATTCTCGTGGAAAATCATCCACCGTCAAAGGAAGGGATGGCGTAATCATCATTGCAATTGGAGAAGACAGATTAACGATTTTAGAAATTCTTGGTGTTCCAAACACTACTTTTGAAATTGGTGAGAAAATATACATTGGAAAGGAAGGTAGAACTAAGGTTCTTTCAGTATTAGGAAAATTAGACTATGAACACATTTCATCATCAGCTCAATCAGAATTGGAAACAGTTGTTGAAAATATTGTTACTGAAAATGAATCAAGATTTGTAGAATATCTCAACAAGGCTCAACCTTTAACTCCAAGAATTCATGCTCTTGAACTAATCCCAGGAATTGGAAAAACATACATGAAAATTATGCTTGAAGAAAGAGATAAAAAAAAATTCGAAAGTTATGCTGACTTGCAAGAAAGAGTTGGATTTAAAGACCCAATAAAACATATTTCAGAACGAATTATGGATGAAATTACAGGCGAAAGTAGAATGAATCTCTTCGTAAAGAGATGATAAAGAGAAAAAAATTAGGACAACATTTTCTAAATTCAAAATCAATTGCTGAAAAAATTACCTCTGAGGCAAATATCACTCCTAATGATACAGTCTTTGAATTAGGTACTGGATTGGGGATTTTAACACCATTATTATGCGAAAATGCAAAAAAAGTAATTTCAATAGATACTGATGAATGTCTTTTCAAAGAGGCAAAAAATAAATTTTCTAAAATTAGTAATTTGACCATAAAATATGGTGATGGCTTTAAGATACAAGACAAGTTTACAATTTTTGTATCTAATTTACCATATTCTAAAAGCAAAGATGCTATAGAATGGCTTGCAACCATTCCTTTTTCGCACGGAGTAATCATGGTGCAAAAAGAATTTGCAGAAAAATTACTTGCAAAATCTACTAAAAATAGAAGAGCTGTAAGTGTTGTGGCAAATTACACACTTGAAATGAATATTATTTTAAAAGTAGGGAAAAAAGAATTTCACTCCAAATCCCAAAATTGATTCGGTTGTTTTAAAGATCATTAAAAAAAGATCTATTGAAAAAGATCTAATTAAAATAATAAATAAAATATTTTCGTACAGACGTAAAAAAATTCCTAACATTCTAAAACAATTTGGAAAAGAAACATCTTTGGATAAAAGACTAGACGATTTATCTGTAGAGGAGATAGTAAAACTTGCAAAAGAAATTCAAAATTAATGAAGAATACGAGCCTGCTGAAGACACTTTCTTCATGGTAGAATATGTTGAAAAAGAAAGAGGAAAATCTGCCTTAGATGTTGGAAGTGGATCAGGATATCTAACCAAACTACTTTCTCAAAATTTCTCATTTGTAATTGGAACTGATATTAATTTCCCAGTTCTAAAAAACCAAACTTACAAAACCAATAATTTAGTTTGCTGTAGTGGGGCAGACGCAATAAATTATAAATTTGATTTAATCATCTGCAATCTTCCATACCTTGCTACAGATGAAATCTTGGATATTGCCACTGACGGAGGAGAGGAAGGATTTGAAATTCCTAAAAAATATTTGATTCAGTTTATGATAAAATAAAAAATCATGGAAAATTTATCTTTGTTACTTCTTCTTTGTCAAACTATCAAAAATTGATAGATTACGCACAAAAATTAGGCTTGAAATCTCACATTATTGCAAAAAAGAAACTATTTTTTGAAGAACTAATTTTAGTAGAATCAATAAAAGAATAATTATTTTCTAAGATTGTTTTTTGCATAACCAATAATCGCATCAGTCATCTGTGTTGTAGAAGCACTACCTCCAATATCCCAGGTAACTGATTTTCCTTCGTCAATTACTTGTTCTGTAGCGCCAAATATTGCATTTCGAATTTCCGTTTCTCCTAGGTATTCTGCCATCCAAGCTCCTGAAAGTACAGTAGCAGTGGGATTTACTTTGTTTTGTCCTGCAAACTGTGGTGCACTTCCATGAGCTGCTTCAAACATGGCAAAATCATCTCCCATGTTTGCGGAATATATCAAACCAATTGAACCAACAAGTCCCGATGCTAATTCAGAAATTATATCCATAAACAAATTAGTACTAACAAGAACTGCACCATTGAACTGTTCTGGTGCAACAACCATTTGTTGAGCCATATTATCGATATAGATTTCTGATAACTCAATACCCGTATTCTCTACTGATTTTTGAACTTCTTCCCAAAAAATTCCATCTGTTTGTTTTAAAATATTTCTTTTTGTAATTGCAACCATTTTTTTCATATCATATTTCTTTGCCCAACTAACTGCAGAATTCATGAATCTCCTAGAACCAGATCTTGTAATTTTTCTAATTGCAATAGCAGCATCATCTGTAATTTTTACTTCTATTCCTGTATAGAGACCTTCAGTTGCTTCTCTAAAACAGACACAATCTAATTTTCTATTTGGTGTTAGTCTGTCATAAGTTTTTGTTGGCCTAATGTTAGAATACAACTCAAATTTCTGACGAAGTGTAACTGCCACACTCCTTGGAGCATTAGGGAGTGGGATCGTTGTGGTTGGACCCTTAAAACAGGCATCAGATTCTTCCAAAGTCTTTAGAGTATCATCGGGAATGTATGATTTGTCTTTTCTTCCATTTTTCTCCCATTGCTCAGAGCCTGCTTCGCATAAAATAATCTCAAATTGTGAATTACATTCTTTTAAAACTCTGAGCATTGAATCTACAACCTCAGGACCAATCCCGTCCCCTCTCATTACAGCCGCTTTTTTACTCAAAACTGGCAAAATTTGATGTGGTTATTATTTAATTCTACCTTGGGTATTTTTTTACTGAATTCATTAGTGATAGTTTATTAGATAATCCATTCCAAATAATAAAAATGATAATAGTTCAACTCTCTGATTTACATGTAGGTTCACAATTTTTGCAGGAAAAATTTGAAACACTTCTAGAAGAAGTTAATCAACTTCAACCAGATGTAATTGTAATAACTGGTGATCTAACAAATGAAGGTTTAATGAAAGAATATGAAAAAATTAAAACTCTTCTATCTAAATTTAACACAAAAAAAATTCTCTCAATTAGTGGAAATCATGATTATAGAAATACGGGATATTTATTATTTAAAAAATATTTTCCTTTTGAAACAGTCAATGAATTAGATGATGATATAGTTCTAGTTACTATTGGAACTGCAAGACCTGATAGAAACGAAGGTGAAGTCGGATATAGACAAAATTTGTGGTTGGAGCGAACCATGAAAAAATACAAAGACAAAGTAAAGATTTTGGCCATGCATCATCATCTTATTCCAATTCCAGACACTGGATCTGATCAATTAACTGTAGTAGATGCTGGCGATGTTTTAAGAACAATATTAGCTACTGGTGTTAATCTTGTTTTGTGTGGACACAAACATCGACCATGGGTTTGGAATTTTGGAAAACTAATGGTGGTAAATGCTGGGACTGCAACATCTGAAAGGGTTAGAGGGTTGTTTGAAAATACCTATAACATTATCACTGTATCAAACAAGCAAGTCACAGTAGATCTAAAAATTGTAGGTGGAAAACGAGTTCCAATTGATGATATTGTGAATAATTACAGCCAATTTGGCGACGATTGAATTTATTTACAGATTAATTCAAGCCTTCTTTGTGCGGGGATCGCCTAGCCTGGTAGGGCGTAGGATTGCTAATCCTATGTTCGCAAGGACACGGGGGTTCAAATCCCCCTCCCCGCGCCATTTGAAAATTAAATTTAATAGACCGTTAATGTCTGTAAAAACATGGGACGAAGAAAAACTCAGAAAATTATTAGAAGCGGGCCAAAAAACGCGACTACAGGAATGTGTCCCGAATGCATGACTATTGGTAAAATTTTTGTTCTTGGTCAACCTGGTCAAGAAAGAGGCAAATGCGAAAAGTGCAGACATGAATTTGAATTATAGTTCAAAAAGCTAACCTGTCCATCAACAAATTTACCCATAACTTTTTAAGACAATTTTTTAATGATAAATAATCATGAGTTCAGATGCAGAAACAATTTATGAACGGGTAGCAAAACTCGAAGACGAAATTGCTTTACTTCGAAGCGAAGTCGATATCATAAAACATGCTCTAAGAAATAAAATAGCTCGACATGAAATTGCCATGATAAAGGAAGGCCAAGATATAGATTCTATTATTGATTAATTTTTGTCTTTGTATTTTTAATTAATTCTAAAATAAAATCTACATCTTCAGCATTTGGATTTATCTCCAAATAATGATTTAGATATTTTAATGCAGTATCATAATTCAATAATTTTTCCTCCAATAATCCTTTATCTCTTACGTCTTCAGCTGATTCTGGTTCTATGGCCAAAGTCATGTTTACACATTTTAGAGCTTTTTCGTTAGCATATGATTGAAAATAAGAATTTTTTAAATTGCGAGCTAATCTGACTAAAACTTTCTCTGGTTCTATCTCATCAAGAAATTCTGGTTCAAATTCTAATTGTCCATCGAAATTTCTATCCAGAATTTCTTGCAAATCATCAATATCTAACAATCTTCCATCGTTGAAAGGATCTAGTATCATTTCTTCATTGTATTTTACTAAAACGTGACTTGGAAATCCAATTATTTTCAAATCTAATCCAATAAATTTTGCAATTTCAACATACAAAATAGACATAGTTATTGGAAGTCCTGATTTTTTATCAATGACCTCATTGAGAAAATTATTTTTTGGATTATAGTAATCATCAATCTCTCCAATAAAACCTTGATTTTCAAAAAGAAACTCATTTAAAATTGAGACTAGATAAGTGGGATTTTCCACATCACTTGTTGACTCTTTAAGAGTTCGTCCCATTTGGCTAATTTTTTGTATGTATTGCTCAATATCCAAATC
>PVMK01123082.1_pt1 | contig 14670 bp, 17 predicted proteins | sample 1853481 | NCBI WGS metagenome assembly PVMK01 (sample SAMN08533507, study PRJNA380276) | Marine sediment metagenome, whole genome shotgun sequencing project. | reverse complement strand
TTGAGAATGTTAGTTTTGTTTATGAAGATTCGATTGAAACAATACTTGATGATATTAATTTTAGTGTAAATCGTGGTGAGATACTTGCGCTTGTTGGTCCCAGCGGTGGAGGCAAATCTACTTTAGTAGATCTTATTCCCAGATTTTATGATCCCACAGAAGGAAAGATTTTAATTGATGGTATTGATATTAGAGATATTAAATTAAAATCGCTGCGAAGTAAAATGGGTATTGTTACGCAGGATACCTTTTTATTTAACGGAACGATTAAACAGAATATTGCATATGGATTGGATGATTATCCGTTTGAGAAAATAGTTGAAGCAGCAAAAACTGCAAATGCACACAACTTTATTTTAGAAATACCCGATGGTTACGATTCTGTTGTGGGTGAACGGGGAATTAAACTTTCCGGCGGACAAAAACAAAGGATTACAATTGCACGCGCACTGTTAAAAAATCCTGAAATAATGATATTTGATGAAGCAACATCAGCGCTCGATAATGAATCTGAAATTCTTGTGCAGGAAGCAATTGAAAGATTGATGGCGAACAGAACAACCTTTGTAGTTGCGCATCGATTGAGTACTATCCGAAACGCAACAATGATTTTAGTTGTTGATAAAGGAAGGATTGTTCAAATGGGGACACACCAAAAACTTATTGTTAATGATTCAGGGCTTTATAAGAAGCTTTATGAATTGCAGTTCGCAGATATTTAATGACAGATAAAAAAAACAACTTTGTAAAAATACTTGATTGGGCGATCTTTGTTTTTATAATTCTTTTTCTCCTGAGCCTTAGCAACTCAATTTTCATTAATCAGGTCGGCTATTTCGGCGCATTATTGCTGGTGCTCATCAGATTTGGTATAACCAGGGAAAACCAGTTTACAAGAACCGGACTGGAATTTGCGTTGTTGTGCTATATAGCTGCTGAAATTTTTTCAGTAATATCTTCAGATTATTCTTCCTTAGCACTTAATAATCTTTTAAAAAGAATTTTATTAATCCCGATAATTTATACAATAATTATTGCTGCCACTGATATTAAACGATGCAAATTATATTTTAAATTGTATATTGGTGCAACACTAATTACCGTTCTGATATATCTGTACTTCTCCTACCATTACGTAATTAACAACCTTTATGGAATTACTCAATCAGGCCCTTCATTATTCCAATATCCGATTACTGCAAGCGAGATTATAAGTTTTACCGTAATCTTCATTTTTGCTTTTCTGGTAAATGAAAAAACAAGATTTAGAAACAAAATATTTCTTTTGATAGCATTTTTACTGTCATCTTTAGCACTAGTGTCAACATATAAACGGACCGGATGGATAGGGGCAGCATTCGGTATTTTGATTATATTGATTATGAAAAAGCAATGGAAGGTATTAATTGCCGGAGGTATTGTAATGGTTGCTCTTTTGTTTGTTCAGGAAAATATTAGTGAGATCAAAGTATATCAAGCAAAGGATGCAAATGTTAAATCAGTATATTCTTTTGCGACAGACGGACGTGCATATGATATCACTTCGTTGGGCAAATATATAGTCATTAGTGATTTTGAAAATGGTTTGGCTATATATGAAGATTCGATACTTATTAAAAATATTGATTTCCCAAACACTGTAAAATCATTTAATCATTTAAAAGACAAATTCTATCTGGCTTATATGGGAGATACAAGATTCATTATTCTAAAAAGGAATAATTTTGAATTTGAGGAAGTTAATAAGTTAATATCTCCCGGCTATACAAATTCCTACAGAATTGCAAACGAACAAATATATGTTTTGGATTCAGACAGCGGTTTAACAATTTTTACAAATCCCGCGACAGATAAATCGAATGTTCGGTATTCTAAATTTGCACACAATTATAATTTTTTTGTCGATTCATCTATTATCATTTTTGCGTCATTCGATTCCGGATTTTCAGTTTATGCATTAACGGATAATCTCCCGGACCGATTGCTGATTAAAAATCTAAAGCCAAATCTTGAGCAATTCTATTACCGGGATGGAAAAATATTAGCCGCATATTCTGATGGATTGATTCTTTTCAATGTGGATAGTTCCGGACTTTATATTGAAGAAGAATTTGGATCATTCAACAATATTAGTAAAATAACTGAAACTGATAACGGATTTTTAATTGTTAAAAGGAATGGAGATGTTGCTGCATTAGATGTCACAGAGAGCGGATCAAATCAGTTAATTAGTTTATTTAAACTGGGCTTTAATCCTCATGCAGTTAAATATGATTCTGGCAATTATTATTTTTCACGTATTAAGAGAAGCAGATTACTCAGTATTTTTGATCCTTACATACCATCTAACTATAACCGGATTGCTTTATGGAGAGCGGGAATAGAAATATTCAAAGACCATCCTTTGTTTGGAGTTGGCGACATCGATCTTAGAGAATATTACAAACAGTACAAACGCGAATATGATAAAGAAATACAGGGGCACATGCATAATAATTTTGTGCACTTTCTTGTTACACTGGGCTTAGTTGGATTAATTGTTCTGTGCTATCTTTTTTATAAGATAATAATGATGGATCTGAAGATTATTAAGAAAGTTAAATCCGTACCTTTTGTATCTTCGTACGCGTTAGGAGCTTTCGCAACGTTCTGTGCATTCCTGGTCTCAGGTCTCACCGAGTTGAATTTTTGGGATCATGAGATAGCCACGCTTATTTATTTCATACTTGGATTGAACATTGCGTTTTACCGTTTTACTGATCCAGATAATCATACTTTTTAATAGCTAATTAAAAAAATATCTCCCGCCAATTCCTCCTGCAAAATCAAATTTAGTTGCCGGGATTATATCCAGTATTGGTGCAACCTCTACAAAAACATCAAAACTTGTTCGGCGGGGAATCCATAATATTCCAATAACACCCCTAACTCCTAAGCGGCTGTCGGCATCTTCCCTAATTTTTAATCGTGCACCGGGACCGTAATAAACAACAAAATTTTCCGTCGAGTTAATCATATCTGAGCTGTGAAAAACATAATCAGCATAAAAATCAAACACACTTTTTTTAGAAGTAAACGAATAACCCAATCCAAAATCAAGCGCAGTACCAGGAGTAAGCCAAAACTTTGCACTTATTCCTGTTGGTTCACCGAGCACAACTCCTAACCCAAACCCCTTTTGCTGTGCATAATTCAAATTTGAGATAATGAATAATGATACTATAACTAACAATAAATATGCTCTTTTCATAATTCCTTTGTAACAATTAAATATTTAAAATATTGAGTACAAAGATACTTTAATCATGTGTTTCCGACAAAGCATATTTGTATAATGCCCTGCCTTTGATTAATTTTTGCCCAATATATTATTCAACAATTATTAAAAGAAAATTAACCCACACCAATGAATAACAATGATCAAATAATTAAAATAGTTAAAGAGCTTTCTTGCGGCACAGATAATATCACCAACGAACTTGCAATCATACTTGCTGCAGGGCATGGCAAAAGATTAAAATCCGAAAAATCCAAAATGCTGCATTCTATTTTAGGAGTGCCGACAGTTGAAAGAGTTTACAACGCCTGCAAAGATGGTATTGAAGATATTTACACGATTATTGTTGTCGGTATAAAAGCAGATGATGTAATGAAACATCTTGGGAAAAGAGAAAAAACATCGTTTGCTTACCAGCAGGTGCAGCACGGAACGGGGCACGCTGTACAGGTTGCATTGGAGGGATTGAAGAAAATACCCGATGACACAATTGTTTACATCCTTCCAGGTGATATGGGACTGATTGATGCTGAAACCATAAAGCAGTTCAGGGAAGAGTTTCTAAAATCCAATGCTGATATGATTGTGCTTACAGGTTTGTACGAAGGAAAGCACGAAGATAACTATTACGGTAGAATAATTAGAGCAAAAGATGAAAGCAGAAATGTAATACAGATAATGGAACACAAAGATATTCTTGCTCTGCTCGATGATAAACCATATACTGTTTCTTACAAAGGAGAAGAATACTTTTACACAAAGGATGAGCTAATAGACAACAATGAGTACAACTCGGGAGTGTTTGCATTTAAGTACGGCAAACTTGCAGAGATGATTGGCAAACTGAAAAGCAATAACGTGCAAAGTGAAATTTACCTGACAGACCTTATTGCATTATTTAATGAAAAGGGTTACACAGTCGTGGCGGCAAGTCCTGAAAATAATTATGTTGTTATGGGATTTAACACGCAGGAAGTACTGAAAGAGATGAATGAAATTGCAAGAAAGATTTATGGGGGAGATTAATAACCATGATAATTATTTAAAGTGGGAGAATTTGTAGGAGATATTAATAAAAAAGGCTCTCCATTTCTGAAGAGCCTTTTCTTTAAAATTAATTATTTAGTACAGCTTACTCCTTCGTTTCCTTTTCAGCAGGCTGTAAACTGTTTACGTGTTTTGTAAGCTGAGACTTTTTTCTTGCAGCATTGTTCCTGTGAATTCTTCCGCGAGTTGCACTCTTATCTAATAAAGCAACAGCTTCTTTATAACTCTTTTCAGCATCTTCAATTTTTTCGGCGCCTAAAACCTTCTTCATAGTAGATTTAATTCTTGTAGAAGTTATTTTATTCCTCACTCTTTTCTTTTCATTCGTACGAATTCTTTTCTTTGCAGATTTATGGTTTGCCATTAAATATCTATCCTTATCTTATTATCTTTAAAAACGAGCACAAATATAGCGTTTTAGGGGTTTGAAGTCAACTTGATGTTAAGTAATTTTCACCCTCTAAATATAGGGTTTTTAAGAAAAAACAACATTCTGGTTCCCAATAATGTCATCCTGAACTTGTTTCAGGATCCCCGTCGGTAGATGAGATTCTGAAATAAATTCAGAATGACGGAACAGAAGAAATTATTATGCTAAAAGTAAACGAAATATATCATTCAATTCAGGGAGAAAGCTCTAAATCTGGGTTGCCTTGCATATTTGTGCGTTTAACTTATTGCAATTTAAGGTGTGCTTATTGCGACACAGAGTACGCTTTTTATGAGGGTGAAGACAAATCCATAGAGGAAATCATCAATGAGGTTAAAAAATACAATTGTAAATTGGTAGAGGTAACGGGTGGAGAACCACTCGTTCAGAAAGAGAGTCTGGAATTAATGAAAAAATTGTGCGACGAAGGATTTGATGTAATGCTGGAAACTGGAGGGAGCTTACCAATAGAAGATATTGATGAAAGAGTTTTGATAATAATGGATTTAAAATGTCCTTCGAGCAAAATGGAAAAGAAAAATTTGTATGAGAATATTGATTATCTCAAACCAAAAGACGAAATGAAATTTGTGATAGGAAACAGGGAAGATTATGACTGGTCTAAGGAAATTATTTCTAAATATGATTTAAAAGATAAAAGTGAAATATTATTTGCTGTAGTGTTTGGAGAACTTGAACCGGTTTCTTTAGTAAACTGGATAATTGAAGATAAACTTGATGTTAGATATCAGTTGCAGATGCACAAATATATCTGGCATCCGGAAACAAAAGGTGTATGATGAAAATAGCAAAAGAATTTCACTGGGAAATGGGTCATCGCTTACCCGATCATTTTGGGTTATGTAAAAATATTCATGGGCACTCATATAAAATGATAGTTGAGTTTGAAGGTGAACTTGACGAGCAGGGAATGGTGATTGATTTTTATGACGTTGAAAAAATTATTAATCCTATAATAGAAAAATTAGACCACGCATTTATGGTAAAAGATGATGACAAATTAACACTTGAATTTTTAGAAAAACTAAACTCAAAAAAAGTTGTGATTAATTTCTTTACTACCGTTGAAAACATTTGCAAATATATTTCCGATAAAATTATAAAGTGTAATCTTCCGAAAAACATAACGTTTATTAATGTAAGAGTTTATGAAACTGCTGAGGATTACGCGGAGTTTAGTTTAGCCACGAATTAACACTAATTATCACGAATTAAATTAGTGCAAATTCGTGAAATTAGTGGCAATATTTTTATATAAAGAAATCATTAAAATAATATGCCAAATGCTAACAGAACTTGATATATTAAAAGATGTTACAAAAAAGTTCGAAACGCTGGGTATTCAATATATGTTAACCGGGTCTATGGCGATGACATATTACGCCCAACCAAGAATGACGCGGGATATTGATCTGGTGGTAGAAATCTTGCCGGGGTTTATTGGAAGAATTGAATACGTATTTAAAAATGAATATTATTTGTCCGCCGAATCCATTAAGGATGCCATTGATAAAGAATTTATGTTTAATCTAATTCATATTAATAGCGCAGTTAAAATAGATTGTATTGTCAGAAAGAATCAGAAATATCGTTTGGTAGAATTTGATAGAAGAAATAAAATAAAAGTAAACGATTTAGAAATCTTTATCGTTAGTATAGAAGACCTGATAATATCAAAGCTTTTATGGGCAAAAGATTCTCATTCAGAAATGCAAATAAAGGATGTGCGGAATCTTCTTGCAAAAAATTATGATAAAAAATATATCGAATTATGGGCAAAAGAATTAGACATTTATGAACTTTTAACAGAAATTAAGAATGATTGACACAACAACAAAAGCAGAAAAAATCCAATCCGAACTTTTCGATAAAATGACAGGCGATGAAAGAATGAAAATAGCTTCAGATATGTTCGATACAGCAAGAACATTAGTTTTAGCATCATTGGATAAAAATTTAAATGATAAAGAAAAACGGAAAGCTTTATTTTTGCGATTTTATGGAAATGATTTTAGCGTAAATGAAAAAGAAAAAATTTTAAACAATTTTTAATTACTCTTTTGCCTATTGCATACTGCCAACTGCTCCTTGCCTACTTGTTCCGGCGAAGCAATGCGAAGACGGACTGCGATTTCGTCTCGGCGTAGCGTAGCGGAGACGGATCACTTTACCATCTTCTCCAACTTCATAATTTCATCCCTCAACGAAGCTGCCTTTTCAAATTCAAGGTCTTTAGCTGCTTCGTGCATTTGTTCGCGTAACTGCTCAATCAAATCCTGCTTTTGCTCATTATCCATATATTTAAGAATTGGTTCTGCTACTTTAGAAAAACCGTAATCTTCTTTTTCATCTCTCTTCCTAATATCCGCGATGGAAGTTGAATTCATTATCTCCTCAACACTTTTATAAATTGTTGCAGGTACAATGTTATTCTTCTCATTATACTCTTTTTGCAGTTTTCTTCTCCGGTTTGTTTCCCTTATTGTCTTCTGCATGGATTGCGTAATTACATCTGCATACATTATAACAATGCCGTTTACATTTCGTGCGGTCCTCCCCGCGGTTTGCATTAACGATCTTTCGCTGCGTAAAAATCCCTCCTTATCCGCATCAATAATTGCCACGAGAGAAACCTCCGGCAGATCCAATCCTTCACGCAATAAGTTTACTCCAACTAAAACATCAAATTCACCGAGCCGCAGATCACGAAGTATCTCAACCCTCTTCAAAGAATCAATATCGCTGTGGATGTAACGAACAAGTATTCCAATTTTATCCAAATAATCCGCAAGGTCTTCTGCCATCTTTTTTGTTAGAGTAGTTACAAGTGTTCTTTCTTTCCGTGTCACCCTTTCGCGTATCTCGCCAATCAGATCATCAATCTGTCCGGTAATTGGCCTTACTTCAATTGGCGGATCAAGAAGACCGGTAGGACGAATAATCTGCTCAACTATAACGCCATCGCTTTTTTCTAATTCGTAATCGGAAGGTGTTGCGCTAATGAAAATCAACTGGTTTAACTTTGCATTAAACTCTTCAAATTTCATCGGTCTGTTATCTAATGCGGATGGAAGACGAAATCCATAATCAACAAGATTCTCTTTTCTTTTTCTGTCTCCGTTATACATCGCTCTTAACTGAGGTATTGTAACATGAGATTCATCAATCACCAACAGAAAATCATCCGGGAAATAATCGATAAGAGTGTATGGTCTTGAGCCGGGTTCTCTGCCATCCATATGACGAGAGTAATTTTCGATACCGGAACAGTATCCTATTTCCTTTATCATCTCGATATCAAAACGCGTGCGCTGCTCAATTCGCTGTGCTTCAATGTACTTCTCTTCTTTCCTGAAATCGTCCAGCCGTTCCTTCAATTCCTCATCGATACTGTAAATTGCTTTCTGTAATTTGTCTCTGTCTGTAACAAAATACTTAGCGGGATACACGGGTGCCGATTCAACTTCTCGTATTACTACACCAGTTTGTGAATCAATAATCGAAAGCCGTTCTATTTCATCATCCCAAAACTCAATGCGCAAAGCTTCTTCGTATTGGTATGCGGGAATAATCTCAACAACATCGCCTCTTGCCCGAAAAGTGCCCCGCGTGAATTCAACATCGTTTCTTACAAAATGAATATCAATCAAATTACGTAAAAGTTTTTTCCTGTCAACCCTCTCACCTTTTCTTATAAAGATGATTTGATCCGCATAGTCCTGGGGTGCACCGATTCCGTATATACAGCTAACGCTTGCAACTACAATTACATCGGATCTTCCTTCAATTAACGAAGTGGTTGCTTTTAAACGAAGGCGGTCAATTTCTTCGTTTATGGAAAAATCTTTTTCTATATAGAGATCACTTTTAACAACATAAGCTTCGGGTTGATAGTAATCGTAATAGCTGATGAAAAACTCTACTGCATTATTAGGAAAGAACCCTTTGAATTCGGAGTAAAGCTGTGCAGCAAGAGTTTTGTTGTGGGAAATTACAAGTGTTGGCTTGTTAACTTCTTTAATTACATTTGAGATTGTAAAAGTTTTCCCGCTTCCTGTAACACCAAGAAGCGTTTGAAATTTATCACCGCGTTTTAATCCTTCTACAAGTTGTTCTATTGCTTGCGGCTGATCGCCGGTGGGACTATAATTTGATACAAGCTCAAATTTATTCATTTGTTTTAATCAAGCAAAACATCGTGTGCGTGAAAGGAATCTTTATTAAGATGTCCTCTAAGCACTACTACTTTAGCCGATTCAATTCCAGATGGAAGATGATCAGCATTTACCAGGACTTCTTTTCCTGTTTTATCAATTACGAAAAATGCGTTATTGTTTATCCCTCTCTCATGAAGAATCTCAACTTTTATATCTTTACTTGCGCTGTTGTTTACGTCAAAATCCGAGAAGGAACCGAGCCCTTCCGCGGAGAAATAAACAAAATAAACAAGGGCTATAATAGATATTACAAGTAATGGTAAAATTAATTTCTGTAAATGTTTCATGATTTCCTTTCCTTATTATTTGGAACGCAAATTTAGTAATTTTTATTAGTAGTAAAAATGAAATTTTAGTAACTCTAAATAAGAAATATTATGAAAAATCAGAAAGACGTGGATAGCCGCTGCTGGAATAATCGTTTTAGCGGCGTTGCTTTAGTGCTGATAATTTTTGAGGTTCTTAAGATGAAAATGACAAATGAGTATTTAAAACCGTTAAAACGGTTATCTATCTGTCCTATTCATAGTAACCCACGACTTAAGTCGTGGGTTAGCAAAAACACCGCCTTCTCTCTTAACCGTTTCAACGGTTTATGGTGAAACGTATTTTAGTTGACTTACTTTATCGCCCGCAATTTAAAATAAACTTCTTCCGGAGAAAAAATTCCGGCAAAAAATCTTTCATAAATTACCGGTTCAATGTTTACTAAAAAATCCATCCACTTTAAAGCAGTAAAATGTGATGTGATGAATTTCTTTTCAATAACTTCAAACTGTGCTTTTCCCTCATAGTTTGTGCGATGATCCAATTTCCATTTTTCATAAAACTTTAACTTACGGTTACCTAAGAATTCATAATTATCAAAGGTGCGGATGGAAAAAGGGGAATTTTATGGTCGGGCTCGCCAAAGTATTTTGTGTTGAGGAAAAAAGGAGCATAAACAATTAGCAATCCATTGGGCTTAAGTATTCTGTAAATCTCTGAAATATAATCGTGAAAATTATTTAAATGTTCTAAAATGTGTGAAGCAAAAACTTCATCGAAAGTATTATCATCAAACGGATATGGAAATTTATTCAAATCGTGGATTTGATTTCCACCATAATCAACAACGTCAAGATTCACATATCCTCCCTTAATGTCTTTACCGCAGCCGAGATTTAGTTTCACAGAAAATTTCCTCTTTATTTTCTTAGTGGTCTTTTTTTAATTACTCCCCCATGCGCATCTTTTATACTGTTCATAAAAATAAAGGCATCCGGATCGATTTTATCAATTTCCCTTTTTAGTTTAGCAAGTTCAAGCCTTGTAACTACTGTATAAACAATATCAACCTTTTGTAGTTCGTCTCCTTGTTTGGCAAATCCCCGTTTACCGGAATACAGAGTAACACCCCTTCCCAAGTTTTCTATTATAGCTAATCTTATCTCCTCACTTTTATTAGAAATAATAGAAACACCTGTATATTCTTCAACACCTTCAATTACAAAATCTACTGTTCTTGAGGCAGCAAGGTATGTTAAAATTGCATATAATGCTATCTCGACAGATAAAATATAAGCACCAAACAAAAATATAATCGTGTTGAATATCAAAATAATGTCTCCGATGGTAAGACCGATTCTTTTACTCAAATAAACCGCAAGTACTTCCGTGCCATCAATTACAGCACCACCCCTAATCGATAAGCCAATACCAAGACCCAGAAAAAAACCACCGAATATAGCAACAAGTAATTTATCTGCGGTAACAATAGGATAAGGAATAAAATAGATTGCCAGGGAAAGCCCTATTATAGCTATGATACTTTTGATTGCGAATGATTTACCTATTTGCGAAAAACCAACAACCAGGAAAGGAAGATTTATTACTATAAGCAGAACCGATAGGGAGATACCGGTAATCTGTTGCACTAATAACGATATACCTGTTACTCCACCATCAATAAAAGAATTTGGAAGCAAGAACCCTTTTAACCCGAAACCGGCAGATGCAATAGCAAACAAAATGAGAATTGCATCTTTAACAAAATAAGAAAAATAAAATTTTAATGTATTGATGTCTGCTTGAGATTGTTCCTCATCAGATTTTATATCTGTCTTTTTAGATTTTCGGAATAGAAGATCAATAATTATTTGGGAAGATTTCTTTTTCAAGTTTTTATTCCTTCAATGTGAATGATGAATAAGTCCCGTGTTTGGATCATTAAACACTGAAATTTTTGTGTAAGAATTTTCTCAGCATTTTAAGCAGAGCACAATCCAAACTTATAAAAATGAAGTGAAATAATTAATTGTTTTTCAATAAATAAAAAAGCCCGACTCAAATGAGCCGGGCTTATAATACGGTTGATGAATATAGATTAGTTCAATGAAACTAATGGGTTATCAATTCCTTCGATAATAATTTCTTCAATCTTTAGTTTTTTAACACCATTGCTAATCACGTCAAGCTCTTCAGCAACAGCTTTTGAAAGATCAATCTGGCGACCGGGGATGTAAGGACCCGCGATCATTGATTCTAACAATTACAGATTTATTTGTTCTTGGATTCGTTATTCTAAGAAGAGTACCGAATCTTAAAGATTTATGAGCAGCAGTATATGCATTCTGATCATAAATCTCTCCGTTAGCAGTTAATCTTCCGTGAAACCTTGGACCGTACCATGACGCTCTCATTGTTCCACGATCAATATACCGGATAATTGAAGTATTGATAATGCTCTGCTCCTGAACCGGTGCAAATTCTTCTGTAAGAACTGCGGTTTCAGAAGACAGCTTCTCATTCGTAGCTATAGTGAAACCTACTAATCCAATCACGGCAAGAATCATTATCATTTTGCTTAATGACTTCAAGCATCGCCTCCTTGATTATTTATAATGACTTTTCACTTACAATTATAAGAATAGCGTAATTCAAAGACAATAAAAGAGTTATGCTTAAAGACCTAAAGTAGAATATGCAAAAATATCGACTATGTGGGTTTTGTGGTCGGGTTGTGTTATTTTTCTTAACACAAGTAAGCATTTACCGATAAAAATAAAGAGTTGAAAATGACGGGGATTGTTTTATAAAAATTCTAATAGGCGTAAAGATTTAAATAAATTTTGGAAGTGAAATAAAATAATCAAATTGAGAAAATAGTATTTTTTTAATTAGATTTATTTTATGAATCAAAAACGGCATACGACTCTTAAAAAAGAACTAAACCTGTTTCACGTTTACGCTATTGCAACAGGCACAACCTTAAGTGCTGGTTTTTTTCTTCTGCCGGGATTAGCTGCACTTGAAGCAGGTCCCGCTGTTCCCCTGGTATATCTTATTGCGGTAATCCCCTTGGTGCCTGCAATGTTTTCCATAATTGAATTGGCAACTGCAATGCCAAGAGCCGGTGGTGTTTATTATTTTTTAGATAGAACAATGGGACCAATGGTTGGAACGGTAGGTGGATTTGGCACATGGTCTGCGCTGGTTTTAAAAGTTGCATTTGCTCTTATTGGAATGGGTGCTTATATAAAAATATTTTTTCCCTTCGGTTCAGATTGTTCCGGTTGCTGTAGTAATTGCACTTGTACTTGGATTGCTGAGTCTCTTTGGTTCGAAGAAGACCGGGAGACTACAGATTATTTTAGTAGCCGTACTTCTTTTTTGTTTGTTGATATTTATTGGCGGTGGTTTGCCGCAAATAAACATGACCCACTTCGATAATTTTTTATCATCCGAATGGTCATCAATTTTGTCTGCTTCAGGATTAGTTTATATAAGCTATGTGGGGCTAACAAATATTGCAAGCTTATCCGAGGAAGTTAAAAATCCCGAACGTAATTTACCACTCGGAATATTTTTAGCACTCGGTACCGCACTAATTATTTACGTATTAGGTACGATGGTAATGATTGGAGTAATTCCTTTGGAAAGATTTGTTGGGGACTTAACTCCCGTAGCAACTGCCGGGGAATATTTATTCGGCGAAGTTGGAGTAATCTTTTTCTCAATTGCAGCTCTGTTCGCATTCATCTGCTGTTGCGAACGGCGGGATGCTAAGTGCATCAAGATATCCGCTTGCTCTTAGCCGCGATCATCTTCTTCCGCGCTATTTTTTAAAGATGAGCAAATGGAGCACACCAATCTTTGCAATTATGCTAACCGTGGGAACTATTGTTGTTATCCTTTTACTTTTAGACCCAACCGGCATAGCTAAGCTTGCAAGTGCATTTCAGTTGATGGTTTTTGCGCTTATATGTTTAGCAGTAATAATTATTAGAGAAAGTAAAATTGAAGCATACGATCCCGGATTTAAATCCCCCTTATACCCATGGATGCAGATATCAGGAGTAGTTCTGCCATTCTTCCTAATCGTCGAGATGGGCTTAATGCCTTTATTGTTCAGTCTTGGGTTGATGACTGTTGGTATTGCATGGTATTGGTTTTACGGCAGAAGCAGAGTTGTGCGTTCAGGGGCAATCTATCATTTGTTCGAGCGAATTGGGCGGTTACGTTATGATGGTTTGGATACAGAACTGCGAGGTATTTTAAAAGAAAAAGGTTTAAGAGAAGCTGATCCGTTTGATGAAATTGTTACAAGAAGTTTAGTCATCGATCTTAAAGAAAAAATAAATTTTGAAGAGATTGTGAAAGAAGCTTCAATATGGATCTCTCAATTTGTAGATAAATCTTCGGCAGAAATAGAAAAGCAATTTTTAGACGGAACAAGAATGGGCGCAACCCCTGTTACTCATGATATTGCACTTCCTCATTTAAGATTGAACGGATTAAAGCAAGCGGAGATGGTGATTGTTAGAGGTAAGGAAGGAATCCATATAAAATTTAAAAATCCCTTAACTGATTTCGAAGAAGACGAACAAGATGTTCATGCAGTTTATTTTTTGGTTAGCCCCGAGGCAGACCCCACACAACATTTAAGAATATTAGCACAGATTGCCGGCAGAGTTGAAGAGGAATCTTTCGAATCAGAATGGCGCGAAGCAAAAAATGAACAAGAAATAAAAGAAGCACTTCTTCACGAAGACCGTTGTTTATCACTTGTGATAAGTAATGAGACCGCTGCAAAGGTTTTAATTAATAAACCTTTAATGGAAATTCGTTTTCCCGGAAGGTTGTTTGGTAGCGATGCTGCGAAGGGAAGGGCAAACAATTATTCCCAAGGGAAGCACAGTTATTATGGAAGGCGATAGATTAACTATCATAGCGATCCGAAAAGTATGGCTGAGTTTAAAAAAGATTATGAGGGAGCTCGTTAATAGATAATTCTACCGGGGACTATATATTAGAACATTTGTCAATATGCTTAAGTCAACTGGTTATTGTGATTTCTATATATATAATTTGCTCCGGTTATTTCGTGGTATTCTTTATATTTTTAATAATAAGAAAGCAATCTTTTTTTTAATCAACGAGCTTAAAATGAAAAAATTATATACTGCGGAAATGCAACTTCTCTTACCTCCGAAGTTTACTTTTATAGATTTGAGAGTGAGCAGTTTGTTGCTGTTAAGAAGATGTTGTTAATTAAATGATAGAATCATTTATTAATAATCCCGACCTTAGAGTCTGTTGCAGATCTAATATTAGTCATGCTGAATTTATTTCAGCATCTAAAATCATTTAGTTTTGAGACCCTGAATCAAGTTCAGAGTGACATTTTCAGGTTGTAC
>PVMK01166248.1_pt1 | contig 14672 bp, 20 predicted proteins | sample 1853481 | NCBI WGS metagenome assembly PVMK01 (sample SAMN08533507, study PRJNA380276) | Marine sediment metagenome, whole genome shotgun sequencing project. | reverse complement strand
TCAAGAGTAAATAATACCGGTTACCCGTTTTAAGAAGGGAATTCCCGGGTTTTAGTGCAGTGTTTGTTTTAATGGATGATCTCCAGCAGGAATAATTCTTGTGTTTTAGTGTATGAGATCGGTTATTACAATTACTTGTACAGGAATTTTTCTTCATTCATATTAGAGAAGGAGGTGCCTTGGAAAAGATTATATTAGTTAATACTTTTCATGTAAAAAAAACGAAATTTTCCTAAGGAGGAAAACAGTATGTCAAAGAGATCTATTATCTTTAGTATTTTAATCGCCGTCAGCCTGATCCTGGCTGCCTGCGGTGGGGGAGCCAATGCTCCCGAGCAGTGTGCTGAAAATCCCGATGAGACAGTGTGCGCTGTTATTGAACCAGGCAAAACCATTAAGATTGGTTATGCCGGACCGATGGCCGGAGACTACTCCGCGTTTGGTATTGACATTTCCAATGCTGGTCTCCTTGCAGTAGAAGATGCTGGTGAATTCGAAGGTTTTGCTTTCGAGCTCCTGATTGAGGATACCCAGGGAAGTGGTGAGGGTGGAGCTTCGGTTGCCAACCTTTACGTTTCTGATCCAGATGTGGTAGCGATTGCTGGTCATACTTTCTCTGGTTCTACTCAGGCAGCAATCCCCATCTATAATGCTGCTAGATTACCGATGCTTTCCCCTTCTGCGACCATGGCAACTTTGACAGATGGTCCCCAGGATGTTTTTAACCGCATCCCGTTCACAGATGATCTTCAGGGTCAATTTGCAGCGGAATACCTGTACAACGTCCTTGGCGTGACCAAATTGGCAGTGATGCACGATGGTGATGCCTATGGTAAGGGTGTTGCTGAAAAGGTCCAGGAAGTCTTCACTAGTCTTGGTGGTGAGGTTGTGGCTCTGGTAGCTATTACTCAAGGCGAAACTGATTTTAGTGCTGCACTGACAGATGTTGGTGCTTCTGACCGGAGGCCATTTATTTTGGTGGATACTATGCTGAAGCAGCTGTTCTCGCTCAGGGTATGCCCGTTGCTGGTATGGAGGATGTAGTGCTGTTCAGTGATGATGGAACCTATGGGAGGCCTTCATTGAATTGGCTGGAGCCCACGCAGAAGGCGTTTACGCTGCGACTGGCGCACCTCTAGCTAGCGCTGCAAAAGCTGAGTTTGATACCTACTATGAGAGTGTCTACGGTGATGCTCCTGGTGCAATCTCGACCTTCACCTGGCACGGTTACGATGTTGTTGATGCTCTCGTTCAGGCCATTAAATCAGTTGCTATCCTCGGTGAGGATGGAAATCTGTATATTCCTCGAGAAGCACTGGTTGCTGCTGTCAATGGCATGACTGCCTACGAAGGTCTGACCGGTACCCTGACCTGCAATGGCGGCGAGTGCAATGCCTCCGGACCATCCTTCCAGGTTGTGTCAGATGGTGTTTGGATTATCCCCTAGTAGATAATTCTTCAGAATCAACTTTGTAAGGTTTTTTGCGATTGCGAGGCAAGCTGATCCAGCTTGCCTCGCTGAGCCCTGTATAATGTCTGAATTATCAATATACAAAGAAGGTTTTTATGAGTGAAATAAAACCCAAAGAATCAGCAGGCCCAATTAATACGTTCCGGATCGTCCAAGCAATTATTTCTGTATTATTTATTGCATTTCTGTCCTGGCGGTTATATACCGTGATTGATTCTGGTGTGTATGGACCTGATACCTGGGTGCGGTTTGCCATCAGTGGTTTGATCATCGGAAGTGTTTATGCTGTGATCGCCATTGGATATACCCTGGTATACGGTATATTGTTTATGATCAATTTTGCCCACGGTGAGATTATGATGTTGGGTGCGTTTTCAGGGTATTTTGTTTTTGAAGCCTTAAAGTCCATCCCTGTCTCTGCCACAGGGTTGAGTTTCCTGGATACCTACCAGATCTTATCGGTTGTGATTGCCTTTATTGTAGGGATGTTTACCTCAGCTGTAACAGGTTATTTCCTGGAGAAGATCGCCTATCGGCCCCTACGGGGAGCGCCTAGGTTAATTCCATTGATAAGCGCGATTGGCGCATCAATTTTCCTACAGAACGCTGCCCAGGTTATGTTTGGACCAAAACGTCGAGTTTACTTTAATCCTGCAGGTTTACCCAGATCTGAGGGTTGGCGAATACCGATTGGAGGAGAAGAGGTAATCCTCACCTATACCGGGGTTTTGACCATTTTGCTATCAATTGTGCTCATGATTGGATTGTATACTCTGGTGATGAGAACCCGTTACGGCAGGTCAATGCGGGCTGTAGCAGAAGATAAAAACACAGCAGCCCTGATGGGGATTGACGTTGACCGTGTTATCAGTAATACATTTATTATCAGTGGTGCCCTGGGTGGAGCAGCTGGAGTGATGTGGGGCATCCATAATGGAATCATCTATCACTTTGTGGGTTTCATCCCTGGATTAAAAGCTTTCACTGCTGCTGTGCTGGGAGGAATTGGTAATATCCCTGGCGCCATGATCGGAGGTATATTCCTGGGGATCGTTGAATCCCTGGGTCCGGCAGTCTTGGGAATTGATTTCCAACTCAAAGATGTGATCGCTTTTTCAATCCTGGTTCTGATATTGATATTCCGGCCATCAGGCATTGTGGGTGAGGTCTTATCAGAGGAGAAAGTCTGATGAAAGATAAAATTAAACAAAGTGCTAAATTGGGCTTGATATTTGGCGTTGTAATTTTATTCCTGATGTTGTTTGGTCTGACCACAACATTGGCTGATATTTTGGGAGGTTTCCTAAACCTCAACTCGAACGCCCGGGCAGGAAATACAGGCGGATTGATGGTGTTATTTGCCTTATTAAGTCTATGGGCAGGATCTCGAGCGGCAGCTTCTGATAAATCAAATTTGAAGTCGGTCCTGATTTCTGGTGCCACAGCTGGTTTAATAATTGGCTTAATGGCTGGAGCTTTTATTTTGCTGGTTGGTTTTCTTGATGGAGCCGACGTAGAAATGCGTAAATACCTTGCTCAATTATCCCGGCAGAACATTCAGTTTTTGGTCTATGGCAGGAGTATTGTTGCAGGAGCCTTGATAACTTTTGGTATATACCAGATATTTGGAATACTGGGTGGATTCGTGGCCTACTACCTTGAATCCCGCAAGACTGGTGAGAACGTCCAGAAACAGATCTTGATTTTGAAAGGAAAAAGTTCTGGAAACAATATCATGAAGAAATATCAAGCCAATCCCAGATCAAAATTGATCGGATACGCAGTTCTGCTTGGTCATTGTGTTTTTATTCCCTCAATTCCTGGGCAAGTACTGGAATTATGCCATGGGCACTGTCGGAATCTATGTGCTGATGGGCTTGGGACTGAATATAGTGGTTGGTCTGGCAGGACTGCTTGACCTGGGTTACGTGGCATTCTTTGCAATTGGTGCCTATACTGCCGGACTGTTAACAGCTCCGGCTCCAATTACACTACAAATTGGTTTTTGGCCGGTATTGATCCTGAGCGTGGTAATTGCGGCTTTTGCCGAATTTTACTCGGCATACCAGTACTGCGCATGAGAGGAGATTACCTGGCTATTGTCACCCTTGGTTTTGGTGAGATTATCCGGGTCCTGATCAAAAGTGATATGATGTCCCCTTATTTGGGAGGCCCTCAGGGAATTCGAGATATCGCTGGTCCAAGTATTTTTGGCTTATCCCTCGCCAATGAAAAAGCCTATTTATATCTGATCATCCTGGGAATATTGATAACGATTGTATTTACGAATTACCTGCAAAACTCCCGGGTGGGTCGAGCCTGGATGGCGATGAGAGAAGATGAAACTGTTGCCCAGGCAATGGGGATCAACACCCTCCTTTATAAATTGATGGCATTCGCTACCGGAGCTGCTTTTGCCGGTTTGGGGGGAGCTTTATTTGCTGCCAGGAACCAATATACAGGACCCAGCTGATCACACCCTGATGGTATCCATCAATGTGCTCTGTTTGTTGATTGTGGGTGGCATGGGCAGTATCCCGGGCGTGATTATTGGGGCCTTTGTGCTAAAGGGGCTTCCTGAAATTCTCCGGGAGCTGGATTTATATCGTATGCTGGTTTTTGGCGGTTTGCTGGTATTTATGATGATCATTCGCCCGGAGGGTATATGGCCTGCACCCAGGAGAATGATGGAACTCCATGAAGATGAAGGGGATGTTCCACCGCCGGAAGATAGTTTAGTCGGAAATGAGGGTTAGCATATGAGTATTCTAGAAACCCGCGGAGTTACTAAACGATTTGGCGGTTTATCAGCGGTTGATAATGTGACAATTCAGATTCCTGAAGGATCTATTTATTCCATCATCGGTCCTAATGGCGCAGGAAAAACCACCTTATATAACTGCATCACTGGTTTTTATCCCTGCTGATGAGGAGATATGCTGTTCATGGGAGAATCCCTGGTGGGACTTACTCCAGACCGGATCACACAAAAAGGCATATCCCGGACCTATCAGAATATCCGTCTTTTCCCGGCCATGACAGCTCTGGAGAACATCCTGGTAGGTGCTCATCCCCGACTAAAGTCAACTTGGGTAGATGCGATACTGCACACGCCCCGCCAGAGAGCGGAAGAAAAGAAAGCTCTCCAGGACGCTCAAGATCTGTTGGAATTTGTCGGACTAAAGGGCAAAGGTGACCTGCTGGCCAGAGCCCTTCCTTACGGCGAACAACGCCGACTGGAAATGGCCCGGGCCTTGGCCAATCAACCCAAGATCATCTTATTGGATGAACCAACTGCAGGGATGAATCCCAACGAGTCTGTCACCATGATGCGTTTTATTGAAAATTTACGGGATGATTTGGGTATAACCATCCTGCTGATTGAACATGATATGAAAGTTGTCATGGGTATCAGTGAGTACATCTATGTGCTCGATTTTGGTCAGCTGATTGCCCAGGGGACCCCTGCTGAGATCCAGAAGAACCCCCAGGTCATCGAATCTTATTTAGGCCGGGGCGCCGCAGCCTGACCTTAAGGGCGGCACTCCAAAGTGAAATGTAATTATGGCTATGCTTGAAGTAAGATGACATTCATACTTATTACGGCAATATTCATGCCCTAAAAGGTATCTCGATCACAGTTGAGGAGGGTGAAATTGTCACTTTGATCGGGGGTAACGGAGCCGGGAAAACAACCACCCTGCGATCCATTAGTGGCCTGATCCCACCCCGCTCTGGAGATATCATCTTTGAAGGTGAGAAGATATCGGATTCTCCGGCTCATGAACTGGTCTATAAAGGTATTACCATGGTTCCAGAGGGCAGGGGTATATTCGCCAGACTTACCGTCTTTGAAAACTTGGATATGGGTGCCTATTCCCTGCCTGATAGATCATCTTTTGATGATGACCTGGAGAGAGTTTATCAGTTGTTTCCAAGGCTAAAGGAAAGGCGGAAGCAGGTTGCTGGAACTCTATCAGGTGGTGAGCAGCAAATGCTGGCGACAGCCCGGGCATTGATGGCAAAACCCCGGTTATTGCTGATGGATGAACCCTCAATGGGACTGGCGCCGATTCTTGTTGAAAGCGTGTTTGATACCATTCGCGAGATTAATAAAAACGGAACAACAATCTTATTAGTGGAACAGAATGCGACTGTTGCTCTGGCCGTTGCGGATCGAGGTTATGTTCTTCAAACCGGAGAAATTGTATTAAAGGACACCGCTGAAAATCTCCGCCAAGATGAAATGGTTCAAAAAGCTTATTTGGGTATTGAATAAACCATAACAGTCAACACTAAAATAATCCTGTAATGTAAAATACACTACAGGATTATTTTTTTATTGTTATATACATTATTATGAGTTTGTTATCTGATCCCATTGCAGATCGAGATAACCGGAAAGGAGATCTATGCCATCTGCAGAAATAATTACCATCGGAACTGAACTGTTGTTAGGAGAAATCGTCAATACCAACACCCAGGTGATTGCACTTGCTCTGCGAAAGATTGGTGTAGATGTTTACCGGACTGCAACCATTGGTGATAATCCTGAACGGATCGCCCAGATAATACTTGAATCCATCTCAAGGGCAGATATAGTTGTCCTCACCGGGGGACTCGGTCCCACAGTTGATGATCCGACCAGACAGGCAATCGCCCAGGCATTTGGTTTGCAGCTTGAGTTTTATCCTGAATTCTGGGGAGGGAGATAGTTCAGCGCTTTTCAAAATATGGTATTGAACCCCCCCCGATAACAACAAGCAGCAAGCTTATTTGCCGGAAGGTGGGGAAGCGTTGCCAAATCCCCCGGGGAACCGCTCCTGGGATACATCTTGAAGTCCAGGACAGCAGTATATACTCATTACCGGGTGTGCCGGTGGAGATGGAAGGCATGCTTAATGAACAGGTAATTCCAAGGATAATATCAAAGTATTCCCTGACCGGGGTTATACTGACAAGAAATATTCGGGTTGAAGGTATTGGAGAATCCAGAATAGATATTTTAATACGTGATCTGGAAGAGTTATCCAACCCAACTGTAGGTCTGGCAGCAGGAAAAGGTTATACCTTGATCCGGATCACTGCCAAGGCTGAAAGTGAAGATCTCGCTGAGGCGCTGGTTGCGGATCTAGAAAAAGAGATCAACAGCCGTCTGGCTGAATGGTTAGATGTGGAGAAAGGCGATTAGCCCCAGACATTTCTGTTATTGATTTCATCCCCAGATAAACATCGCGATCAAACCAGTCAATAAGGGAATTAACAATCCCAAACTCCAGCGAACAGCAGTGAATCGCCATCCCATAAACGGAAGCTCGAAACTAACTGTCAGCAAGGATATAGTTGACCAGCTGGTGATCAATGTGATCACTGGTGCCAGGCCTGCACCTGCCTGATAAAGGATCGCGATCAGCGGGAATACCACATATGGTCCTCCCGGAAGCAACATGCCTAAAATTTCTGACAGAAGTATACCCGAGGAGCCTGAGCCGGGACCAATCCAGGCAGTGACCAATCTCTGGGGAGAAAGGACATTAACAAAACCTACAAGTATAAATGCCAGAATGATCAACAGGGCGTTTTGTTTAGTTGTTGACCAGGACAGATCCACACCTTTGCGAACAGTCTCGGATCCTTTCCGCCAGCTGAAATAGAACAATATTATTGTTATGCACCAGAGGATTATGGTTGCTGAACTCATTATTCAACACCATCCCTTATTTTTCCGATCAAGCCACCAAATATCCGCTCAACAGCAATCCCCAGCAGGGGAGGAATGAGGAAAGTAATCAAATACCTTCGTATAGTCACCGTTGTCCCTAGTATGGCTAGTTCCAACGGGAGCCTGGATATAGACCATAAATTCTTTGCCGATACAAAAGCAATTAATACTCCCAGCCCGGCTCCGGATTTTAATAAAGCGCCTGCGATCGGATAATAGGCATAAGGTCCCCCGGGAATCAAACCTCCACCCAAGCAGGCCAATAAAATCCCTTTCAAACCGGATTCTCTTCCCAGCCAGCGAGTAATGAATTCCTTTTTAATTAATGCCTGCAAAAATCCCGCGGTAAGAAATGCTGCCGCCAACAATGGTATTTCCTTGATTAAAATTGTTAGTCCGCTCTTAAATCCATTCCATACCTGAGACCAACCAGCTTGCAGGAAGGCAGCTGTTCCCAACAGCAGGATGATAATCCCAAGGATGATATGGATGCTGAATTTTTTCAATGTGGATTTCATGGACGGGGTATCTCAGGATTCAGCCGGGAGGGTTACTGTAAATGTAGAACCTACATTTACCTCGCTGATGAAAGAAATTTCTCCACCATGCCCGGTGACGATTTGCTTAACAACCGATAACCCCAGCCCGGTTCCTGGAACTTGATCCCGGTGTGATTTAACACGGTAAAATTTTTCGAAGATATGGGCGTGATCTTCCTCTGGAATTCCCAATCCAGTATCGGAAAACGAGACGATGACCTGACCCTTTTTTGCTGAAGCTGTGAGGGTGATACTTCCCTCATTTTGATTATATTTAATTGCGTTATTTAGGAGATTGATGAATACCTGCTTCAGTTGTTTTCGGTCACCGAAAATCCGCGGCAAGGTATCAGGAATATCTGTAACGAATTGAAGGTTATGTTTCTGGGCATCTGAATTGATGATTTCATGGCATTCGATTAATAAATCCCGCAGATCAAATTCATTTACATGATATTGTTTTCTTCCTGACTCAAGGCGAGCCAGGTCCAAAAAAGAACTGGACATCTCCGCAAGGGCTTCAATTTCTGCTTCGAGGATACCGATCATTTTTTTCTTTTGTTCATCAGTCACCCGATTGCTTTTTAGCAAGTGAGCTGCGGCGCTAAGCGCAGATAAGGGTGTCCTGATTTCATGCACAAACTCACCAATAAGGTCTGATTGAAGAAAGAGCCGGGAATTTTCAATAGCGACTGTAGCTTGGGCTCCCAGAGCCAGCAGCACGTCCTGATCTTCCTTGGTGAAATCTCCCCCACGTTTATTAATAACTTCCAGGACGCCTATCACTTTGCCCTTTGATAATAGCGGGATACCCAGCAATGATTTGCATTTGATGTTTGTAATTTCTCCAATATGGTCAAAATGACGTTTATCTTTTTGAGGATTGTCTACGATCAATGGTTTTTGATTGGATGCTATCCAGCCGGCAATGCTGCCTTCCAGTGGAACCACTAATCCTCTCTTTAGGTGGGAATCAAGATTTGTCGCAGCTTGGAAATAGAGAGTATCTTTAATTGGGTCATACATCAAAATCGAGGCTTCTTCTGAGTTGGATACATCACTAGCTGCACTGACAATCTTGGACAGGAGAATATTTAAATCCAATTCTGAAGCCAGATCAATGGAAGTATTGATCAATTTTTGATACCTGTCTATCAAAGTTGGTTGGTTTTTAGCTCTTTTCATGGATTACCTTGTCTGCGATGATTGGCAGCAGTTCTGCCAGATCACCATCAAGCGCTACATCCGCCTGATTATCCAGGTGGGTGCATCCTCGATTGATAATAATTATTTTCGCTCCGGAGGAAAGTGCAGTATATGGCAAATCACTGACCGGAGTAACTGTTAATGAAGATCCTAGGACTAGCAGTAAATCACAAGCCTGGATTTCAGTTCTGGCTAGATTCCATTTCTCTACCGGCAGCTGTTCTTCATAGAGGATAATATCTGGTTTCAAAATGGTTTCGCATAGCGGGCACCGGGGAATCTGAGAACTTTCAAGCAGTGTGTTCAATATGTCCGCGTTTGCTTCAATCTGCTGAAAACATGCCGGACAGGATAGGGTCAGATATGTTCCATGGACTTCTATAACAAGTTTTGAGCCTGATCTTTGATGAAGTGCGTCAATGTTCTGAGTGATGATTGATTGAAGAAACCCTCTTTCTTCAAGTTTGGCAAGGGCTTTATGAGCCGGATTCGGATCAGCTTCGAACAAGTTTCTCACGAACGGACGCAGCCAAGTGTAAAACCGGTCTGGATGGTACCTGAAAGCACTGAGAGAGGCTACTTCCATGGGAGAATACTTGGTCCAGACCCCACTGCCAGGAGAGCGGAAATCAGGAATTCCAGATGGTGTAGAAATACCTGCCCCGGTTAGAGCAACACAATATTTTGCCCCACGGATCAATTTTGAAGCATGTGATATTTGATATTCTTGTTCCGCTACTGGGAGAACCATAAATCTAGTCCAGGATCAATTTAGCCAGATCGCGAAACTGATCTGCCGTCATGCTGTCATCAGCTCGTTGGACCATAGGAGAATTGGTGGCGGCAGCCTGATATGCTAATTCTGGTACAGGAGTGAAGATTTGATCGATCTTGCGTTCAAGCTGGTTTTCAGCTTGTTCCCAGCTGAGCTGCACACCTGAGCGCTGCCGATTGATCAAAACGATAATAAAGCGACCTTCACCTATTCCTTTATTGATTAGATCCTGGATTAAAATCCTGGTTTGGGTTACGTTGCTGGGTGATGGTTCCAAACAAATCAGAATTTTGTCACATACAGGAAGTATGGAAGTTGAAATTGGAGTTAATGATGGACCGAGATCCAGAACAATATAGTCTGCCTGGAAGATTATTTGTTTGGCAATCTGGAGAAATTGCTCGTTATGAGTAATGTATTTTGAATCTGTGGGGTGATGAGAAGATAAAAGAGTCTTTATCCCGGATTTGTGATCCAGAACCGACTCAGAAATCAGATCTGAGATCTCGGCTGGGTCCTCCTGTTCCAGGAGGTTAATCATGCCAGACGTATTGTGAACTTCCAGGTCCATGCTGATGGTGCCTTGTCCAGGCCGAAAATCGGATAAGAGTATGTCTTTTCCAGATTGTTTTTTCAGTTCGATAGCCAGGTTAATTGCCAGGGTTGAGATACCGATTCCACCCTTTGAGCTAATAACTCCCAAGAGTTTGCCTTTTTCCTTTGGTGGAGTCTGAAAGCCGGCAGCTCGCTGTGGGGACCTTTTAAGGATTGAATTCACCTGAGCGAAAAGCTCTCGCGGTCTGGCGGGTTTGGTAATGTAGGCGTCTGCGCCAGCTTCTAATCCTTCCACCTTGTCATCTACCTGACTGCGGGCGGTAAACATGATTATTGGAATGGATTCTGTTTCTGGGTTCGATCGAATAGAACGTGAAATTTCGTAACCGTCTATATCCGGGATCATAATGTCGAGCAAAATGAGGTCCGGGTATTCTTCATTAACAAGCTGGAGACCTTTTTTCCCGGTTGTGGAAGCGAGGATTCTGAACCCTTTTCGTTCCAACATAATACCAACCAGCTTCAGGGTATCGATATCATCATCTATGATCAGGATTGTTTGGGACATAAAGCACCTCAGAAGGTCCAGAAGAAAACCTGTTAATAAAATATACCATAGATTATAATGTGGAAATGATATTCAACGCTCTCGAACAAACACTTCCAATTATTGATTCACCCATCGTGGTAGGCCTTTCTGGGGGCCCGGACAGCATGACTCTTCTCCATGCCATGAAGGCTAAAAACATGGCTCCAATTGCTGCCCATTTTAATCATAAGCTGCGGAAAGACTCCGATCAGGAAGCTGCCTTTGTGCGTGATTATTGTCTAGCAGAAGGGTTGCCATTTCGGGAAGGGGAAGGAGATGTGCGATCTTATTCTGAGGAGATGGGTTTATCAGTTGAGGAAGCAGCCAGAATATTGCGCTACCAATTCCTATTCAAGATTGCTGTGTTGGAATTTGCCGGGGCTGTCGCAGTAGCGCACCATGCGAATGACCAAGTTGAAACTATTCTTATGAACTTGCTTCGGGGAACTGGTGCCAGGGGATTAACTGGGATGCAGGTCGTCAGTTTACCCAATTCATGGAGTGATACGATCCCCCTGATACGTCCGTTGCTGGACCTGAGTAAAAATCAGATTTTGGATTACATCGAAGAATATCAAATTCCATCCCTGGAAGATCCTTCCAATAAAGATTTAGCTTTTCACCGCAATAATATTCGCCATTCACTGATCCCTCAATTGGAGGAAATATCCCCGGGTTTTCAGAAACGACTGATCCAGACTTCACAAATCTTATCTTCAGAAGATCAGGCACTTGACCACTTTTGTGAGATTGCCTGGGACGATTGCTTAAATAGTCAGGGGGGTAGTTACCTCCAAATTATCCGGGAAGATTTCTTAAATTACCCGACAGCGATCCAACGCCGTTTGATCCGCAAAGCACTATCCAGTCTTCGACCGGATTACAGAGAATTAAGTTTTCCGCAAGTGGAAGCTGCTTTAAATTTCTTACGGAATCCAGCCCAAAAATCAACCAACTGGGTTGCCAAGGTCAATTTATCCCAATCGCCAAAGTGGGTGGTCTTCTCAAACTGGGAAACAGACCTGATCAAGGATCAGTTTCCTCAGATGCGGAACTCACGAAAAAGTCAGATCCCAGGCAAGGGCGAACTTTCTCTGGGAAATGGCTGGCATTTTAATGTCAAACAGCTTGAATATTCTCCTGATCAATATGACCAGCTATCATATCCAGGTGAGGATTTTAGAGTTTGGGTGGATAAAAACTCTCTAGGAAAAAGCCCGATGTTACGGGTCCGCCGCGAAGGTGATATCATTCAGCCCTTTGGAATGGGTGGGCAATCTATGAAAATATCAGATATGATGATCAACGAAAAGATACCAATCCTGTACCGGGAAGAGTGGCCTTTATTGTCATCCGGTGATGTTATTTTATGGGTGCCTGGCGGCAGATTAAGTCAACAGGTTTTGGTAACCAGGAAATCTACTGAGTTATTAGAATTATCTTTCACCCGGAAATAAGAACAGGCGCCCGGTTAATCAGGCATCTGAGATTTTATCAACCTCAATTAACTCTTCAGATTCAACCCTGCTCAAAGTGTGCAGTTTACGGCTGATTTCCCGCCATTGAACTTCTGAAATTCCCAATTTCTGGCGGATTTTGTTTTGATCCATGCCAGCCTGCCAGTCCTGAATTGCGCTGGTCCAGCGGCACATGGAAAAAGAAACCCGCTTGGTGATTCCAGCATCAGTTCCTAAATCTTCGAGAATATATTCAAGCATTCTGGCAGACCAAGGGAATAGCCTGTCATCCAGAATGTGTTTCTTGCGGTATTCATGATAGGCATCGATCCAGGAATCGCTGAGGGGAATTTTCCGTTCTTTATAACGATTTTGGGGACTAGCATACCGAATAAATACCAGGGGTTGATCAGGAGCATCCAATTGAATGTGATTTGGACTTAATGACAGGCATTCTCCTTTTTTGATGCCAGTTTCCAGCAGCAGGGTGAAGAGCAAATGGGATCTTAGATCAGGGTCTGGTGCAACTCGATAAGCATGAGCTGTATTCAGGATATGTTCAACATCATCAGGTGTCAGTATTTCAGGCAGGGGACTTCTGACTGATTTTTGGACAACTTTTTCGGCCGGATTAGCGGGAATCGCACCGCCTTCATGAAGCCAGCGGAAAAATGATTTTAATGAGGTAATCCTTCTTGCCAGAGTTTTAGGGCTGCAGGGAACGCCCCTTTCGTGTTCCATCCATCTTAAAAAGTTATTTAGATCCGCCAGACTGATTTCACCAACCTGTCGGTCTGGAGGTAAATAGGATGCCAGCAGCCGGAGATCTCCCAGGAAAGCCGTGACTGTGTGTGGTGAACTGCCCTGGTCATTAAGATAAATTTCCCAGGCTTGAAGCGCGGGTGCCAAGGTCGTTCTGGAGTTGATATGAGCGGAGATTTGCGTTTTCATGAGGCAAAACCTTTCGTATAGTCAATATAACTAAGTTTACACGAGGGCAGATACTCTGTCAATAGAATAAAACCTCCTCCCGTATATATCCAACTCAATCAAAATCAAATCCGTTATTTATCAGACCTATTTCAGGGATTATTGAGGGTGACTGTTCCAGCTTTGGTTTCAATGAAAAAGGTCAGGCGTGGTCCTTGGCCGTCCAAAAAATATTCATCACCCGACTGCTGCCAGTCTCCTGATATGATCACTTTAGAGAGGGGACCCTCAAAATTGACTTCGGCAGGGATACCGTCTGGCACTGATATGACCAGGCGGCTTAATCCGGTTTCAATAAATATATTTGCATCCCGTTGAAGTAATCCGGAAAAATCCAGGTTATAGTTGCCTGCTCCGCTTTGGAATATCATCGTCTGGAAATTGGCATTGGCGAGTTTTTCCATGGTGATATTGGATGCTCCGGTCTCATATCGCAGAGAATTCATGGCAGTAGTATTTGGCGTTGAGAATTTCAATTTTACTGTGGCAGCCCCATCAGTGATGTGAAGATTGATGAGCGCTAATCCTCCAAATTCAAAATCACCGCTGTAACCTCCAGCTTTGATGTTCAGTTCAATGGGATGGTTCTTGATTGCCAGATTCCATTCATTTTTGATGGCTCCATCAATGGTTGGGATGGCATTCAATTTTAGATTTCCTTGTTTTATTGATACTCCGTTATCGTCAACGGTAATTATAGGTTTGAAGTCTGTCACATTATAGGATACTAATCCAGATATCAGATCCTCACCCGGATTAGGAATCAGGGTCAATTTACCTGCTCCAAATGATAAATTCAGGTCCAGCGGCGGTGGAGAATCAGGGACAGGAACCAGAATCTGTTCTGTGACAGTGGGTCCAGTTTTTTGTTCGGTTTTAAACGGAAGTTCAATATTTATTCCACACCCTGATAAGAGAATTGAAAGGGTGATAGATAAAAATACCAGGGTTGATGTCTTTTTCATGGTTTACTCCTCAGCGTAAGTAGCTGATATCAGAAATTATGTGATTATATAGTTGCAGGATTCATTCCAAAGGGAAAATGGGTTCCGGATCACCTAAAACGGGCTCGGGTTTGGTTATGTGAACCTGGACGAAAGCTACCAGGCTGGCGATTATCTCACGTATGCTCCAATATCCAGAATCCCTGTAAGGGCTCCGATCAGCGGTCACTCCTATAGATTCGAGGCCCAGGGCATTGCAGGTATACAGAGCGCGTGGTAAATGGAAGTGGTGGGTAACAAGGATTGCTGAGGATAGTTAAAAGATATCCTTGGCCCGGTAGCTGGAATCATCTGTCCGCCGTCCGGTCCGAGGATATATTCGAAGTATCCTCCCCACTCCTTGTTACCCAACAAGTTCAAATAC
>PVMK01121983.1_pt1 | contig 14672 bp, 10 predicted proteins | sample 1853481 | NCBI WGS metagenome assembly PVMK01 (sample SAMN08533507, study PRJNA380276) | Marine sediment metagenome, whole genome shotgun sequencing project. | reverse complement strand
AATAAGAAATTCTTTCAACTAATAAGAGGGTCCATATTTCGAATCCCTCATTGCCCACATAAGTAATCCTTAATAGATTGTTAATCAATTTGTTAAGGATTTTTCTTATTTAAAAATGTACGATTACTGTATGGTATATGTTTTTAGCCTCAAAAAACTTCATCTTTAAACTAAATTTAATACTCTCAAATTAAGCGAAGTATTCCAATCTATTCCAAAAAAAACCGCCCCCTACCCTCAACCGCTCACACCACGTACACACAACTTTCTCATTTTTTCGTGTACATACACAATACTTAAATAACTCATTAAATTGACGTTAATTTTTTTTCAAATAATCGTTAGTGACAATTGTCATTAGATATTCTAACTTTAAATTCATAAATTTATGTCCATTATAAAATAACTAAAGGTGTCTTTATCCCGTAAAATTGAAGGGGATAAAAGCACTATTAGTAATCATATAACTAGTTGGGCACAATTGTGACCCGTCCTAAATAATTAGTGTTTTAATAATATTTCAAAATAAAGCACAAACGACAGGTTCAAATATAAAATTGGATTATAAAAAATGCGATTTTAATCTTGATACAATTTGGGAGTTTTTAGTTAACTTGATCAAATTAAAATTATAAATTTCTAACAACATAAACTATGAACACAAAACTTAACCGTCGTGCTTTAATAAAAACGGTTGGAGCATTATCTTTAGGAGCAGGAGTCGGAGTTTTTAATCCGCTAGAAGCGGCAGAGAATCCTAAAAAACAGCTGAAAGGGCTTCCTCCTTTAAAAATTACCAACGTAAAAGCCATAGCGACCTGTCCTGAAGGAACAGAGTTAATTATGGTAAAGGTAGAAACCAGTGAACCGGGTCTATACGGTATTGGTTGCGCCACTTTCAGACAGAGGGCTCATGCGGTTGTGGCTGCCATAAATAAATCGCTAAATGATTTCTGTGTTGGTAAAGATGTTGATAATATAGAAGACCTTTGGCAAACAACCTACCAAAGTTCATATTGGAGAAATGGCCCTGTTTTGAACAATGCCCTAAGTGGTTTAGATCAGGCTCTTTGGGATATCAAGGGGAAACGTGCTAATATGCCTGTTTACCAGCTGCTTGGTGGTAAGTGTCGCTGGGCTATTGATACCTATGAGAATGCCGGAGGAAAGTCCCCCGAAGAAGTAGCCGATACTGCTTTGCGTCTAATGGAAGAGGGATTCAGACATGTTCGTATTCAATTGGGTGGATATGGAACCACCCATCTTACTAATAATCCTGATTTTAAGCAAGCTGGATTTGGAATGGATCGGGATAAATTTATGGATCCTTATATCTATAGAAAAGGAACCCTCGAAATTTTTGACAAAACAAGAAAGCTCTGTGGTGAAAAGGTTGAATTAATGCATGATATGCATGAACGCCTACAACCCATGGATGCAATTAATCTTATAAAATCACTGGAAGAATACCGTCCGTATTTTATTGAAGACCCTTTTTCTCCAGAAAACAACCGATATTTAAAATTGCTTAGAAAAAATACTTCGGTCCCCATAGCTATGGGTGAATTATATAACAGCCCACATGAATGGATTGACCCAATTAAAGATCAGCTGTTCGATTTTATCAGGATACATATTTCTCAAATAGGGGGAATTACTCCTGCTATGAAAGTAGCCAGGCTTGGCGAAGCTTTTAATGTACGTACAGCGTGGCACGGACCAGGTGACGTATCGCCGGTTGGGCATGCTGCAAATGGCCATATTGATCTGTCAGTCTGGAATTTCGGAATTCAGGAAAGTCCTAATATTTCAGATAAACTAAGAGAAATATTCCCAGGATCACCCTATTTAAAAGACGGTTACATGTTTATAAATGAAGCACCTGGATTAGGTGTGGATGTAAATGAAAAACTTGCGGCCAAATATCCTCTTCCAGATGTTCAATTGAATAACTGGACACAAGTGCGAAAAAACGATGGAACTATTACTCGACCTTAACTAGGATTTGCTGAAAAATACATAATCAATTTGTAATAAATTATTTAGGAATTATAATTTCTTGTCTTCTTGGGGTGTTCTATCTGAACCCGGAAGTTTTAATACTTCTAAAACTGATGATTTTGAAATTATTCCTTTAGAAATTAAAGTATAATAGGTTCCTGCGCAGAATAAAGAGACTAATAGAACAATATATTTGTCAATAGTTGATTATACAATTATTACCATACGGAAACTAAATTACTATCATCATACTCCCCTGAGCTTTAACATAGAACTCTAATAACACAAATTATTAAATCATCATTTTATTTGGTATAATTTTTGACGAAATGTAATATATTTTAACGCGCGCTCAAATCAATGATTAAAATTTCTTCACTTCATATTTTCAAACTAAATAAACATTTTAATTTATCTTTATGTTTTTCAGTCCTCTTTCTTTTTTCATTTTCAATCTGCTATAATCAAGAATCTAATAATGATTCAATAAAAGATCCTGTAAAAGAATATTATTCTAAGGAAAAAGTCTATCTACATTTTGATAAACCCTATTACGCTTCGGGTGATGACATTTGGTTTAAAGTTTATTTGGTTAATGCTGATACTCATCAACAAAATGCCATAAGTAAAATAGTTTATGTGGATTTGATTGATTATAAAAATGAAATCATTGAATCGAAAGTCATTAAAATTATAAAGGGAAGTGGCTTAGGCGATTTCAATTTAGATTCAAATCTAAATTCAGGGGTATATACAATTAGAGCCTATACCAATTTTATGAGAAATTATGATAGCGGGTATTTTTTTAGTAAAAAAATTAATATAAGCTCTCTAAATAAAGTAGATAATTCAGAAAAAAAATTATCCGCAATAAATAGGGTAGAAGAATCACCTAACAATGCATTGCATTTGATAAGACCCGATATTCAATTTTTCCCTGAGGGCGGATATCTTGTAAACTCTTTAGTAAATCGAATGGGATTTAAGGCACTGGATATTAATGGAAAAGGAATTGACATTCAAGGTTCTATTATAGATGAAAAAGGGCGTCTAATCACAATGTTTAAATCTTCCAAATTTGGTTTGGGAAAAGTAGTATTTATTCCAGAAAAAAATCTAAGATACAAGGCATCAATAAATTATAAGGGGCAGGAATTCTATTATGATCTTCCACAAGCATTGGCTGAAGGTATTGTTATGCAGATTGAAGAACGACAAGACCATTATCGGATTAAATTACAATCTACCATCAATAAGGGTTTAAATAATTTAATTTTAATAGGACAACAACATGCGGAGATTGTTTGCAATGCAGAAATTAATGTATCTCAAAACAAAGCTACGATTAAGGTGTATAAAACGTTGCTAAAACAAGGAATTATTCAATTTACCTTGCTCGATAAAAACATCTCTCCTATATGTGAACGTCTGGTGTTTTTGGAAAAGGATAAAGACAATCGCAAGGTAAATATTTCATTTTCTAAGCAGGATTATAGCAAAAGAGAATTAGTAGAAATGGAAATATCTCTGGATACTATGCAAATTGAAAGTGACGCGGATATTTCTGTCTCCGTTACTGATGCATCCATTGTACATCCGGACAACAATGATTTGGATATTAAATCACACCTATTGTTGAATTCTGAACTAAAAGGAGAAATAGAAAATCCCGGCTACTATTTTATGTCAGATGATTCAAATAGAAAAAAGGTATTGGATAACTTGATGATGACTCAAGGTTGGAGAAGATATATTTATAATGATGTTCTTAAAGATTCAACCTATGAATATAAATTGGAAACAGGAATTAGTTTCAAAGGATCATTGATTAATAAAAATCAAGAAATATCAGATAAAGAAATTACCCTCTTATTTAAAAATAAAGAAACCTTCTTTCTTCAAAAGATGAAAACAAATAATCAGGGAAATTTTATGTTTGGTGAATTTGATATCGTCGATAGCACTTCAATTATTATTCAGGCGACCAAACTGAAAGAAAAGAAAGGGTTGAGAATTGAAAAAATAAAGAAAGTTCCATATAACGGAACTATTGAACTAGAAAAAATTAATGCTCCTGAACTAAACTTTTTAAATAGTTCAATTGCTGAAATTAATACTGAATATATTGAAAGAAATAAAAAAATTCTAAAAGAAGAGTCATATTATAATCTCAGTGAAGACTATATTAATTTGGATGAAGTTGTGCTAAAACCTGTCAAGGTAATCTCTCAAAAGGAAATAAGAAAGGAATATAAAAGGAGTCAATATGCCCTGTATTCAAAACCATCCTATGTTGTTGATTTTTATGACTTAGTACCAACCGGATCTTTATTAAGTATGTTGAAAGGTGTGGTTCCGGGTGGATTAACCAGGGGTAGAACATCCTTACAAAGAGCTCCCCAACCCTTGTTTCTTATTGACGGAAACCCAATTGAACTTGACACTACTGGTATTGTGGATAAGATAGATATAGATATATATAATATTGATTTCGTAGATATAATAAAAGGTCCATCAGCAGCTATATATGGCTCCAGAGGGTCAAATGGTGTGGTAGCCATTTATACTAAAGACGGTACTGAAATGCAAGAAAAGTCAAATATTGGAGACAGTAAAGAAATTCTACGTTTTATTCATCCTGGTTATTATAAAGCCCGGGAATTCTATGAGCCAAAATATGGAACGAGTAAACCGGAGCATAAAAGACCCGACTATCGTACAACACTTTCATGGAAACCCAATATTCAATTCGATGATGAGGGAAAAGCCAAAATTGAATTTTATACGGCAGACATATCCACTACTTACAGGGTTGAATTACAAGGTATCACTTCTGATGGAATTCCTATCACATCTGAAGCTTTTATCAATATTGACTAATAATTGCATGATTATTTCATTATGCTTATCTTGTAATGATATTCGAAAACTTAGAATATTAGTCAATAATATCTATTGAAATGAAAACTATTGCTTTACTCCTGGCGCTTGTTAGGAGGATTAATTGATTCTGTTCTCAGTGCTATAATCCTTTGTATGTTAAATAGTTGTTAAATGAAGGGATTAAAAAATTTTATGTCTTTAGCAAAATAAAATATGATGCATTAGTAATATGAAAGGGGTTAGTTGAAACACAAAAAGTTAATCTCTTGTAAAAATTAAATACCGGTTTATCCTAATATATGAATCAAAAGTAACTTATACACTTGGAGTATAAACGCAATACGTTTATACAACTGTTGCACGCAAGCTCAAAAATGAAATATCAAGCTGATTTTTCAACTCATTCATTTTTCATTCTTCATACTTAAAGAAAAAAGACTATTTATTCACCTACTGATAAAAGATGTAGCATAGAAGTCGTAAAGAAGTCGTAAGTCTGGCGCAAGAGTCACAACCCGTTATGTTTAATTTTGTCTCGAACAATTAAATATAACATAATGAATAAATTTTTTGCACTTTCTGTTTTTCTTCTCACAATACATTTTAGCTTCTGCCAAAACCTTGAATCAAAAATAGATTCTATAGTTTCATCAAATTACAACAAAATGAGCCGGGAATCTCAATTTTAATTGCAAAAGATGGTAAACCCATATATAAAAAAGCGTTTGGCATCGCTAATATGGAATTAGACATACCTCTGAAAACTGATAATGTATTTCAAATTGGTTCTATTACAAAACAATTTACAGCCAGTTGCTATTTTAATCTTAGAAGAACAAGGCAAACTTAAATTGACGGATGACATTCTAAAATATATACCTGATTACCCAACTGAAGGAAACAGCATTACAATTCATCATTTATTAAACCACACTTCTGGAATACAAAATAACACTCCGGTTGGCAAAAAAGGAGCTATTTCTAAAACAGATATGACTTCAAAAGAGCTAATTAGTTATTTTAAGAATACCCCTTTAGATTTTAAACCTGGTACAAATTTTAAATATAGCAATGCAGGATATATTGTGCTTGGCCTTATTATCGAAATTGTTTCTAAACAATCGTATGAAGATTTTATTGAAACTACTATTTTTAAAAAAATAGGAATGTCTTCCTCTTATTATGGCAGCAATAAAGAAGTTATTAAAAATAGGGTTTCAGGATATCAAGTAAAACAAAACACTTTTACAAATGCTGATTACATGAGTTTGACATTGCCTTACGCAGCAGGTTCTATACTTTCTACAGTAGATGATTTATTAAAATGGCAAAATGCTCTAAAGTCACAATGCCCTTATTAAATACTCGAGCTTGAAAAAAGCCATCTCTCCTACTACTTTAAAAAATGGTAAGATTATTCCCTACGGATATGGTTTTAGAATGGCCAACTTAAAAGGATCACCAGTTATAGCGCATTCAGGAAGCACAAAAGGATTTACATCAATTGCATTGTTCTTACCTAAAGAAAACACCTACATCGTAGCACTACCAAATTGCAATTGTAAAAATCTTTCAGAGGTGACAAAAAAAATAGCTCTTTTAACTCTTGAGAAATCGACATCTAACAAAAATATTAAAACAAAGAAATCGGTAAAAAAGGATAGAAAAACAATTTCTCTTTCTAAAGAAGTATTACAAGAATTGAGTGGCTCTTATCAAGTAAAAGAAAATCTAAACATTAAAATCACCAATGATACTAATGAGTTATACCTAACAGCACCAAGACAAACTAAAAGGATTAAACTTTATGCTCTGAGTAAAAATCATTTTTACATGAAGATATCTAATGCTGAAATCACCTTTAATAAAAATAAAAAGAATGAAGTTATTAGCTTAATTCTAAATCAATCCGGGCAAAATATTTTAGCTAAAAAAATATAATTACCCTCATAAACACAAATAAAATTATGAAAACAAAAACACATAATAACATCCTTTCACAAGCATTTAAACTAGCGAAAACTCCAATTATTATAGCTATGCTTGTAACTCCTGTTCGGTTTACATTAGAGTTAATTGGATTATCTGAAAATATAATTGGCATTATTGGATTGCTCTGGTTAACTTTGGCTTTTGCAATTTATTGGGGGATAAAATTATACAATGAAAAGCAATCGTATTTGTTGCTTTTATTAAGTTTAGTAATATATTCTCCTATTTCAAGGATTCCTGTCGCGATAGTTTGGTGGATTGATACCAAATGGCAAATAGGAAGTCATTATGGATTGTATTTTGATAGTTTTACACAAGCTCTTTTAAATCATGTTGGTTATGGCTCTTTAGTTCAAATTATCCCTGGATTTTTATTGGGATCCATAACACTCGTTATTATGCAAAACAGAAAATCTGTAGCGATTTAAACTAAAAATAAATAAAAAATGAAGAATGCCCATTTATCAGCAAGAGTAAAAGAATTAAGAAATAAAAAAGGTATGTCTCAAGAAGTTCTTGCAGATGAAGCAGGTCTAAGCTTAAGAACTATTCAACGAATTGAAAATGGAGAAACAAATCCTACTGGAGAATCACTCAAACGATTATCTAATGCATTGGATGTAAATCCAGATGAATTAATTGATTGGACAATAAAAGAAGACAAAAAATATTTAATATTTCTGAACCTTTCTGCACTTACATTTCTGTTTTTTCCAATGCTTGGGATTTTAGTGCCATTCATATTATGGACATCCAGAAAAGGCAAAATCAAAGACATCAATAAATTAGGAAAAGATCTAATTAATTTTGAAATAACTTGGACAATAATTCTGTTTTTCATTCCTTTTTTATTGCTTCTCAGTTCAAAAATCGGACTTTTAGAAAATCTTTCTCTAAGAATAATTATTATTGTTATTGGAGTTATGTATTTTATTAATTTGATTTTCATATTACTAAATACAGTAAGAATTAGTAATGAAAAGGGGGTAATCTACTATCCTCAAATTAAATTTTTAAGATAAAAGCCAGCGTACAACAACGGTATCCGTTGCACAAGGCTATAATTTCAATTAATGTTTTATTGATTTAAGTTTTTTAATATGGTTTCATTTAAGCAACTCTTAAAACTTTCTGTTTGATGATTGAATGCTTAAGTCTCTCATAGTTTTATGATTGTTTGGAAAAGATGAGGATAGGAAAGATTGACTATGAGAGAAATGAGGTTTAAGATGATGTTAATTGTATTTTAATTTTTATCAACCCACATTATCAATGGTAAAAAAACTATTTTTATATTTATTCAATAGAATAATATAATAAATTTGGATTAAATAGTTGATTCAAATCATGCGAATAACAGAGAATCTTCAGTGTTATTAATTCCTTATATTTATGGAAGTCTCAAAATCAAATATATTTATTGAAGTAATAAACATATAGAAAAATATTCTGAGTCTTTTTGCAATTTTATTAAATTAACATTAACTTACACACATAACGAGTATAATCGCAATACGTTTATACAATTATTGTGTTTAATTAAGAAACTAAATTTTTAAAAAAATGGGGAAATTAGACATTAAAGAATCAATAGAAATCAATACTCCTTCTACAAAAGCCTGGGGTATTATAGGACCAAACTTTGTAAATATTGGTGATTGGGTAAGAGGAGTTAATAAATCCTGGAAAAACGAGGATGTTAAGACCTCAATTGAAGGTGCCCCAGCAGGAGGTCGCTTTTGTGATGTAGGAAAGTTTGGTGTAGCTGATGAAAAAATCATTCATTATAACGAACAAAACAAAGAGATTTCATGGTCAGCGACTATTAGCAAAATGCCTGGTTTCGTGAAGAACCTGCAAAACGAATTGAAAGTTGAAACAATTACCGAAGATACCTGCAGAGTTTCAACAAACATCACTGCTGACTTGACAGGAATCGGAGGGCTCTTTATGGGAGGTATGATCAAAAAGAATATGAACAAGCTTTTAAAAGGATTTGTGAAAGATTGGAAAACTTATGCAGAAAAAGATGAAGTGTCTGAAACCAAAAATCGTGAGCTTGCTAAACTAGGGAAATAATAAAAAACTAAACACAACAAAACCTAAACTGCATTAAAATGCAATTTAGCCGGACATTGTTTGACGTTTAAAACAAAACTTTGAATCTTAAATTCACATAGGAAAGTATCATTAGAACTAAAAAATTAAGTTCTTATCTAAGGCATTGAGATTCTATATGTTATCAAGTTCTTTGATGACCCCGATGACATGCAAATTGGATTTAATTCACGTTTTTTATTGGAAATGCTGAATAATTTGAATTCAAATGAAATTCTTTTAGAAATGTCTATACCTAACAGGGCGGGTATTTTAACACCTATTGATGGCTTAGAGGAGGGAGAGGAAAAACGATGCTGGTTATGCCTGTTATGTTGAGTGATTGGATTAAATACCACACATTGCTATTTATCAGTTATTGATAAAGAAAATATCTGTAGATTTATTGATTAGAAATCCTTTAAAGGATAATCTATTGTAATGGAGAATAAAACTTTTATTTGTTTTATGAGTCATTCTCTTGCAAAAATTAAAAGTCTATTTGATGTAAGTTTTGGGTCAAAAGTCATATACAGAATGGTATACAAACAATAGAATATATAGGAAAATAAACACTATATAGACTTTACACAATAGTTGGCAGTAATTCAAAGGCATCTAACCAATCATCATTCGCTGTATCCCAATAATTTTTGATTGAAATATTTTATCTTTATTGCTTAATAATATAAACCATCACCTATGAAAACACTAATCAAAATTTATTTTCAAATAGTGATCCTGATAATAATTACAGCATCATGCCAAAATGAAACAGGAAAATCCGAAATAAAGAGTCAAAAACCCAATATATTATTGATAGTTGCCGATGACATGGGTTATAGTGATATAGGGTCTTTTGGGAGTGAAATACAAACCCCAGTGCTTGATCAACTGGCTGATCAGGGCGTTATGCTTACAAATTTTCATGTGCTTCCAACATGCTCTCCTACCAGATCTGTATTGCTTTCAGGAAATGATAACCATGTAGCGGGTATGGGAGTAATGGGTGAACTTTCCTACCCTCGACTTGCAGGTAAAGATGGCTATGTAGGCCATTTGAATGACCGGATTGTTACACTTCCTCAAGTGTTAAGAGATAATGGCTATCATACCTATATGACAGGGAAATGGCACCTGGGAGATGAGAAAGAAAATTTGCCATCTGCAAAAGGTTTTACCGAAACCTTTATACTTGCACAAGGCGGAGGAAGCCACTGGGCAGATAGGAAAGGTGTATCTCCCACGCAACATATGACTTATCAAAGAAACGGCAGGGTTGTGGAGAACCTACCGGAGGATTTCTATTCAACTAAAAATTACACAGATTCCCTCATCAGTTTTATTGACCGGAACAGGGAAGACAATAAGCCGTTTTTCGGTTATTTAGCCTATACAGCCCCGCATGATCCTCTTCACGCTCCAGCTGAATATATCGCCAAATATAAAGGTATGTACGACGGAGGCTGGGGAAATCTTCAGGATGTAAGGCTCAAGAGATTAAAGGAAATGGGAATATACGATCAGGAAGTATCAACTTTTTCCGGAATACCTACTGTACTAGACTGGGAGACCCTCTCGGATGAGGAAAAAGTAATGGTTTCACGTGATATGGAGGTATATGCTGCAATGATCGACTATATGGATATGTCCATGGGCAGGGTTTTCGACTACCTGAAAGTGGTAGGCGAGTGTGACAATACCCTGATCATATTCTTCTCAGATAATGGAGCAAATGGTGTCCCACCTTCGGCATATCCGGGTAATGGCGATGGTACGTATATAGGATCATTTGACAATTCCCTGGAAAATAGAGGCTTACCCAATTCTTTTATTGATATGGGAGCTGGGTGGGCACAAGCTGTATCTACTCCGAGTCGATTATTTAAAAGTTTTACCACGCAGGGCGGCATACATTCACCCTGCATTATTAAAACACCTGGTAAGATGGAAACTGCTGGTCAAATTAAAAATAGGTTCATACACGTTTCAGATCTCTACCCAACTATCCTGGAAGTTGCTGATGCTACTTACCCGGAAACATATAAAGGGATACCAGTCATACAACCAGTAGGAAACTCTGGACTCGCCTATGCACTTGGGGATGCCGAAACTGTTCATGATACGGATCATGGCCAGGGATGGGAGTTATTTGAAATGAAAGCATATATATCGGGAGAGTGGAAAATTCTCAGGCTTCCTCCTCCTTTTGACGATGGTAACTGGAAACTATATAATCTTACAGAGGACCCTGGAGAAATGACTGATTTATCAGACACATATCCAGAGATCAAAAAACAGCTTCTTGAAGGTTGGGAAGATTACGTCAAAACAAATAATGTATTTGATCACAACGGCCATTTTGATTCTATTTATTATAAAGTCGGCAAGGCATTTAATCATTAATAATAAGTCCAAAGACTATAAATAATTAAAATCATGAAGCATGATTAATATCTAAAACGAAAACTACTCCCAACAAAAGATAAAAGTGAATGCGCTTAATTTATTAGTAGAAATCAAGAATTCAAACCGAAAGGTCAGCGCTTTTAAAAAACTGTAAGCGCACTCATTTTATCAAGATAGTTGGTGGTCATTAAAAAAATTAAACTAATTTATAATAAATCTATTTATGAAATTAATTATCAAGCTATTTGGAATTCTATTGCTCCTTTCAGGTATATCACTGCTTATTAATCCTGAAATCATTATAGCTTGGATAGAAGAAAATATGGAAAACACCTCACTATATATCTCTGCAATAGTCGTGAGGTTAGTTTTTGGTATTTTATTTATAGCAGCTGCCAGAGAATCAAAATATCCTGGCGTAATTAAATTTTTCGGTTACCTGTTCATAATAGCTGCCATCATCTTTATTTTCATTGGTCAAGGAAGTTTTCAAGACTTTATTACCTCACTTATTCCTGATGTCAAACCCTTTGCTCCTGTAAGTGGACTGCTTAGTATTTCATTTGGAGGTTTTCTAATTTATGCATTTTCAAGGAACAAAGAATTAGAGCAGAAGTAAATTAAAACGAACCACCAACAACGTGTCCTATGAAAAGTTCTAGCCCAGTTCATCAAAGTTAATATTTTAACTTAATGATTTGATTTTATGAAATCTTATTGATAATTAAATAATAACTTACATTTTAACATATCAAATCTTAATTCTCTCATAGTTTTATGATTGTTTGGTAAAAGTATAGGGATGGATTGGATTGATTAGGAGAGAAATAGATTTTTAAATAATGTGAACTTTATCTTTTGAATTAATCACCCTACATTTTCATGGCTAAAAAAACTATTTTTCTATTTTTAAATAGTTTAATAGTTAGAAGCGTGAGAGTAGATGACGGTGCTCGTAATGCTTATTATGTTGAGTGATTAAACTGTTCTAATAAACGTTTGCGATATACTTAATTCATTAATTTTTTAATATTAGAATAAGAGGTTTTCTGTTGTGCCTTGTAAACTGATATTTATCAGTTATTTATAAATAATATTTCTGTAGATTTATTTATTAAATATCCTTTAAAACATCAAGAGATGGAGAAATGTCGACATTAAGAGGTGGTGGATTATCGACTTTATCTGTTGGCGGAATGTTTACTTTATCTACTAATGTTTATCGAAGTAATATTTCACCTTGGCCTCATTTTTTGAGGGAATTGGATGCGCGAGGTTTAACAGAGAAGCTGAAATGATTAGATATCACTTGCCTGAAAATTTATGACCTTAAAACTTTTTTAACTAATTAAGTAAAATAAAAAATGGACAAAATTTTAAAAACCTTACATCTAAGACTCGATAGTACTTCCAAATCTTTAACAAAAAATGCTGTTTCACAATTAATTATAAAAATTCTTTTTCAACATAGTCAAGAAAAAATCGTTTCTCTTGCAAGAATAACAAGTCCGTTTATTCATTTAACTGATTCTAAAATGAGTAATGGTAAGGGTTGACAAGAAGTAGTCATAATAAGAACTAAACGCTATTTATAGATATAAAGTAATTGTACTGCGTTGGATTCAAAATCAATATCAATTATTAATGTATATTAGAAACATATTAACAAAATAAAATGAAGATGATTAATTACAAAAAATCCATTCCTCAAGTAATAGTTGGTTTATTATTGGGATCTATTTTGACAGGCTGTCAAGCTGAAGAGTCAAAGATTGAAACTGTCGAAACTCAAGAAATAGCAACCGTCTCAAATTTTGATCCACAAGATTATCGATTTCCGAGAGAAGAAGGAAAAACTAAAGGTGGTTACCCTGTTACACTAAGCGGAAAACCCATTACAAAAACTCCTTTAGTTATTAAAACAGACGAGTCTAAAGTAAAGGACTATCCAGAACATTTCATTCCTGGAAATGAGGTTTTGGCTGATAATGAAATGAGAATAACAATAATGGGTTCGGGAACACCAGCTCCGATTCGAGCAGCGCAAGGAACATCCTGTGTTCTTGTTCAACTTGGTAATGGTGATGCTTTTATTTTTGATATTGGTTCTGGAACAGTAGGGAACCTTTTCAGTATGGGGGTGCATCCTTCTGAACTGGATAAAGTGTTTCTTACTCATTTTCACTTAGATCACATTGGTGGTATATTCCCTCTTTTTGATGCTATGGGCTGGGCACGAAATACACCTTTAAGAGTATGGGGACCTTCTGGTCAAACACCAGAACTTGGTACAGCTGCTTTTATAGATAATATTTACGGAGCTTCAGAATGGCATCGTCAAAGTAAACAAGATTTATTACCTGTTGAAGGTGCTACATTCGATACTAAAGAAATAGATATTAGTTTATTTAATGTGGATAATCCGCAACAACTTGTTTATGATAATGATGGAGTTAAAATTTTTGCTTTTCCTGTAATCCATACTATTGATGGAGCTGTTGGTTTTAGACTCGAATGGAACGGACTTTCCATGTCTTATGTTTCCGATAGCGAGGTAAGCACTTTTGAGGCTGATCAATGTAAAGAAGTAGATGTACTGATTCATGAGGTAATGCCATCTGCCGAAGAATTTGCCAAAGGAAATAATATGTCAATTGAAGATGCTCGAAGTGTGATAGGTCAACATACGACCCCCTCAAAACTTGGCTATTTCTTAAGTCTTACCAAGCCTAATTTAGGTGTAGGAACACACTTCAAGCTAGGAGATGAAACTAATGATGCTCTTTTCTTAGGTTTAAGAAAAACTTATGACGGCCCCTTTTTGCTTGCTCAAGACTTGTCTACTATAAATATCACACCAGATTACATTTTAATGCGTCAAACCAAAATCAATTTACTTGCGGATCCTCCTGCTGCTAAATCTCAAGAAGGACTAAAATTAACGATAAAAGAGCATAGTGATGCTGAAATTCCAGAATGGCTCACAAAAACGGTGATACATTTGGAAGAGAAATAAAAATTAAAGAAATAACGAGGTACAATACAGTATAAAATACATTAAAAACGCATTTTACACAAACCATTGTATTACTCTAAAACAGAACTTTGAATTGGAAATTCACATAGAAAAGCCTCATTAGAACTAAAAATTTAAGCTCTTCAATAAGCTCTTGAGATTCTTCATGTTATCTAGTTCTTTGACGACCCCGATGACATGCAAATTGGATTCAACTCCAGATTTTTATTGGAAATGCTGAATAATTTAAATTCGAATGAGATCCTTTTAGAGA
>PVMK01149538.1_pt1 | contig 14674 bp, 14 predicted proteins | sample 1853481 | NCBI WGS metagenome assembly PVMK01 (sample SAMN08533507, study PRJNA380276) | Marine sediment metagenome, whole genome shotgun sequencing project. | reverse complement strand
CAGCCTTGCCAAACGCCTGGCAGATCTGCCGCACACACTCAATGCACATCCCAAGATTGCACGACTGCTCAAGCGCCGCGAAGAAAGTGTTCTCAAAGGAGAAGGGATCGACTGGGCCAATGCGGAAGCCCTCGCCTTTGCCTCTTTGTTGAAAGAGAATGTCCCCGTGCGCCTTTCCGGCCAGGATTCTCGCCGTGGCACATTCAACCAACGTCATTCGACCCTGGTTGACCAGAAGACCGGTCAACTCTACGTGCCGTTGGCTTTTCTTGAGCGCGGCCAGGCAGCAATCCAGATTTACGACAGCATGCTCTCTGAGGCTGCTGTACTGGGCCTTGAATACGGTTATTCGCTGGAAACACCGCATGGCCTGACCATCTGGGAAGCCCAGTTCGGCGACTTTGCCAACGGCGCCCAGGTGATCATCGATCAGTTCATCGGCACCAGCGGCACCAAGTGGGACCGCTCCAGCGGTCTGGTCATGTTTCTGCCGCATGGTTACGAGGGTCAGGGGCCGGAGCATTCGAATGCTCGTATCGAGCGTTTCATGAATCTCTGTGCCGACAACAACATGCATGTCGTCTACCCAAGCACTCCGGCGCAGCTTTTTCATCTTCTGCGCCGGCAGTGCAAGCTCCCCTATCGTCGGCCATTGATCGTCTTCACCCCGAAAAGTCTCTTGCGCCTGCCTGCCTGCAGCAGCACCCTTGAGGAGTTGAGCGAAGGCTCTTTCCAGGCGATTTTGCCCTGTGCCATGCCACCAGAGCAGGTTAAGACTCTGCTTCTCTGCAGCGGCAAAATTTATTATGAGCTACAGGCTGCGCTTGAAGCCGAGAAAAGGCGTGACATCGGCATTCTGCGTATTGAAAAGCTCTATCCCCTCCACCAGGATGTGCTACAGGAAGCAATCAACCGTTACGGCAATGCAAAACGCATCGTCTGGGTTCAGGAAGAGCCAAAGAATATGGGGCCATGGCCACACCTGCAATACCGGTTGGGCAGAGCCATCGGCAGAAACCCGGAATATTGCGGCCGCAGGGCTGCAGCGGCACCCGCCGTCGGTTCTCATCGTCGCCATAAAGAAGAACAACAACAGATTATTGCTGCAGCACTGGGCTCAAAACAGTAAGGACGCATAAATGGATATCAAAATACCTGAAGTCGGCGAATCGATTCTCGAAGCCCTGGTAGCCACCTGGTTTAAGGAAGACGGTGCGGCTGTCGCCAAAGATGAGATCATTTGCGAACTGGAAACCGACAAGATCAATGTCGAATTAACTGCGGAAGCTTCTGGCATCCTGCATATTGTTGTGCCGGTAGGACAGACGGTACCAATCGGCACTTTAATAGCCACCCTTGAAGAGGGCGCGGTTGCGCAAGCAGCCACCCCTCAGACAACGGCAGAAAAGGTTGAGATGGCTGCTCCCGTTGCTGTGGATAAAGAGGTCAAGAAGCAAACCTCTCAACCGCCGGCGAACCCCGCTGCTCGCCAACAAGCAGAAGAGCGGGGTATTAATCTGGAGGAAATATCGGGAAGTGGGCGAGAAGGCAGGGTTATCCTGGATGATGTGCTGGCCCACAAGCAGGGTTCCGTACCGCAAGCTAGGGCAGATGATAAAAGTGCCGACGACTCAAGGGTTGCTACCGAGGAAGTCGAAACCGCTGTTGATGGCCGACCGGTCACCCGCCAGGCCATGACACCGATCCGTCAACGCATCGCCGCAAGGCTGCTCCAGGCACGGCAGCAGACCGCGATGTTGACCACATTCAACGAAGCAGATATGTCCTGGGTCAAAAAGATCCGCAGTAGGCATCAGGAGCAGTTCACCAAGAAGCACGGCATCAAGCTGGGTATGATGTCATTCTTCGTCAAAGCCAGCATCGAAGCGCTCAAGCAATACCCCACAGTCAATGCTCGTATTGACGGTACAGATGTTGTCTATCAACACTATTACGACATCGGCATTGCTGTCGGCACCGAACGCGGCCTGGTGGTTCCGGTCCTGCGTGATGCCGACCAGTTGACCTTTGCCGAAATTGAGCAGCAAATTGCCGATCTCGCCAAGAAAGCCAACGCCCGCAAGCTGACTTTAGCCGATCTTGAGGGCGGCACCTTCACCATCACCAACGGTGGTGTTTACGGTTCCCTGCTGAGCACACCGATCGTCAACCCGCCACAATGCGGGGTGCTTGGCATGCACTCGATTCAGGATCGTCCGGTGGTCAGAGATGGCGAGGTTGTCATCCGCCCGATCATGAATCTGGCCCTAAGCTACGACCATCGCCTCATCGATGGCCGCGAAGCTGTCAGCTTTCTCAAGCTGATCAAAGAGTATATTGAAGATCCTTCGGAACTATTTTTGGAGTTATAAATGAGTGAAACATATGATCTGATCGTTATTGGTGGTGGTCCTGGCGGCTATGTCGCTGCGATTCGAGCGTCCCAACTCGGCTCTACCGTTGCCGTCATCGAAAAACGCAAGGCCCTCGGCGGCACCTGCCTCAATGAAGGTTGCATCCCAAGTAAAGCCTTACTCGATTCGAGTGAACTTTTTGCCCAGGCCCGCGACAAGTTCGCCGGTCACGGCATCCTGATCGACCCTCCCGCACTTGACCTCACCAAGATGATGAAACGCAAGCAGGACATCATCACACGCCTGACCCGTGGCATTGCCAGTCTCTTCAAAAAAAATCAGATTGCCCTGATCACAGGCACTGGCCGTCTTGGCTCTTTAGGAAAAGATGGGCCTTTGCAAGTCAGAGCAACAACGGACGACGGCGAGCAGACGATCCAGGGTAAACGTGTACTGCTGGCTACCGGCAGTGTCGCAATTGATATCCCAGGTTTGCCGCAGGACGGTGACCGCGTCGGGCAAGCTCGCGACGCACTGGAGTACACTGCAGTCCCTGAGCACCTGGTAGTCATTGGTGGTGGTTACATCGGCCTGGAACTTGGCTCCGTCTGGTTACGCCTTGGCGCCAAAGTCACAGTCGTCGAAATGCTTGAGCAGATGATCCCGACAACCGATCAGGAAGTCACGGCATCCCTGCTCAAAAGCTTACAGAAACAGGGCATGAAAATCTATTCAGGAACTAAAGTTTCTGGCATGGAAAAAACGGATCAAGGCGTCACACTTAAGCTTGAAGGTAAGGTGGAAGAGACCATAACCTGTGACAAAGTTCTTGTCGCTGCCGGACGTAAACCATGTATTGAAGGACTTGGTCTTGATGAGGCTGGAGTCACATTGGACGAAACCGGTCGAATCGCGGTCGACGCCAACTATCAAACCAACGTTCCGAATGTTTTTGCTATTGGCGACCTGATCCACGGCCCGATGCTGGCCCACAAGGCCATGGATGAAGGAGTTGTCTTTGCCGAGCAGATGGCAGGCGAAAACCCTTCTGTTGATTACAACCTGATACCCGGGGTTGTCTACACCCACCCGGAAGCAGCATCCATAGGCGCAACCGAGGAACAGCTCAAGGAACAGGGAACAGTCTATAAGGTCGGCCGTTTCCCCTTTATGGCAAGTGGTCGTGCCCGTGCCATGGACAATGTTGACGGCTTCGTCAAAGTTCTGGCCAATCCAGAGAGTGGTCGGATTCTCGGCGTGCACATCATCGGCCCCTGTGCTTCGGAGTTAATCAGCGAAGCGGTCACCATCATGGCCTTTGATGGCAGTGTCGAAGATGTCGCTCTGACGATGCATGCTCACCCGACTTTGAGTGAAGCGTTCAAGGAAGCAGCACTAGGTGCTTTTGGCAAGGCGGTACACGCTTGAGCATACTTCAACGTGTAAAGGTTTCCAGATACCATTGGGGGAAGTATGGAGAACAAAGAAGTCAAGATCACAATCGACCCGAATGGCAACATCCACAGAGAGGTCATTGATCAGTCTCAGCCTAAAGTCAGGAAACCCAGGTTTGTAAAGAGGCTCACCCTATTTCATTAAAACCTTTGCAAATTTTACTGATTATTTTTGTGTTGCTGTTGCGAGAAAGATTCCTGAACCGATAAAGACACAGCCAAAGACCTTGCTCATGAATCCAGGAACCTTGATCTGCGCCGAACGATTTTTTGTCCCCTCGGCCATCATTGCATAGCCAAGCAAACAGACAAAGGACAGGAACATAAAGGTGACAATCAGGATGCTGAACTGCGGTAGCATCGGTCGATCAGATTGAATAAATTGTGGGAAAAGCGCCGTCGTGAAGGCGATGGCTTTGGGATTAGTAAGAGCGACCAACAAGCCATTAACGTAAAGCTTTATAATGTTTGGTTGATGCCTGACCTCACCCTTTTCGGCGGCTCGAATTGTCTCAAGACCAAAACCGTTCCTCCAGAGTTTCAAACCGAGGAAAATCAAATAGCCAGCTCCGAGCAACTTTACAGTGAAAAATATTGGCACGGAATGCAGGATGATCGCACTCAGCCCCATCACGGAGAGAAGCGACATAATGAACAACCCGCTCACGTTACCAACCATAGTGGCAACAGAATATTTTGTCCCAAAGCTAACACTGTGGGTTGAGACCAGAAGGATCGCCGGACCCGGAGTGATCGTTGCCATAAGTGCAATTGAAGTGAAGAGCAGCCAGCTGTCATAAGTCATTAAACGAAACCTTCTCTGATCTGCGCCAATGGATCAATGGCAATCAGGAGACAAGAAAACGCCCCCATTGACGACTGAGGACGATTTTCTCACACGATATCTTTTACAAACTACTTTTCAGGAGGCACAACCACAACAGTCCGATGAGTTTTGCGCAAAATCTTTTCAGAGACACTCCCCAAAAAGGCGTAATGCAGTCGACCCTTGCTATGGCTGCCGAGAATGATCATATCGACATCCAGACGATCAGCAACGCTGAGTATCGTCGGTGCCGCATCACCATGATGCACTTCAACTTTCGGAGGATGCAGGACTTCCTCCGACATTAGTTTCGCTTCTTTTGCAATCATGCTGTGTAACTGCTCACGCGTTTTCTCGGCCAGATCTGCCTCGTTTAGCGCATTGAATTTTGCCAATTTATCTGCACCCATGGTCAGGGCAACCATATTCAAGACAGAAGGATCGACCGTCGGCATGACATGCAGCACGTAGACCTGTGCAAGAAATTTACATGCTAACTCCAAAGCGTAACGAACAACGTGCGAAGACGCCTTACTCAAATCTTTGGCAACGAGAATTTTTTCAAGTTTGATACTCATAGCGGCCTCCCTTCTCCAGCAACCCGTTAAATTAATCACCTGCGCATCTTAAGCATACCACTTAAGATGCGCAGGTTGTCTTTCACCGATCGAAGTGATCACGTGGCAACAACAGGTTGCTGTTGCTTTCTTCTGCGGTTCTGAATTATCCACACCAGGGCATAGAGCGCCATGGCCGGGAAATACATCAACTCCTTCGGCAGCCGATGGGTTGGGATCTGGAGATTCAGGATTTCCTGATCGAAATCAATCCCGGCCTTTTCCGCAGGGCTGGAGAACATAACATTGTCGATGAAGATCCGGCCTTCTTCATCACGGATTTCAAAACCGGCACCAGCCAACTTCTCGGCACCAGTCGCTTCATCTCCCATCGTCAACATGATGGTCTTGGTAAATGGTTTGCCACTCAACCTTTCACCCTTGAGCTTAATCCTGAGCGCGGCACCGGGGGCCATGTCGCCAACCCACTCCACAAGTTGAGTTGGGGACTCCTCATGGAGAGGGGGGAAAACCTTGTCCCAAACGATTCCCGGTCGGAACAGAATCAATGCAACCAGTATCAAGGCCGCAGTCTCCCAAATCCGGCTTTTAACCAGGAAATAACCCTGCGTGCCCGCCGCAAAAGCAAGCATCGCAAGGATTGCCCCGGCAACCACCAGAACCAAGTGATACCAATGATCGATGCCGATCATCAACAACTGGGTATTGAAGATAAACATAAAGGGCAGAATCGCTGTACGAATATCGTAGATAAAGCCCTGAATACCTGTCTGAATCGGATCACCACCGGATATCCCGGCGGCGGCAAAAGCCGCCAGCCCAACCGGCGGCGTATCGTCGGCGAGAATACCAAAATAGAAGACGAACAGGTGAGCGGCAATCAGCGGAACAATCAGACCGTTCTGGGCAGCCAGACTGACAATAACCGGAGCCATCAGGGTTGACACAACAATGTAGTTCGCTGTAGTCGGCAAACCCATGCCGAGGATCAGACTGATAATGGCCGTAAAAAACAGAATCAGCATCAGATTACCACCGGAAATGAACTCGACGAATTCGGTCATAACCAGGCCGATACCGGTCAGAGTCACGGTCCCGACGATGATACCTGCGGCAGCCGTTGCAACACCGATACCGATCATATTGCGGGCACCGGAAACACTGCCGTGAATCAGGTCATTAACACCTGTTTTGAATGCAAAATCTTCTCCCTGCATTTTGCGGAAGAAACCTTTCAGCGGCCGCTGAGTCAGCAATATAACGATCATCAGCACCGTTGCCCAGAAAGCGGACAGCGATGGAGACAGTCTTTCCACCGTCAGACACCACATCAGCACGACAACCGGCAGGAGGAAATAATAACCGGCCTGTGCGGTTTGTCCGAGATGGGGGAGTTCTTTAATATCGGTGGTTTGCTCCAATTCGGGAACCTTGCAGGCAACCCAAAGCAGGAACATGTAAGCAACGGCCAGCAGCACCGAAACAATATAGATGGTTGCCTCACCGGCAACATCTTTGATCCAGCCCAATCCGTAATAAGTTACTGCCGTAATAACGATCATCAAGAGAAGTGCAAAAACGAAAGAGAGCATTCGTTGCGGCAAGGTGCGGGTAATGGTCTTCTTCATCCCCTTCCAGGCCCATTTTACAGGCTTCGAGGTGAACAATATAGACCAGGGCGATATAGGAGATGATCGCGGGCAGGAAAGCATGCTTGATGACTTCAATGTAGCTAATCCCGACATATTCAACCATCAGAAAGGCTGCGGCTCCCATGACCGGAGGCATCAGCTGACCATTGGTTGAACAGGCGACCTCAATCGCACCGGCCTTTTCCGCGCTGAAGCCAACTTTCTTCATCAACGGGATGGTAAAGGTGCCGGTGGTTACCACATTGGCAATGGAGGACCCAGACACCAGGCGGGTTAGGCCGGAAGAAACCACGGCAGCTTTTGCCGGGCCACCTTTCAGAGTGCCCGAGCGCAGCAAAAGAAGTGCGAATAAAATAGTTGCCTGCGCCTGCGGCTTCGAGCATCGCGCCGAACAGCACGAACATGAAGACCATGCCGGTTGAAACCCCCAGGGCCACACCGAAAACCCCTTCCGTCCCCAGCCAGTAATGGGACATCCCTTTGACCAGACTGGCACCTTTGTGGGCAATTACCTCCGGCATAAACTGACCGCCAAAGGTGTAGGTGATAAAAACTGCAGCCACGACCATGAGTGGTGGACCCAAAGCGCGGCGGGTCGCTTCAAGCAATAGAATCAAACCGGTAACCGAAACAATCAGGTCCACCTGGGTTGGCAAACCGGGACGATCCGCGAGTGCAGCATAAAAGATATATAGATAAGCCGCACAGAACGCGCCGAGCAGACCCAGCACCCAATCCTGCACGGGAATATACTTTGTCGGTGACTTTTTAAAGGTCGGGAAAGCCGTGAAAGAGAGAAAAACCGCAAAAGCCAGGTGGATTGCCCGTGCCTCTGTGGCATTGATAACAAAGAAGTTAAAGAGAAAGGGCAGCGGAGAGGCATACCAGAGCTGAAACAATGTCCAGATGAGCGGGACTAAAAAAAGAACTTTTTTAGGGAAGGCACCGGTCGGGTTTCTGGCTCCTGACTCGGTTTCTGCAATCATCTCTGCGAGTTCTTCTTCAGTCTTGATAGTCTCATTGGCTTCGGTCATGGTAAGAACCTTTTAGCGTAACGAATAGAAATTGACAGGAGAAAAATGCACCGCCGAAGCGGTGCATTTTTTCAGCATACCATCATTAAAATTACATCAAACCTACTTCTTTGTAGTACTTGATAGCACCTTTGTGCAGAGGAGCAGAAAGACCATCTTTGATCATTTCTTCTGGCTTCAGGTTAGCAAACGCCGGGTGAAGTTTTTTAAAATCGTCAAAATTCTCAAAAACTGCCTTGGTGACCTGATAAATTACTTCTTCAGAGACATTGGATGAAGAAACAAAGGTTGCACCCACACCGAATGTTTGGGTGTCCTCATCTGAACCACGGTACATGCCGCCAGGGATAGTTGCGGTACGATAGTAATCGTTGTCGTTAACCAGCTTAGCAACTGCGGGACCATCCACGGTAACAATAATTGCGTCGCAAGAGGTGGTGGCTTCCTTGATAGAACCGTTGGGGATGGCCAACAGTATAAACCATGGCGTCGATCTTGTTGTCGCACAGAGCCTTGGACTGCTCGGCAGCTTTCAACTCGGAAGCCAGTTTCAGATCCGACCTCTTTATGCCCACAGCAGCCATCAGGACTTCCATGGTGCCGCGCTGACCGGAACCGGGGTTGCCGATGTTAACGCGCTTGCCTTTGATGTCCATGAAGTTCTTGATACCGGAGTCTTTACGGGCAACAACAGTGAAGGGCTCAGGATGAACGGAAAAGACTGCGCGCAGATCCTTGTTGGCACCCTGATCTTTGAACTTGCTGGTCCCGTTGTAGGCATGAAATTGCCAGTCGGACTGGGCGACGCCCATATCGAGCTCACCAGCACGAATGGTGTTCAGATTGTAAATCGAGCCACCGGTACTCTCGACGGAACACCGGATACCGTGCTCTTTACGGGCTTTGTTCACCAGGCGACAGATCGCACCACCGGTTGGGTAGTAGACGCCGGTGATACCACCGGTACCGATCGTTACGTACTGGGTAGCGAATGCATCTGCGACACCGATGCAAACAAAAACGACTGCCATCAATACTGCTGCAAACCTCTTCATAAACATTCTCCTTTAGTTGCCGGCAAACTCAAGCCGGGCAGGTTATTGGCCAAAAGGCCTATTACAATGCGGATCGCGAACGACCATGCACCAAAAGAACCTACTAATATTACAAGATATATGTTGATCGTCAATCAAATGTTTTGCACGTTTTAGGCAATTTTGCGTTCTATGTGCTCTCCGAAGCTACGCTGCAAGTGTCCTTGCAGCACGCCCAGGAAATCCGCTTCGCGGTTTTCACGGTAAACCATTGAAGAGGCTGTTTCGCTGGCAAGAATGGCGAACAGGTACTTTTCCGGCAAGAGCTTGAGACGGCGACGATAGCGTTCCTCTGTGCGCAGCATCTTAGGCAGATGAGCCAGGATGGCGCGGCGGAAGAGTGGCTTTCCGCAGAGGTGGGGGTGCTTCTGAAAGAATGCAAAGAGATGTGCATAGTGGCTATTGATCTCCCTGCTGATTTCGTCCGAGATTTCAGTGTAGAGTTTGTTGCCCCCTTGCTCATCGTATCGACGCAGGATCAGCCGGGCTTCGTCCTGGGCCCGACGCTCGAGGATGTCGATGACGTCGGCCACGTAACGTTCCTTGTTGTTCAGAAACTCCTTGTCGGAGAGCAGCAGGTTAGCAATGATTTCGTAGGATGACGAAATCACTCCACACTTGTTGGCGGAGGCATCACGCATGATGACAACACCACGCTTCTGCAGTTCGATCCGCGCAGTGGGGGTCAGGAAGGAGTTGGCTCCTTCAACGATAACGCGGGCCGTTGGAGTCTCGTTTTCATCCAGAAAACGTTGCCAGTTGCTGTTATCGATTGTCTCCGGGCGGCCACCGGCAGGGATGAACAAGTCAGCGTCGACCTTGAAGACCAGGTTGCCGTATTCACTAAAAAATTCCTCCGCAGACATCAACTCCTCTGTAACGGCCTCGTTCTCCCGGCTGACCTTACGGTAAAGTTTGCGCAAACCGTCACACTGCTGTTGGTTGCGATAGAGGATGAACCCTCCGGGATTCAACGCCTCAGGATCGAATGCATCGATGTCACTTTTCAGCACAACTTTGTCAAGCGCCGCATGGTTTGCGCCCAATGGGTCGTAGAGTACCCCGCTGCCATCGACAATCAGTTTGACCTGCATTTTCGGGCAGCGCTGCAACATTAGCCGCAGAGCGTTGCCGGCAACGTCACCATTGGGACCGCCCGTCAACTTCAACGAGAAGGGATCCTGGTGCATGTTTATGCCGAGGGACTCCATGGTGATCTCGGCAAATTTGACCACGCCCGTAGAGGTGACACCATACTCTTTGTGGTTGATACCGACCTGCTTGCTTGAGATGACAGCAGAACCGAGCAGGTAATTACGACGCTCAGACTGGCGTGCGATCAATTCGATCATCTCGTCATGCATGTTCTCGTCGGGGCCGAGCTCAATCGGCTCATCCTCACCGTAGTGGTCGATTACCCTGGGTTAATTGCCTTGCCGCCCTCTGTCACGAAAATGTCGAGGAAAGCGTTGAAGATGCCATACTGCAACTTGTACAGGCGACGTTTCATCTTTTCCTGGTCATCTTCGCGCCCTGCGCGCAACACAACGCCCATCTTGGAACCACCTTCATAGATGTCTTTGTTTTTCAGGTGTTGGGTATGGGAAAGCACGTAAACTTCACGGAACAGGGTGTTTGCGGTGGTGACATACTCGTCGCGGTTGCGGGTCAGGATGGTGCGCCAACCGCCACGGGCGCTTCGCGCCCTGCGCGCAACACAACGCCCATCTTGGAACCACCTTCATAGATGTCTTTGTTTTTCAGGTGTTGGGTATGGGAAAGCACGTAAACTTCACGGAACAGGGTGTTTGCGGTGGTGACATACTCGTCGCGGTTGCGGGTCAGGATGGTGCGCCAACCGCCACGGGCGATGTCTGAAAAGCCAATATGGTAGCCGCTGCCATTGCGACAGAAAAAGAAGGTGATGCGGAACGGCCGTTCAGCAGGCAGTCCTGAAGTAAAGCGTTCATCCAAATTAGCGAGATAAGCCGGGTCAATACGAAAAGCAAGGGCATGCTTCTCCAGGACAAAGAAGTTAGTTTTCAGGGTGTGGCGGATGAACGAAACGCAACACTGGAAGATTGTTCGTCTGAACTCGTCCAGAGAGCGACGCCCGGTATTGTAGTTGGCAAGGGTCTTCTCTGTCTCGATCAGGGTCTCGTGGTACAGGGTCGGATCAAACTTGAGATCCGGATCGAAACGCAGCCGAAAGAGTTTGATCAATTGCAGGGTGATATCGGGGTGGGAATGGAATGCGCGTGACACCCCTTCCAGATCGTAGCGCGGCTGATTGTTGTGCGCGAGATTGGTATGACAAAAGGCAATAAAGGCATTGGTCAGAGCTGCTTCCTCGCCAGTCATGATGCCGTTGGTTACAAATTCGCGATAAGCTTCCGTTTCGGTGCCCAGAACCTGGGTGTTGAAGAGCTCTTTCTGCAGGGTGCGAAACTGCGCTGAATCCGGCTCAAGGAGCTTGTCATCCACGGTCCGCACATAAAATGTGGCGAGAAAATAGGGGTGGGTGCCGTTGTTGATCGTCAGACAGTAGGCACGCCTGGTTTGCAGTCCGAGGCGTTTGAGAACCTCAAGGGTCTGTTGCAGGAAATCTTTCTGCGGAGGGTTGCCGACGGCGAACATCAGCCGCGTTTCCCGTTGCTGGTCCTCTCCATCGGTCTCTTCTGCGGCGAGAAAAACCCCATCATGCAAAATGCCCTGCTGGTAGAGCCAGAGGATCTGGGCGACCCGCTTGGGTGGCGAAATGCGCACATAGTTTTCGTTGTTGATCCAGAGAATACGCAACAAGTTGTCGAGTTCAGTAAAATTGAATTCTGGATAGTAGCGCTTTAATTCTGCAACTATATTCTTACGGATACGCTGGGGAATGTTGACCTCGCCAGCCTCGCGCACCTCTTCGGGGTTTTTGCGGTCAAATTCGTAGCGCTGTATTTCGAGTCGTTTCTCCGTGCCAGGGACGGAAGAAAAAGATCGCGCAATGTGTGCGTAAGAGATCTCCCGCTCCTGAAGATGACTCATCGTTTCGTAGAGCGAGTCCGGTTCTGACAGGCAGGCCAGAATCAACTTGCGATCCGTTTCCGCGAGTATCCTGCGTCGATTTTTTCGTAGCCAGCCAAGGCCGCGAGCCAATTCGGCAACAGCCTCGGTTTCTTTCTTCATGGTGATGAAAGAAATAGGGGTGCATTTGTTCGCGCAACCACTCCAGATTATCGGTCGTGCGCCCAAGCTCATCGATCACGGTGCGGCGTATCTTCTGCAAGGTTCGGTTGTCGACGGCCATGTCGTTCATCAGCGTCCTTTGCCCAGTCTGGTTAAAATCCGGCCCTTTGCTTGCAGAACCTTTGTGGTATGGAATTGCTTAATGCTATTTTCTCTAAAACGATGTTGTAGCAATCAACATGCCAGACCAATGAATTTACGTATACTGCTATTTTTAATGGTTTTTTTTGCACAAGCCTATAAAAGCAGAGAGAACCAAAGGGTATAACCCTGGTTATGGCAAAAGAGGTGCGATTGGACAAAAACTAGAAAGTAATTGGGAGTAAATGACGAAGGTTGTTCTGGTTATAATTATAACCGAGGCTATACCCCTTTATCGTCAGCTTGACGGCGTTGCTTAAGACGTTTACTCAAAGCGGGCTGTGAGATCCCCAACAGACGGGCTGCCAAGGACTGATTATCCGCTGCACGGCCGAGGGCGGCGTCGACCAAGAGTTCCGTGGCAGCACCTATAGTCGGCAGTTCACACATTGCAAGAAAAGGATTGTCCGCTACTGGCACCAGTTGCTCGCGCGCTTCTCCGATTCGTTCAATAAAGGGAGACATCGAAAGGACTCCACCACTGTGCCGACTGACTGCATCATGCACCATCATCTTTAACTCACGTAAATTGCCAGGGAAACTGTAGCTATTGAGAAGTGCGGCCAATTCGCGCGGTGGGGTCGGAACTGGCTTGTCGAGTTCTTCCGCCGACGTTTCAAGAAAATATTCAAGCAGCAGAGGGAGATCCTCACGACGCTCTCTTAATGGCGGAAGTCTAACCATGTGAGTATTCAGGCGATAATAAAGATCTTTGCGAAAGGCACCCTGCGTGACCGCTTCGTTCAGGTTTTTGTGGGTAGCGCAGATTATCCGTGCACGCAATTGACTGGGGGTATCACTGCCAAGGCGGTAATACTCTCCTTCCTGCAACAGGCGCAGTAGCTTGACCTGGCTTGCAAGGGATAGATCACCAATTTCATCGAGAAAGAGGGTGCCTCCAGCGGCTTGCTCTATCAAGCCGCTGCGCGATCTCTCCGCACCGGTAAAAGCGCCTTTTTGATGACCAAAGAGGGTATCAGTAAAAGCATTGTCATCAAGGCCAGCAACATTGATGCTGACGAGCGAACCCTGATTGTTTTCAAGCTGGTGAATGCCATGAGCAATCAGTTCTTTACCAACACCGCTCTCACCCAGAATTAGAATGGGGTGACGAGAACCGGCGATTGACTCAAGGTAGGAAAAAACCGCCTGCATCTTTGGATTACGCGTCACTATCTTGTCAAAAATTTCAGGATGTTCAAGTTCACACTTCAACATGTGGCGACTGAGCTGTCGGTTTTCACGCTGCAGTTCAACCATCCGTACTGCTCGATGCACCCCGCCAATGAGACGGTCCTCTTCGACAGTCTTGACAAAATAATCGAAGGCCCCCTTGCGCATACAACCCACGGCCACTTCCAGTTGATTTATCCCTGAGAGGATAATCACTGAGATTTCCGGGTATTCTCGATTGACCCTCTCCAGGAGTTCTTCCCCACCGATGTGCGGCATATTCAAGTCTAGCAACAACACGCCAACATCGTATTGCTCCAGTAAACCCATAACATCGCTGCTTACACTCGTCTGCAGCAAGTTAGTAAAGCCTCCGGGGCCTTCAAGCGTCATTCCCAAACTGCGCAACCAAGAAGGCTCATCGTCAACGATGAGGATCGAAAAATTGGGGTATTTATCAACGTTCACGCGTTTTATCCTCCGTCGGCAGTAGTAAGCTGACGCAAGTCCCTTCACCCGGCACTGAATCAAATTTGAGTTGGCCACTATGCTCCATCACAATTCCCTCCGAGATCGAAAGACCTAGCCCCGTTCCGCCTGTATCACGATTGGTCGTAAAAAAGGGGTCGGTCAGCTTCTGCAGATGCTCACTGACGATGCCACAACCTTGGTCCTTGACTTCAAGCAGCAAGCTTCCGTCCTCAGTCAGTGCCGTGCGTAATTCTATTGATTGCTCGCGATCAACAAGAGCCTGACAGGCATTCAGCAGCAGGTTGACCACCACCTGCTCAATCCGCTGAGAATTTCCTCGAAATTTCGGCAGACCGCTAGCCAAATCTGCCTGAAAATGATTGGTAGCCTTCTTCAGCGAAGTATCGACTAGACGTCGTGCGGTATCAGCGACCAGACTCAAGTCGACAGATTCGCTCAATTCGGCGTTACCTTGGCGGGTGAAGTCCTTCAGGTCCTCCACGATTCTCTTGATTCGTTCGGCACCCTGTTGCATCTCATCGAGCATCTGTGGAATTTCGTTGCTCATGCGCGAAAAGCTGAACCAGCCGAGTTTAAAATCTCCATGTTGCTGGAAGTGCTTCTGTAGTATTGGAGATACATCATTCCAGGCTTTTTTGAGAA
>PVMK01180002.1_pt1 | contig 14676 bp, 10 predicted proteins | sample 1853481 | NCBI WGS metagenome assembly PVMK01 (sample SAMN08533507, study PRJNA380276) | Marine sediment metagenome, whole genome shotgun sequencing project. | reverse complement strand
AAGTATTAGGCCAGTAGCTCAATTGGCAGAGCGGCGGTCTCCAAAACCGCAGGTTGGGGGTTCGATTCCCTCCTGGCCTGCCATTTGAGTACAGGTGTTGTAGGAGGGCCTTTAGGCCCGAAATATTGAAATGACAACTCAATCAGAAACAAGCCAAAGCGGCGTGCTGGACATCATCAAGTTGTTGCTGGCAGCGGCGACGATCATTGGTGGCCTGTACTCGTATTACTATTTCGAGTTTGAGGTCTCATTGCCGCTCAGAGTCCTGATGGTGCTTGGCGGCGCTGGCGCAGGAATCGCGATTGCGATGGCCAGTACGCAGGGCCAGCGGCTTTGGCATTTTATTCAGGGGTCACGTGTAGAAATTCGCAAAGTCATCTGGCCGACAAAGCAAGAGACGACACAAACAGCGATCGCCGTGTTTGTTTTCACGCTAATTATGGGCGTGTTTTTCTGGTTATTGGATTCGGGTTTGCTCTGGCTGACTCGCAAACTCGTCGGCTAAGCCGGCAACACGGTTTAAAAAGGAAATACGTCAGTGGCCTTACGCTGGTACATCGTTCACGCCTATTCGAATTTCGAACACAAGGTGAAAGCGTCGCTCGAGGAGCGAATCGAGCGTATGGGATTGCAGGAGAGGTTTGGCGAAATTCTTGTGCCGACCGAGGAAGTAGTCGAGATGAAGGAAGGACAGAAGCGCCGCAGCGAGCGCAAATTCTTCCCGGGCTACGTGCTTGTGCAAATGGAAATGGATGACGAAACCTGGCACCTCGTGAAGGAAGTGCCGAAAGTGCTCGGATTCATTGGCGGGTCAAGTGAACGCCCGGCGCCGATTACGAACAAGGAAGCGGATCACATTCTGCAACGCGTTAAAGAAGGCGTCGACAAGCCGCGGCCGAAGGTGTTGTTTGAACCCGGCGAAGTTGTACGGGTTATCGATGGACCGTTCAATGATTTCAGCGGCTTGGTTGAATCGGTGAATTATGAGAAGAGTCGCCTGCAAGTGGCTGTTCAGATATTAGGAAGGTCGACGCCGGTCGAATTGGATTTCGGCCAAGTTGAAAAAGGATAGATAAGGCATCGTAGGAGGGCCCCATGGGCGCGACAGCGGTGATCGGTAAAACACACGAGGAGCTCTGATGAAGAGCGTCTGCACTCGGGAGAAAGAAAATGGCTAAAAAGGTAGCTAGCTATATCAAGCTGCAGGTACCTGCGGGGCAGGCTAATCCGTCTCCGCCGGTGGGCCCCGCATTGGGTCAGCATGGCGTGAACATCATGGAGTTTTGTAAGGCGTTTAACGCAGATACCCAGAGTGTCGAGCCGGGTTTGCCAATTCCCGTGATTATTACGGTCTATTCCGACCGCAGTTTCACGTTTATTTCCAAAACCCCTCCAGCCGCGGTTCTGTTGAGAAAGGCTGCTGGCGTACCCAAAGGTTCTGGGACGCCGAACACCGACAAAGTGGGGCGCGTCAATCGCAAGCAACTCGAAGAGATTGCAACGACGAAAATGCCTGATTTGACGGCTGCCGATATGGACGCCGCCGTTCGTACCGTTGCGGGTACGGCCCGGAGCATGGGAATCGATGTAGAGGGAGTTAAGTAATGGCTACGGTGAGCAAGCGCAGGAAAGCGGCGCGCGAAAAAATTGATGCCGAAAAGGTTTATTTACTTGACGACGCTCTTGGCCTGGTCAAAGAGTTTGCAACGGCCAAGTTTCCGGAGAGCATTGATGTGTCCGTGAACCTCGGCGTGGATCCGCGCAAATCGGAGCAGGTTGTCCGCGGATCAACGGTGCTGCCGAACGGCACAGGTAAGACGGTGCGTGTCGCTGTATTCACGCAAGGCGAAAATGCTGAAAAGGCCAAGCAAGCCGGCGCCGATATCGTCGGGTTCGAAGATCTTGCGGAGTCGATTAAAGGCGGCGACCTGAATTTCGATGTTGTGATTGCCACACCTGACGCAATGCGAGTTGTCGGCACGCTGGGCCAGATACTTGGTCCGCGCGGACTGATGCCGAACCCGAAGGTTGGAACAGTTACGGCAGACGTTTCGACGGCCGTCAAGAATGCTAAAGCTGGCCAGGTGCGATATCGCACGGACAAGGCAGGCATTATTCATTGCCCGATTGGTCGTGCTGACTTTGAGGTCCCCGCATTGAAGGAAAACCTGGAAGCGCTGCTGGCGGATCTGAGGAAAGCCAAGCCGGCGTCAGCGAAGGGCTCCTTTGTGAAGAAGTTGACCATCTCGTCCACGATGGGGCCGGGTGTATCGGTGGATAGAGCATCAGTTGATGCCTAAAGAGTAGAAAGAATTTGCAACGTGACTTTCGGGTTGCGATGTAAACAGCCGCAAGGACGCGGCGATCGTCGAAGACCGTAGGTGATCAGTTTGACGACTGATCTTAAAAAACGCCTACGCAGATGGTGAGACCTTAGTCAGATTTATCTGGCGACGGTTGCCATCCGACAGGAGGCAGGATGTCTCCGAAAGGGTCCGGATGAGGCTTGCCTCATCCGGTTGACAATAGTAACCGTAAGCCAGGAGTAACACATGGCACTGAGACTCGAAGACAAGAAGACACTTGTCAAAGAGGTAAACGCGGTTGCGGGAGATTCTGTGACAGCTGTTGCGGCTGAGTACAGAGGTCTTTCGGTGTCCGAAATGACGGAGTTGCGGAAAGTTGCGCGCTCAGCAGGCGTCTACCTGCGTGTCGTAAAAAACACGCTGGCACGTCGCGCCGTTGTGGGGACCGAATTTGAGTGTATGCAGGACACGCTCAAAGGACCAATTCTGCTCGCGTTTGCAAAAGACGATCCAGGTGCCGCTGCCAGGGTAATCAAAGATTTTGCCAAGGAGCATGACGCTCTGCAGGCAGTTTCTCTATCAGTCGGTGGGCAATTGTTGCCTGCGTCCGATCTCAAGCGTTTGGCAGAACTGCCAACGCAGGATCAGGCGCGCGCAATGCTGCTCGGCGTCATGATTGCACCGATGTCCCAATTGGTACGCACGCTGGCCGAACCTTCTGCAATGCTCGCACGCACTTTGGGTGCACGCGGCAGCCAGGAAGCGGCGTGAACGGATCACAGTACGTATTACCTGACTCACGAATACATTTAGAGGAGATATAGACATGGCACTGTCAAGCGAAGATTTGCTCAAAGAATTGAGCGCAAAGCCAATCATGGAAGTTGTAGAACTCGTCAAGATGCTTGAAGACGAGTGGGGTGTTAGTGCGGCTGCCCCTGTCGCCGTTGCGGCGGCCGGAGCTGCCGGCGGTGACGCGGCAGAAGCGGCGGTTGAAAAGGATGAGTTCGATGTCGTTCTTACAAGTTTTGGCGGCGCGAAAGTTGGCGTCATCAAGGCTGTCCGCACGATCACCGGACTTGGCTTGAAAGAAGCCAAGGACGCGGTCGAAGGCACACCTTCAACGATCAAGGAAGGTGTTGCGAAAGACGCAGCAGAAGAGATCAAGAAGCAGCTTGAAGAAGCTGGCGGCACGGTAGAGTTGAAGTAATCAACGCAAGCCAAGCTGTTGCAGTCTCTTATGTTCCGGACCCGACGGTCCGCAAGTCGGGCAAGCAGCCAGCCGGTAATCGGTTGGCCGCTTGCGCGCATCTGTAATTAACGAAGGTGTTCTCGAATGGCCTACTCATTCACTGAGAAAAAACGTATCCGCAAGAATTTCGGCAAACGTCCGACAATTTTGGAGGTCCCGTACCTGTTGGCCATCCAGGTCGATTCGTACAAAAAATTTCTGCAGACAGACAAGTCAATTGAAGAGCGTGCTGATCGAGGTCTGCACGCTGCTTTCAAGTCCGTATTTCCGATCGTTAGCTATTCGGGCAATGCGGCACTTGAGTATGTAAGTTACCGCCTCGGCACGCCGGTATTTGACGTCAAGGAATGTCAAATGCGTGGCTTGACCTACGCGGCACCAATTCGCGTACTTGTAAGACTTGTTATTTATGACAAGGAAGCGAGCGGCACTCCGAAGCCCGTCAAAGACATCCGTGAACAAGAGGTTTATCTCGGCGAAATGCCGCTGATGACGGACCATGGCACCTTTGTTATCAATGGTACCGAGCGTGTCATCGTGTCCCAGCTGCATCGTTCTCCGGGCGTGTTCTTCGACCATGACAAAGGCAAGACGCACAGCTCGGGCAAGCTGTTGTTCTCGGCACGAATTATTCCGTACCGTGGGTCCTGGCTCGACTTCGAATTTGATCCGAAGGACGCGGTGTTTGCACGCATCGACCGCCGTCGCAAATTACCGGTGACGATCATTTTGCGTGCGCTCGATATGACTAATGAAGAGATGCTCGATCTGTTTTTTGATACGAACGAGTTTTTCCTGTCTGAGAAAGAAATTAAAATGGGGCTCGTGCCCGAGCGCCTTCGGGGCGATACGGCGACCTTTGACATCAAGCTTGGACGCAAGCTGATTGTTGAGGAAGGCCGCCGGATCACTGCGAAGCACGTGCGTGATATGTCGAAGTCAACCGTCAAGAAACTCGCCGTGCCGGCGGAGTACCTTGAGGGAAAGATTCTGGCGCACGACGTCGTCGATACCGAGACCGGCGAGCTGCTCGCGGCTAGCAACACAGAATTGACGCCTGAACTCATCGAGGCGTTGATTGCGGGCGGTATTGAGCACATTCGCACACTGTTCGTAAATGATCTGGATCGCGGTCCATTTATCTCAAACACATTGAACATCGATCCGTCGACGACCCGCCTTGAAGCGCTGGTTGAGATCTATCGCATGATGCGGCCCGGCGAGCCCCCGACCAAAGAGGCTGCCGAAAACCTGTTTCAGAACTTGTTCTTCAATCCTGATCGTTACGACCTGTCAGGCGTTGGTCGGATGAAGTTCAACCGTCGCGTTGGGCGCGACACATCGGAAGGAATCGGGGTGCTGAATAAGGATGACATTCTCGATGTCTTGCAGACGCTGATCGGTATTCGTAATGGTTATGGCACCGTCGATGACATCGATCACCTCGGTAACCGTCGTGTACGTAGCGTCGGGGAAATGGCTGAGAACGCATTCCGCGTCGGTCTGGTCCGCGTTGAACGTGCCGTCAAGGAGCGTCTGACACAGGCCGAGGCCGATGAGCTGATGCCGCAGGAAATGATCAATGCGAAACCTGTTGCTGCCGCCGTTAAGGAATTTTTTGGCTCGAGCCAACTGTCGCAATTCATGGATCAGAACAATCCATTGTCGGAAGTGACGCACAAACGCCGAGTTTCAGCATTGGGACCTGGCGGCCTGACGCGTGAGCGTGCTGGTTTCGAGGTGCGCGATGTGCATCCCACTCATTACGGTCGCGTTTGCCCGATTGAAACGCCTGAAGGTCCGAATATTGGGCTGATCAACTCGCTCGCAGTTTATGCAAGGACCAATGAGTACGGTTTCCTCGAGACACCGTATCGAAAAGCCAATAACGGCAAAGTGACGACCGATATCCAATACTTGTCTGCGATCGAGGAAAGCCAGTATGTAATCGCGCAGGCGAATTCGGACCTGGATAAGAACGGCCGGTTTACAGAGGATATTATTGCAGTCCGATACAAGAATGAATTCACATTGTCGGCGCCGCAAGACGTGAATTTCATGGATGTTAGCCCACGCCAGATCGTTTCGGTCGCAGCGTCGCTGATTCCATTCCTCGAGCACGACGATGCAAACCGCGCCTTGATGGGTTCGAACATGCAACGCCAGGCCGTACCGACACTACGATCGGAAGCGCCGCTGGTTGGCACCGGCATGGAGCGAGCCGTCGCGATCGACTCCGGCGTGACGGTAGTCGCTCGCCGTGGTGGCAGTGTGGATTCGGTTGATGCGTCACGAATCGTCGTGCGTGTCAACGACGACGAGACGAGCGCCACGGAGGCGGGCGTCGATATCTATAACCTGACGAAATACACGCGCTCGAATCAGAACACGTGTATCAATCAGCGGCCGCTTGTAAAGGCGGGAGACTCGATTGCTGCGGGTGATGTTCTCGCTGACGGCCCATCGACGAACTTGGGCGAGCTGGCGCTTGGACAGAACCTGCTGATCGCGTTCATGCCGTGGAACGGTTACAACTTTGAAGATTCAATCCTGATTTCGGAGGGCGTCGTCAAGGAAGACCGGTTCACCACCATTCACATTGAAGAGCTGCAGTGTGTCGCTCGCGATACCAAACTCGGGCCTGAGGACATCACGTCTGATATCCCGAATGTTGGCGATTCAGCGTTGGCGAAACTCGATGAGTCGGGAATTGCGTTCATCGGCGCCGAAGTGAAAGCGGGCGATATTCTCGTCGGCAAGGTTACGCCGAAAGGCGAAACCCAGCTCACGCCGGAGGAAAAGCTCCTGCGTGCAATTTTCGGGGAGAAAGCATCTGATGTGAAAGATACGTCGCTGCGCGTGCCGCCTGGTATGGATGGCACGGTGATCGACGTTCGAGTGTTTACGCGCGATGGCGTAGAGAAAGATCTGCGTGCATTGTCGATCGAGAAGTCCGAGCTTGAAAGTGTTCGCAAGGACCTTGACGACACGCTGCGCATCCTCGAAGAGGATATCTATGAGCGTGTCGAGCGATTGCTAACGAATAAAATGGCACAGGGCGGGCCGGATAAACTCAAGTCCGGGTCGAAGATCACGAAGGCGTACCTTGACGAGATTCCTCGCGAACAATGGTTCGAGGTGCGTTTGAAAAACGACGACGCAAACGAGCAATTGCAGAAAGCGTTCGAGCGGCTCAATATGCAGCGCGGCGAATTTGATCAACGCTTTGAGGAGAAAAAGGCGAAAATTACCGCGGGTGACGATCTTGCGCCGGGCGTGTTGAAAATGACCAAGGTTTACCTGGCCGTCAAGCGTCGCATCCAGCCGGGCGACAAAATGGCTGGCCGTCACGGTAACAAGGGTGTGATCTCGACGATTGTACCGGTTGAGGACATGCCGTACCTCGAAGACGGCACAACTGTCGATATTGTCCTCAATCCGTTGGGCGTGCCGTCTCGGATGAACGTTGGTCAGGTGCTTGAAACGCACCTTGGATGGGCGGCGAAAGGACTCGGTAAGAAGATTGACAAGATGCTCAAGGCGCAGGAGTCGGTCGCGAAGATTCGCCAGTTACTTGAGGCAATCTATAACAAGACCGGTGGTCGCATCGAAGACCTCAAGTCGTTCAATGACGAAGAAGTCATCGAGTTGGCCGGCAACCTGACGAATGGTGTGCCAACTGCGACGCCAGCGTTTGACGGTGCGACTGAAGACGAGATCAAGGGATTCCTCAGATTGGCCGACCTTTCGGACACGGGTCAGTCTAGTTTGTACGATGGCCGCACGGGCGACAAATTCGATCGCGAAATTACGGTCGGTTACATGTACATGCTCAAACTCAACCACCTTGTGGATGACAAAATGCATGCGCGTTCGACCGGTCCTTACAGTCTTGTTACGCAACAGCCGCTCGGTGGTAAAGCTCAGTTCGGTGGCCAGCGCTTTGGTGAAATGGAAGTCTGGGCGCTGGAGGCTTACGGCGCGGCATATACCCTGCAAGAAATGCTGACAGTTAAGTCGGATGACGTGCAAGGGCGTACCAAGATGTACAAGAACATCGTCGACGGCGAACATGAAATGGATGCCGGCATGCCGGAATCGTTCAATGTTCTGGTCAAGGAGATTCGATCTCTGGGAATCAACATTGAGCTGGAGACAGACTAATGAAAGACTTGCTGAGACTTTTTAAATACCAGAATCCGGTTATTGATTTTGAAGCGATTCGCATCGGCCTGGCATCGCCAGACATGGTGCGGTCGTGGTCGTTCGGTGAAGTTAAAAAACCCGAAACGATCAACTATCGGACATTCAAGCCGGAACGAGATGGCCTGTTTTGCGCCAAGATCTTCGGCCCAATCAAAGACTATGAGTGCCTGTGTGGTAAGTACAAGCGCCTTAAGCATCGTGGTGTGGTCTGTGAGAAGTGCGGTGTTGAGGTAACGCAGACCAAGGTTCGACGCGAGCGCATGGCACATATCGAACTCGCGAGCCCGGTGGCACAAATCTGGTTCCTGAAGTCGTTGCCGTCAAGTATAGGACTGCTGCTCGACATGACGCTCAGAGAAATCGAGCGCGTGTTGTATTTCGAGGCCTTTGTGGTTGTCGAGCCCGGAATGACCGAGCTTGAACGTGGCCAATTGCTGACCGATGAGATGTATCTCGATGCGCTCGAACAGTACGGCGACGAATTCGATGCCCGCATGGGTGCCGAGGCCGTACGTGAAATGCTAATGACGATTGACCTGCAACGCGAAATGCTCAAAGTTCGTGATGATATGGATGCGACGCGTTCGGAGACCAAAATCAAACGCCTGTCCAAGCGTCTCAAGCTGGTCGAGTCGTTTATCGAGTCAGGCAACAAGCCCGAGTGGATGGTATTAACGGTTTTACCGGTATTGCCGCCAGATTTGCGGCCATTGGTACCGTTGGACGGTGGTCGATTTGCAACGTCGGACCTCAACGATCTGTATCGTCGTGTGATCAATCGAAACAATCGTCTGCGGCGACTGCTGGAGCTGAATGCACCGGATATTATTGTGCGCAATGAGAAGCGCATGTTGCAGGAGTCGGTCGACGCGTTGCTGGACAATGGTCGTCGCGGCCGAGCTATTACGGGCACCAACAAGCGCCCCCTGAAATCGCTGGCCGATATGATTAAAGGCAAGCAGGGACGTTTCCGTCAGAATTTGCTGGGTAAGCGTGTCGATTATTCCGGCCGCTCGGTGATAGTAGTAGGTCCTACTCTAAAGCTGCATCAGTGTGGGCTGCCGAAGAAGATGGCACTCGAGCTATTTAAGCCGTTTATCTTTTCCAAGCTGCAAATGCGCGGCGAGGCAACAACGATCAAAGCGGCGAAGCGTCTCGTTGAACGTGAAGGTCCGGAAGTCTGGGACATTCTCGAAGAGGTTATTCGTGAGCACCCGGTTCTGCTTAATCGTGCGCCAACATTGCACCGTTTGGGTATTCAGGCATTCGAACCGGTTCTGATCGAAGGCAAGGCAATCCAGTTACATCCGCTTGTTTGTACAGCATTTAACGCCGACTTCGACGGTGACCAGATGGCGGTACACATTCCGTTGTCGATTGAGGCACAGCTGGAATCGCGTGCCCTGATGATGTCAACGAATAACATACTGTCGCCCGCGAACGGCGAGCCGATTATCGTGCCGTCACAAGACGTTGTCCTCGGCCTTTATTACATGACCCGCTCGCGAATTAATGCGCGTGGCGAGGGCATGATCCTGGCGGACATCGACGAGGCACGGCGCGCATACGACAGTGGCGCTGCCGAATTGCAAGCAATCGTTAAAGTTCGAGTGCAGATAGTCGTAACGGATGACGATGGTGAATCCGAAACGGTTGTTAAAGTGGTCGATACGACGATCGGACGCGCATTGTTGTCAAGTATACTGCCGGACGGTCTTGGCTTTGATCTCGTCAACCAGACAATGACAAAAAAGGCTATCTCAGGCGTGATCAATGCCTGCTACCGTAGCCTTGGGCTGAAGAAAACGGTCGTTTTTGCAGACAGACTGATGTACACGGGTTTTCGTTTTGCGACGATATCCGGCATCTCAATCGGCGTGAACGATATGGTCGTGCCAGAGAACAAAGAAGAGATCCTGGCGATTGCCGAATCCGAGGTCAAAGATATTCAGGATCAGTATGCATCGGGCCTGGTGACAGAGGGTGAGCGTTATAACAAAGTAGTCGATATTTGGTCGCGCACGAATGACCAGGTCGCGAAAGCGATGATGGACAAACTTGGTACCGAGACGGTTAAAGACGCCGCTGGCAACTCAGTCGATCAGGAGTCATTCAACTCGATCTATATGATGGCGGACTCCGGTGCTCGTGGTTCGGCGGCTCAGATCAGGCAGCTCGCTGGCATGCGTGGCTTGATGGCCAAGCCGGACGGTTCGATTATCGAAACGCCGATTACCGCGAATTTCCGTGAAGGTCTTGATGTATTGCAGTACTTCATCTCGACGCACGGTGCTCGCAAAGGCCTCGCCGATACGGCGCTCAAAACAGCTAACTCAGGTTACCTGACACGTCGGCTTGTGGATGTTGCACAGGATCTGGTGGTGACCGAGGTTGACTGCGAAACGCGCAGGGGTGTCGCCATGGCGCCGCTCGTTGAAGGCGGTGACATTGTTGAACCATTGCACGAGCGCGTACTTGGTCGGGTACTGGCTGAAGCCGTTTTGATCCCAGGCAGCGACAAAGTCGCTTTCGATGCTGGCACGATGCTCGATGAGGAAACGGTTGCGCGGCTCGAAGAATTATCGATTGACCACGTTCTCGTTCGTTCACCAATCACCTGTGAGGTTCGTTACGGCGTTTGTTCTCAGTGCTACGGGCGTGATCTGGCACGAGGAAACCGGATCAACATTGGCGAGGCAGTTGGCGTTATTGCGGCTCAGTCAATTGGCGAGCCAGGAACCCAGCTGACCATGCGCACCTTCCATATCGGTGGTGCCGCTTCACGTTCAGCTGCCGTGAACAAGATCGAAATTAGTTCGAATGGTGTGGCCAAGCTAAACAACATCAAGACAGTTACTCATCGTAAGGGCTACCTTGTCGCAGTGTCGCGCTCGGGTGAGATCTCGGTTGTCAATGAGCAGGGTCGTGAACGTGAGCGTTACAAGGTGCCGTACGGTGCGACGATTACGATTGCTGATGACGCGAACGTCAAACAAGGCCAGGTTGTTGCAACCTGGGATCCGCATACTCACCCGGTTGTTACCGAGGTTGCGGGCAAGCTCAAGTTTGACGATTTCGTTGACGGTGTGACCGTAACCGAGCAAGTTGACGAATTTACGGGTCTGAGCAGCGTCGTTGTTCTCGATCCGAAGAGCCGCGGTGGTGCCGGCAAGGATTTGCGCCCGGGTGCACGATTGGTCGACGATAAGGGCGACGACATCTGTTTTGCCAATACTGAAATTCCGGCGGTCTACGCATTACCTGCCGGAGCTATCATTTCCATGGCCGATGGTGCGAAGGTATTAGTGGGCGACGTTATTGCTCGTATTCCGCAGGAATCGTCGAAGACTCGTGACATCACAGGTGGTTTGCCACGCGTTGCTGACCTGTTCGAAGGTCGGAAGCCGAAGGATTCGGCAATTATGGCCGAACATACCGGCACGGTTAGCTTCGGCAAAGAGACCAAAGGCAAGCGGCGCCTCGTTATTACGGATGAGTCTGGTGAGAGCTATGAAGAGTTGATTCCGAAATGGCGGCATTTGAATGTGTTCGAGGGCGAACAAGTCGTCAAGGGCGAAACAATCGCCGACGGCGAGCCGAACCCACACGACATTCTGCGCCTCCAGGGCGTGCCAGTTCTGGCCGACTACCTCGTTCGCGAAATTCAGGACGTATATCGGCTCCAGGGCGTAAAAATTAATGACAAACATATCGAAGTCATAATTCGTCAGATGTTGCGCAAGGTCATTGTTGCCACTGCCGGTGACAGCAGTTACTTGCGCGGCGAGCAAATCGACAAGGCTCGCTTCCTCGAAGAAGCGGAACAGCTTGAGGCGCAAGGCAAGGAAGTACTGACGTGCACCCCGGTAATGCTCGGAATTACCAAGGCATCGCTGGCGACTGAGTCATTCATATCGGCGGCGTCATTCCAGGAGACAACACGTGTTCTGACCGAGGCTGCGGTTCGCGGGCTGCGAGACGATCTGCGCGGTCTCAAGGAGAACGTAATCGTTGGTCGCTTGATTCCTGCTGGTACGGGCTTTGCGCATCATGCCGAACGTCGGCGCACGCGGGAACAGGATCTCGCCGATCAGCTCAAGGAGCTTGATGATGCGGCAGCGGCGGCAGCAGCACTGGCCGAGGCTGAAACTGCGGCTGAGGCTGAGGCCGAAACCGCGCTGGAAGTCGACGGTGTCGAAGCGTCGGGCGAAGAGCCGACAGAGGTGGCTATTTCGGTCGAGGCGGGTGCAGCGGCCGACGGTAGCGAGGAAGCGATAACAGACGCTTAGTCACCAAGGCCGCCTACAGTTGACAGCGCCTAACGCGCGTCACTACAATGCCCGCCCTTAACCCCGGGGCCTGCCTTAGGCGGGCCCTGATCACACAGGACTTGGCAGGTTGGAGGTCCTGATTCCCGATGTCTGAACCCGTTGAGGTTCGGCGGTCGGGCGCGCGCGTTTGTAAGGCGCGAATACATTATTGGATTAACGAAAGAGAGATGAGGGCCCATGGCCACAGTCAATCAACTAGTACGTAAGCCGCGCGCTACAAAACGCGCCAAAAGCACGGTGCCGGCGCTCGAAGCCAGCCCGCAGAAGCGTGGCGTTTGCACGCGTGTTTACACGACGACGCCCAAAAAACCGAATTCGGCCATGCGTAAAGTCGCTCGTGTGCGCCTGACGAACGGCTTCGAAGTCACGAGCTATATCGGTGGCGAAGGGCACAACCTGCAGGAGCACTCGGTTGTCCTGATTCGTGGCGGTCGTGTTAAGGATCTTCCAGGTGTTCGCTACCACACCATTCGCGGCACGCTAGATTGTGCCGGTGTATCGGATCGCAGGCAGGGCCGCTCAAAATATGGCGCCAAGCGACCGAAATCTTAATCAACAGGAACTGGCGGCTCTGGCCGCTGTTTGAAGAGACCCAACATGTCCAGACGATCACAGGCCCCGAAACGAACAATTCTGCCCGACCCGAAATTCGGTAGCGAGTTGCTTGCCAAATTCATGAACATGATCATGAACGACGGTAAGAAATCTGTTGCGGAACGCATCATTTACGGTGCACTTGATCGAATCTCCGAGAAGGAAACACACGCAGACGATAAAGCGCTTGAATTGCTCGAGACCGCGTTGGAAAACGTAAAGCCTGTTGTTGAGGTAAAGTCACGACGCGTTGGGGGCGCGACCTACCAGGTGCCTGTCGAAGTGCGCCCTGTCCGTCGGCAGACATTGGCTATGCGTTGGATTATCGACGCAGCTCGCAATCGTAGTGAAAAGTCGATGGCGCACCGCCTTGCTCACGAACTGCTCGACGCAGCCGAAAATCGTGGAACAGCCGTCAAAAAGAAAGAGGACACCCACCGTATGGCGGAAGCCAACAAGGCGTTCTCGCACTACCGCTGGTAGATCGGTCTCGTAACTGAGCATTCCAGGATTACTAGGATAATTTGGATCTTGTCGTGGCCCGCACAACCCCTATTGAGCGCTATCGCAATATTGGCATCATGGCCCATATTGATGCCGGCAAGACGACCACAACAGAACGCATCCTTTTCTACACCGGTGTCTCGCACAAGATAGGCGAGGTGCATGACGGCGCCGCCGTTATGGACTGGATGGAACAGGAGCAGGAACGCGGCATCACGATCACATCGGCTGCAACAACCTGTTTCTGGCACGGCATGGACAAGCAGTTCGACGAACACCGCATCAATATCATCGATACACCAGGACATGTCGACTTCACAATCGAAGTCGAGCGCAGCCTGCGCGTTCTCGATGGTGCAGTGACCGTTCTGTGTTCAGTCGGTGGCGTAGAGCCGCAAACGGAAACGGTCTGGCGGCAGGGGAACAGGTACAACGTGCCGCGCATGATATTCGTCAACAAGATGGACCGGACGGGTGCCGATTTCTTACGGGTTGTCGAGCAGGTAAGGGAGCGCTTGGGCGCGAACCCTGTACCGATACAGTTGCCAATCGGAGCCGAGGAGAAATTCGCCGGCGTAATCGACCTGATCAGCATGCGCGCAATCTACTGGGACGAGGCGAACATGGGCACGAACCATGAGGTTCGCGATATTCCGGCTGAGTTGCGGACGGACGCGGATACGTGGCGTGAACGGATGATTGAATCGGCTGCCGAGGCCAACGATGAATTGCTTGGCAAATTTCTCGAAAACGGCACGCTTGAAGAAGGCGAAATTCGTAGTGGTCTTCGCATACGCACGTTGGCCGGCGAGATCGTAGTCGCCATGTGCGGTTCGGCTTTCAAGAACAAAGGTGTGCAGGCAATGCTCGACGGCGTCATCGAATTCATGCCTTCGCCGATCGACGTTCCGGCCGTCAAGGGCATCAATGACGATGATTCGGAAGGCGAGCGTCATGCCGATGACGCAGAGCCGTTCGCAGCGTTGGCGTTCAAAATTGCCACAGATCCCTTTGTAGGCAACCTGACATTTTTCCGAGTCTATTCGGGTATTTTGAGTTCGGGTGACACGATCCTGAATCCTGTGAAAAGCAGGAAAGAACGCATCGGTCGTATTTTGCAGATGCACTCGAATGATCGCAAAGAGATCAAGGAAGTTCGCGCTGGCGATATCGCCGCAGCGATAGGGCTCAAGGATGTCATGACCGGCGACACGCTTTGTGACTTGAAGCAGCCGATTACTTTGGAGCGCATGGAGTTTCCCGACCCGGTTATTTCCGTCGCTGTTGAACCAAAGACCAAACCTGATCAGGAAAAGATGGGCATCGCGCTACAAAAACTGGCGAAAGAAGACCCGTCGTTCCGGGTTCACACGGACGAGGAATCCAGCCAGACGATTATCTCAGGCATGGGCGAGTTACATTTAGAGATCATTGTCGATCGCATGAAGCGTGAGTTCGGTGTCGAGGCGAATGTCGGTAAGCC
>PVMK01187976.1_pt1 | contig 14679 bp, 14 predicted proteins | sample 1853481 | NCBI WGS metagenome assembly PVMK01 (sample SAMN08533507, study PRJNA380276) | Marine sediment metagenome, whole genome shotgun sequencing project. | reverse complement strand
AATGATCGCATCATTGGCTCCGGCATTGGTGGACTGACCACGGCGGCCTTGTTGAGTGACCTCGGCTGGAAAGTGTGCGTGCTCGAACAGCACTACACCGCAGGCGGCTATACCCACTCCTATGACCGCAATGGTTATGAATGGGATGTGGGTGTGCACTATATCGGCGATGTCGGGGCTAAAACCCGTTCACGTCTTTTATTTGATTTTATCTCCGCCGACAAGCTCAAGTGGGCGCCAATGGCTGATGAGTATGACCGTTTCTATGTTGGCGACAAGGTGTTTTCTGCAGTTGCGGGTAAACAACAGTTTCGTGACAACCTGGTCGCTCGTTTCCCCGATGAAGAGAGGGCGGTTGACAGTTATCTGGGACTGTTGGATACGGTTGGCAAGGCCATGTCAGCATACGCCATAAGTCGGCTGTTGAAACCCTGGCAACGGCGTTTGGCCTGGCCGTATCTGAGATTGAAAACACCGGCGCTGATGTTTCGCAATACCCATGAGGTACTCAGTGAACTGACAAAGGATGATGATCTCATCGCAGTACTTACCGGTCAGTGGGGTGACATGGGTTTACCACCTAAACGATCTGCCTTCATGGTCCATGCAATGATTGCACGCCATTACATGCATGGCGGGTATTACCCGGTCGGTGGAAGTTGGCGCATTGCGGAATCAATCATCCCGCAAATTCAGAAAACAGGCGGTGAGGTTTTCACTTACGCCCGGGTCAAACACATTGTGCTGGAAGGACAAAGGGTGACAGGTGTTGAGATGGCCGATGGTCATCGTATAAATTGTGACTGTGTCATCTCCTCGGCCGGATTGGAAAATACTTTTAACGGCCTGCTGCCTGCAGAATCTATTAAAAAGGCCGGTTATGACCGCTTGCTTGAACGGGTCAGGCCGAGCATTGCCCACTTGGGAGTTTACATCGGACTTAAAGAGACAGCCGAACAGCTTGGTTTGCCGAAAACCAATTTCTGGATTTATCCTGGAAATGACTCGGATGCGGCAGTAGAGCGCTTTCTCAAAGACCCGCAAGCACCGTTTCCGGTGGTTTATATTTCTTTCCCGTCAGCCAAGGATCCGGATTATGCGCGTCGGCACCCGGGTACGGCAACGATCGAAATTGTCGCTCCCGCGCCCTTCGAGTGGTTCAAAAAGTGGCAGGGTACAAGCTGGGGTCAACGCGGTGATGAATATGATGAATTCAAGGCACAGCTAGGCGAACGCCTGATGCAGCATCTGTATGACAAACTACCGCAGTTAAAAGGCAGGGTAGATTACTTTGAACTTTCGACACCACTCTCCACTGACCATTTCTGCGCCTATCAGCACGGCGAACTTTATGGCCTTGATCATGATCCGGTTCGGTTAAAGCAAACCTGGCTGGGGCCACGCACACGCATTAAGGGGCTTTGGTTGACCGGTCAGGACGTACTAACGTGTGGTGTGACCGGGGCAATGATGGCCGGTTTACTGACGACTTCAGCAATCGTCGGTGTACGTAAATCAGCATCGCTTTTCAAGCGTATCTATAGCTGAAATCAGTAGGAACCACCACGCGGGAACAAAGTTGAAGGTGGGCTTGGAAGTACGCCAGGTTGCTTGGGTCTGAGTGGAGGTTTATGTGGCGGTCTGTAAGGTGGCCTGTTGTAAATCGGTGGGTACCAGAACGAGCGTGAATAGTCTCTGTAAGGCTCGGAGTGTTTTATCGGTTGTTGCTCTGCGATTTTTCTTTTACGCTCGCGCGTTTCTTTACGTTCCTGATCGCGTTCCTCCCGCCACGCGATCATACGTTTTTCATGTGCCTCTAAGTTGTAGACGTCATCAACCTGGTCAGGAGTTGAGTCCTCCAGTTTCTGTATGCTGACGTTTGGGATATCGTCGCCTGGTCGAACCTGGGTATAGTGTGAAACGCCATTTTCATCAACCCAGTGATAAATTTCGGCTGCAGTTACTTTTGGGTTGGTAATCATGGCAAGTAACGCCAACGTCATAAATTTTGTTACGCAAGCTGTGTTCATTACACATGAATTATACACGCGGAAGAATGAACCTCATCTGACATTAGCTTTTGCAACTAATCAAGGGTGTAATAAAACTATGGTTCGGTGGGCATAAAGAACCCTGGAGAACCAGGGTGTTATGTGAGGTGATGCGCCTATTTATGGTGAGTACCGTTTAACGCCTTCCGTTCTTCCAGGATTCTTTGGTAAATCTCTTCGCGGTGTACTTGCACATCGCGTGGTGCTTCAATACCAATTCGTATTTGGCTTCCCTTGGCAGCCAGTATCGTGACGATCACATTTTCGTCAATCACGAGTTTTTCCCCTATCCGTCTTGTAAGTATTAACATGATTACCCTCCCTGGTTTCAGGTTAACTTCGTTAAATAAAAAATATCGTTTTATATTTACCCTTTTGTCCGTATAAATTTCTAGCTCATTAACAATCTGATTTTGCTGCTAGAGTTATCAGGTACCTAATATACATGCAAGAATCGCACCGGAATGAATTTTCAACTAAGAAAAACACAAACTAACAATTAATAATGCACAAAAACAATATGATAGGATATTTTATGAAAAATGGACTTTGATTGAAAATTTTCACAATTGTCCAAATATGTCAGAAAAACCGACCAAAAATGTCAGTCGTATGGTTTACCACGCAATTTTTTCAACGAACCGCGTTTCTTCTTCGAATCCAATCGCCTTTCTTTAGCAGCGCGACCGGGGCGTGTTGGAATGCGTTTACGCGGTACCCGCAGTGCGCTTTGTACCAGGTCGGCCAGTCTTGAAAGTGCTTCAGTACGGTTTTTATCCTGGCTGCGGTGATTCTGTGCCTTGATGATGATCACGCCATCGACGGTGATACGCTGATCTTTTATGTGCAACAGGCGTTGCTTGGTGGCAACGGGCAGTGAGGATGCTTCTATATCAAAGCGTAAGTGGATTGCTGAAGATACTTTATTGACGTTTTGCCCTCCTGCACCTTGTGCACGGATGGCGCTGAGTTCGATCTCATCATCGGCAATACTAATCTTGTCATTGATATAAAGCATGATTGTTTTATTTAAAAATCATCAACATAATCCAGTATGTGATGCTAAAAAAGGGGTCAGGTACTGATACCTGACCCCTTAATCCACACATGTAAACTAATCTTTAAGTCGATTAAGCCCCATTATCTTCAGCGCCAACTTCTGGAACAGAGGTTCGGTGGAACCTCGTTTCATGTTGTAAATGAAGTACTTCTCAAATGCCACCTTCGACCAGTGGACCCACTTGCCTTTCTTGGCCCAGGTGAGATTGCGTGGCGGAATCTGTGGCACGGCAATAAACGCAGCGCCAGTGTCGCCCATATCTGCCAGGCAGAAGGCATTCCAGGTGGCCACTTTTTCCGGTGTATTGCCCTTGATGTTATTGGATATGTTGTGCGCAGTTGCAGCAACCATGGATTCGATCATGTAGCCCGTTTTCGGTGTGCCGGTAGCAACCGGGGTTGCCTCCACGGGTGGTATCGCGATGCAAACACCCAGGGAATAAATGTTGTTCCACTTGGGGTTGCGCTGGTAATCGTCGACCTTGACGAAACCGCGCGGGTTTACCAGGTCTTCACCGACGTTGTTGACAGCGTCGACACCGAGGAAAGCGGGCAGCATCATCGAATAATTGAAGGCGAGTTCGTGTTCCTTGATAAGCTCGCCCTCGTTATTGTGCTCGAGGACAAACATCTTACCTTTTTCAACACGGTCTACCTTCGCATTGGTAATCCAGTTGATATGGCGTTGACGAAATTCCGATTCCAGCAGACCTTTGGAGTTACCGACGCCGCCCAGACCAAGATGGCCGACATAGGGTTCAGAGGTTACATAGGTTATGGGCACACGGTCACGGAGTTTGCGCTTGCGCAGGTCAGTATCCATGATCATTGCGTATTCGTAGGCAGGGCCGAAGCAGGATGCACCCTGGACCGCGCCTACTACGATAGGACCGGGGTTTTTGGTGAACTCCTGCCAGGCTTCCCAGGCTTTTTCAGCATGGGCTACGGTGCAGATGGACTGTGTATGGCCTTCAGGGCCCAGACCTTCCACTTCGTGGAATGCGAGGGCAGGGCCGGTTGCAATGACCAGGTAGTCGTAGTCAACAGTTTCACCGTTTTCCAGTTTCAACTTATTGTCATCAGGTTTGATTTCAGTTACTGCGCTGTGAATAAAGTTGATACCTTTATTTTGCAATGGGCCCTCAAGCGAGAAACCGGTATCCGCACGCTTGCGCCAGCCCACTCCAATCCAGGGGTTAGATGGTACAAAACTGAAGTCAGGTGTGTTTGATAACACGGTAACTTTATGCTCTCCCGGTGTATCTTTTTGCAATATTTCCTGAATTTCGTAAGCGGCAGGCAGTCCGCCAATGTTGGCACCTATGATTGCGACGTGAGCCATAAAGTTTTCCTCCTGGTTTGGGCAGGAAGAGGACAGACTTACTGATCCTTCCCACGGTTCATAAGTATGGCTTTATTTATATCACATGTTGTTCGTAAATAGCGGGCTTAAGGTGAATTTTCTTGAGCCTGTATTAAAGACGGGCAGCATGATTATCGGATAATTTCTATGTAACTCCCTCGGAGTGAATTCATTGCACCGTTGGCAACATCAGTCCCGTCGTTGCATCCAAACGGTTTTTTTCGATGATATACCGGTAGGCCTTTTGCAGGTTTGCTTTTGCCTGCGCACTCATTGCTTTGCCAAGACCAAATTCGTAAGCCCGGATCGTGAGCAGGTAGGCGGGCGGTGGTTCGCAGTGATTGATTTGTTTGTACACAGCCAGTACAGAGGCCGGGCTCATGGCATGGGTGGTAAAGCTGTCATCCCGGTCTGCATGCAAGGGGTGACATTCAAAGGGTTCTGCGCAGGATACGCTGGCATCGATGAATAACACGTATTGACGGTCTTCGAGGTCGACGGCATGTTCAATCTGTAGCTGGAAATCGGTATACAGATCAACTATATCCAGCTGGCCTGTTTCCAATTTGTATTGTTCAAGCAAGTCGAACATTTCAGGACCGAGCGCATCATCACCGCGTGACGGGTTGCCATAGGTCAATATCAGAACAGGAGCAGGCATGGCGTACTGTTAAATGGTTCTGTTGATCTGGCCGGTTACTCTTTTCTCAAGGCGATCTATCAATTCATCCTTTTCATTGAGAAGGTTCAGTTCCATTGGCATCTTGCCTATCGCATGTGTCGCACATGACAGGCACGGGTCGTAAGCACGTATGGCGACCTCGACCTGGTTAAGCAGTGCTTCGGTCAGCCGGTTTCCATCAAGGTACTGGTTAGCCACCTTGCGGATCGACTCATTCATCGCCTGGTTGTTATTGGTGGTGGATACAATCAGGCTGGCTTTCGTCACGATGCCCTGATCATCAATTTCATAATGATGGAACAGGGTGCCACGGGGTGCTTCGATAACGCCGGTGCCGTAACGTTGTAATTCACCCATGTTGCGCAAATCTTTGCCCATGAGATCGGGGTCGCATAATAACTCGGCGATGGCTTCAGTACAGTGTAAAAGCTCGATCAGCCGTGCCCAGTGATAGGCCAGGGTTGACTGTATGGGCAGACCATTGCCAATCGCCATGAATTCGATTCGTTCAGCTTCCGCTAACGGCGTTGAGATGAAATCACAGTTATTAATCCGCGCCAGCGGGCCGACACGATACCAGCCGTTCTCCTCTCCCAGGGAGGTGATAAACGGGAATTTCATATAGCTCCAGTCTTTTACACTTTCACGTATATAGTCTTCGTAATTTCGGTAATCGACATGATCGAAAATGGAATTGCCCTTTTGATCCCTTGCCCGCAGGCCACCGTGATAGAGTTCGAATGCACCGTCTTCGCGCACCACACTCATCATGTTGCTTTCAATACTCCCAAACGCCAGGTGGTACTCGAATTGTTCAAAAAAGATCTTTTTGACCAGTTCGACGGCCTCCTGCGCCCAGCCGATCATCTTCGCGACATCGTCCTGCAGGTAGTGAATTTCACTTTTGCTTAAAGACTTGTTAATACCACCGGGAATGGCACCGGTACCGTGAATGCGTTTGCCCGAGGTGATACGAATGACTTCCTGCCCGTATTTGCGCAACATAACCCCTTGTACTGCGATCTCCGGGCTGTCTTCAATCACACCCACAATGTTGCGGTGGCGTACATCATCATCAAAGCCAAACAACAGGTCGGGGGAGCACAGGTGGAAGAAGTGCAGGGCGTGGGATTGCAGTGTCTGGCCGAAATGCATCAGGCGACGAATTTTTTCTGCGGTTGGTGTAAGTTCACTCGCACCCACGATCATATCTGTGGCTTTTGCAGCAGCCAGGTGATGGCTTACCGGACAAATACCGCACAAACGCTGCACCAGTACCGGCAACTCCCAGTACGGTCTTCCCTGGATGAATTTTTCAAAGCCACGGAATTCGGTAATGTGCAGGCGTGCCTGTCGGATGTTCCGGTTTTTGCCCTGCAATAGAGTGACCTTGCCATGTCCTTCGACACGTGTCAGGGGGTCAATGACGATACGTGTCATTTCTTCAGGGTGTTTTGCTGTTTCCAGTGCTGACGACATCTTGTTTTCTCTTTGCTGGTCTAGTCGTAATGAATCAATGAGTAAGGAAAAGTTATTTCATTACCCGCAATCAGTTCGGTAAGAAATGTCCAGAACGTATCTGCCGAAGGCGGGCAACCGGGCAGGAAATAATCCACCCTGACCACCTCATGTATCGGGTGGACCTTGTCGAGCAATAACGGGATTTCTATGTCATTGGGGATATGTGGGTTTTCCACACCGATACCGTGGATATAAACTTCCTCAAGGCATTCCTTCAAATCAAACTGGTTGCGCATGGCGGGGATGCCACCGTTTACCGCGCAGGCACCAACCGCTACCAGGATGTCGCAGTTGTTGCGGAAATCGCGTAGAACTTCCACATTTTCGGCATTTGCAACACCGCCTTCTATCAATCCGATGTCGCATTTGCCCACGGTCTTGATGTCGGTCAGTGGTGACCGATCGAACTCGATCAGCTCTACCAGTGTGAGGATACGTTCGTCGATATCCAGCAAGGACATGTGACAACCAAAGCAGCCGCACAATGCTGCGGTGGCAACGATCAGCTTATCTTTTTTTACGGTTTCTTTCATGTTGGCATCAATCATTGGGGCCATCGCTCATAAGGGATTTTTTTGCAGAAATATGTGAAGCCACATCGCCCACAACGCTAATGGGTTTGGTGTCATATAAACGCTCACCAATGGGAACTTCGTAACCAAGATGTTTGGGCAATATGGCACCCACCGGACACACGGACACCGCCTTGTCGGTTATTGCCAGTTCACTGTCACCGGCCTTGCCAGTGGGCGAGTTGAAAATCATCTTGGTGCTGATGCCCCGTCCGCTGATTGAGAACACGGACTTCTTGTCAACATCATGGCTGACACGCACACATAAGCCACACAATATGCAGCGGTTGAAATAGAAAACCAGATCCGGGTGCGATGCATCAATGGACCGCTTGGGAAAAAAGTGTGGGAAGTGCGGGCTCATCATGCCTGTGTTGTAGGCCACGGCCTGCAACTGGCAGGCGCCACTTTTTTCACAGGCAGGGCAGGTGTGATTGCCTTCGACAAACAACATCTGCAAAAGGGTTCGCCGCTTATCCATAATGGCATCTGAACTGTTATCCACGTCCATGTTTTCAGTAGCTGGAAGGGTGCATGAGCATACGTGTCGGCCATTCACATCAACGACGCAAACACGGCAACTGCCATGCGGCGGAAAATCCGGGTTATGACACAGGTGCGGGATGTATTCGCCGGCCCTCAAGGCTGCGTCCATGACGGTTTCGCCGTCTTCAAAGGGTATGTCTATGCCATCCAGTTTGAATGTTTTTACGTTGCTCATTTTTCGTACCTAATGTGAGCGGCTTCATCATCACGACCGGTGATATGCCTGGAGACATCAAGAGCGGCATCCAGATCAAATGCCGGCTCATAACTCCTGTTAAGCAGGCGTTTCGAATAGATGCCGGGAAATTTGTGCAGGGTATCGAGCACCGGATTTGGTGCCGTAGATCCCAGTCCGCAATGCGCAGTTTTCTGCATGACCAGCCCAATGTTCTCCATTTCAGCAATATCGTAGCTGGTGGCATGACCCACAATGACTTTGTTAACCAGGTTTTTCATCAGCGTGCCGCCAATGCGACAGGGCGTACAGAAACCACAACTCTCGTGAGCGAAAAACCGGATGAAGTTATCCACCATCTCCAACAGGTCACGTTTCTGGTTAAAAATCATGAACGAGCCACCTGTCGGTACATCTTCAAAGGCGATTTGACGGTAAAACTCCTGCGGTGGAATCGTCGAACCTGCGGCACCGGAGATCTGCACGGCCTGTGTGTCTTTTGCACCGCAATCCTCGAGAACCTGCCGGATGGTAATGCCATACGGGTATTCATAAATACCTGGTCGCTCACAATCACCGCTGACACTCAGCAGCTTGGTCCCGGTGGATTCTTCGGTGCCTACGGAGCGGAACCAATCGGCCCCGAATACTGCAATCCTCGCCGCTGCGACAAAAGTCTCAACATTATTCACCACCGTGGGTTGGTTTTGGTAACCGCAGGTGACAGGGAAGGGCGGCCGGTTGCGTGGTATGCCACGTTTACCTTCCAGTGACTCAATAAGGGCGGATTCCTCGCCACATATATAAGCGCCGGCACCCATATGGATCTCAATATCAAAGTCAAAACCCGGCTTGCCAAGAATGTTATCGCCAAGGCAGTTCGCTTCGCGTCTTTCCTGTAGTTCCTTTTCAAGGGCATCGCGCATGTAAAGGTATTCACCACGAAGATAAAGAAAGCCTTTTTTTGCGCCGATGATGCCCGCGCATAAAGTCATGCCTTCAAATACGCATTTGGCAAAACTGTTGAGCAGAATTCTGTCCTTGAATGTTCCTGGTTCACCCTCGTCGGCATTACAGACAACGTAGTGTTCATCAGCGCTTGCATCACGACACATGCGCCACTTGGTCGCGGTCTTGAACCCGGCTCCACCGCGGCCACGCAAGCCGGAACTGTCCAGCCAGTCAAGCATGGCGTCACCACCCTTGACGACCAGGGAGCCAATGGCGCTGCCGTTCATGATGCCCTGTGAAAGCAGCATGTCCTGACGTTGAATATTGTCTTCCACAACAAAGAACGACTTTGGCCAGCTCGTTATGGGGCTGGCGGCTTCGATCAGGCCAACAATTTTGTGAATTCGCTCCTCGTTCAAATGGGAGATCACCATGCCATTGACCAGTAAAGCCGGGCCTTGATCGCATATCCCCGTACAGGAGGTCAGGGCAACTGTTACCCGTCCGTCAGCCCTGGGTACACCGGGTTTGACACCCAGTTTTTTGCACAGGCTTTCGAGCAGGGGCAGGTTGCCAAGCATCCGGTCAGTGATGTTATCGCTGAAACGAATGTCGTATTCACCACGGGCCTTCATGTGCAGAAAAGAGTAGAAATAAACGACTGATATGATCTGTACCGGTGGTATATGCAATCTGTCGGCCAGTAATTGCAAAGCCTCTTCAGGTATATGGGAATAGCGGCTTTGAATTTTACAGAGATGTTGTAGTAACTGGTCCGGGGAGTCGCCAGTATTTGCTAATAGATCGCCTATGAAATGTTCAATATTTTTCATGGCGCATACACTCTGAATCATGAAAAATCACACTGCTGCACCAACTATATCCTCTCATTTTCGACATCCCTACTGGTGTGTTTGATGGAATTGGAATGAATATAATATGGGTCGAGTAGAACATGTAATCCGGGCCGTTTAACTGACCTAGATCACTATTTATTTCGATTCTTTTGACAAAGAAATTGCAGTGATTGGATGGGATTCAGGATGGTTTCAAATCACCATTATGGACTGGAATAAATGTAATTAATTGACCTCGACAATCACCTGATCCGCATCACCGGAAAATTGTATTCTCTTCTCCATTTCCGGTGTCAGATAGACTGTGCCGGACTCATCCACCACCGCTACCTGGTCCAGGTCCAGCGCATGGGCCACTTCAGACCAATGTTCCAGGCCAGCCACGATCAGGGCTGTTGCTGCAGCATCTGCCAGTAAACCTTCATCGGTGACGACTGTGACCGATGAAATGTCTTTGGCAGGCCAGCCAGTGTTGGGATTAAGGATGTGCGGATAACGCTCTGTCTGGTCCTGGCGGAAGCGCTCGTAGTTACCCGAAGTGAAAATTGCTTCATCTCCGTGCACCTGTATAGATCCAATATTACCGCCACCGGGTTTTCTGATGGCTACACGCCAGGGACGGTCGCCGTGACTGCCCATGGCGCGCAAGTCGCCGCCAGCGTTCACAATCGCATTACCGATACCTAAATCACGTAGACGGGCGATAGTCAGATCCACGGCGTAACCCTTGGCGATGCCACCAAAATCCAGTTGTACAGCAGGGTTGTCGGAGCTCAACTCAATACCGTTAATGCGAATGTCAGTGCTGGAAGGCTTTTGTTCCAGAATTTCACTGATTCGAAGCTGTAAGGGGGGAGGGCCTGTAATCGGGTAATCGGAGGTATGGAAACCCCATAACTGGATCAGCGCTCCAATTGCGGGGTTAAAGCGACCGCCAGTGCTTACTTCGATCTGTTGCGAGCGCCGAACCATCTCAACGATATCCTTATCAGCGATTGCAGAACGTCCCTCGGAGAAAGCTTTGTTTATGTTTGTTAGCCGGCCAGGCTCCCAGGCATGCCAGTCCCGGTGCATGCCCTGGAACATTTGTTGTAGTTCCGAGAATGCATGACCTGCCTCTTCGGGTGAAGCACCCCAGAGTTTTATCTCGATGATTGTGCCAAAAACGAATAATTCGGCACTTTGCTCCTGGTCCCGTTGGCAGGCAGTCAACAGGATCAGGCAAATGATGATTAAGATGATATTTGAGGACAGTCTAAAAACCCTATGCCGATAAGGAAGGCTTTCATCCTTCCGGGAATCGAGGTCTTTGATTTGTCCCCTAATATTAATGGTCGGGTTTATCCCTGGTTGAGCATTCAGATTCACCGGAACAACTGCCTGAGCAATTTCCACAGCCACCAGAACTTTGCTTGCCACGTTGCGAAAGGCCAAAGCCTACAAACAGCACAATGAAAAGAAGCAATGGTGCAATGAAGTTTTCCATTGTTCCTACAATAACCCAGCAAAGCCCATGAATGCCATAGAAAGCGTGCCCGCGATGATCAGTACCAGGCCGGTACCCTTGGCTATATTGGGCACATCTGAAAACTCTATGGTTTCACGAATGGAGGCCATCAGCACCAGTGCCAGTGTCAGGCCGAGTCCTGCGCCGATTGCAAAGGTCAGCCCCTGTAAGAAATCATAACCACGGTTGGTCTGGAATATCGCCAGGCCCAGAATGGCACAGTTGGTTGTCATCAGTGGCAGGAAAATCCCCAACTGTCGGAACAGGGTGGGTGAAAGTTTCTTGATAGCCATCTCTACGATCTGCACCAGTGATGCAATGACGATAATAAAGGAGATGATGCGCAGGTAGGGCGCCGTTTCGAGGATGTAAGTATTAAGGACCCACGCACTGATCGCGGTCAGCACCAGTACAAAAATATTACCCAGCCCCATACGCAGCGCTGTTTCTACCCGCGCGGATACGCCCATGAAAGGACAAAGCCCTAAGAACATGGCAAGGGTGAAGTTGTTGACCACCATGGCAGAAAATAAGATTGAGAACAGCGACTGGTCATTCATGATGAAACCTCCGCTGTCAGTGCTTCTTTCGCTTTCTTACGTTGCTCGAAGTATCCCATCGCCAGCAAAATAAAGCCGAGGGTCAGGAATCCGCCCGCCGGAAGAACCATGATGACCCATGGCTCAAAGTTCGGACCAAACAATGAAAATCCCAGGAAGCTGCCGGTTCCCAGCATCTCGCGGAAAGCGCCCATCATCACCAGGGCGATGGTGAAACCAATACCGGTTCCCATGGCATCGAGCAAGGAGCGGAAAACATTGTTCTTGGCAGAGAAAGCCTCCTGGCGCCCCAGGATCATGCAGTTAACAACAATCAGGGCTATAAATGCGCCAAGCTCTTTATGTTGTGCAGGTGCGTAGGCTTGTAAAAGCATGTCGGCCAGCGTCACGAAGGTTGCGATTACCAGGATGTACGCCGAGATACGGACTTCGTGGGGTATGAAGTTTTTGAATGCCGATATCAGTATGGAAGAGCAGCAAATTACGAAAAAGGTTGCCGCGCTCATTGCCAAAGCGTTCGCGACACTGTTGGTTACGGCCAGCGCCGGGCACAGGCCGAGCATCTGGAGCAGGACCGGGTTTTCGTTCCAGATACCGCGGATGAAATCTTGAGACGCTGTCGTTGTTCTCACTGCGGTGCCTCCTTGTCTGCCAAAGTTTCCTCTGTTACCGGAGGTGCTGGTGGGATACCTTTGTCCAGCACCGGATTCCATTCTGCCAGTGCATTGTTGATGATACGGATCACGACCTTAGAGGAAATAGTGGCGCCGGTAATCATATCAATCTCGTTTGGTGCTCCCTTGCCTGCACCGATTTTTACACCCAGGAGCGGGGTTTCCGGTCCGGCGAAAAACTGGTCAACAAAAGCCATGTCCTTAAAGATCTTGTCACCAAGCCCCGGCGTTTCCTTACTGTCCAGAATCTTCATTCCTGAAAGCTTGCCAGTTGCGGGGTCAAAGCCGAAGATGACCTGAATAATATCCTGAAAACCGGGCTCGCCACGTGAAATAGCCACGCCGCTGACCTGGCCGGAGGCATCGTAGCCAACATATGCCCGTTTATATTCACTTTCTTTTGCGCCTTCAGGAAGGCTCAATGCAAGTTCGTTGTCAACCAGGTAAAAGGTGCTATAACGCTCAACCCCGGGCAGTACTTCGTAGACTGCTATTTGAAGCTGTTCAGCCTTGTACTTGTCAATAATGGGTTTGGTGTGCTGGTTAACCGTTACGATCAACAAACCTGCCAGCGCACCCGCTACGGCCAGAGTAGCTACCAGGCGGAAGGTAGAAACTTCCTTTTTAGGTGGAATCTCTTGAGACTCGGGCGTAGCTGAATCCTCGATTTTGATGTCGATGTTTTTGCTGTCTTCGCTCATGATTCGCCCTCCTTCTTTTTCTTTCCGGAGGTCCCAAACAGGCGTGGCTGCGTTGCACGGTTTATAAATGGAACCAGGGCGTTCATCAGCAGGATGGAGTACATCACACCTTCCGGCAGACCGCCCCAAATTCGGATTACTACCACCAGAAAACCAATTCCGAAGCCGAACAACCAACAACCCTTGTTGGTAATCGGTGAAGTCACCATGTCAGTTGCCATGTAGAAGGCACCCAGCATCATGCCGCCGGAAAAGAGCATGAACAGCGGTGGGAATTGAGAAATACCCAGCGCATAAAACAGACCTGATACGACGAAGGTGGAAACAAATATGCTGAGCGGAATATGCCAGTTCAAATGCCCCCGCCAGGCCAGGTAGAGACCGCCGATCAAAATAAACAGTGCTGAAGTTTCCCCCACAGAACCCCCGGTTGTTCCAAGGAACAAATCGAGCACCGGTGTAATCACCGGGTCATCGCCAAACTTGAGGTTTCCCAACGGGGTTGCGCTTGTTGCTGCATCTACGACCGGACTCATGAAGGGCAGGGCGAAATTATCGCCTTGCAGCGACCACCATTGTGTCGATTTCGCCGGCCAGGTGGTAATCGCGACGGGGAAAGCCGCTTGCAGAAAAGCACGTCCGACCAGGGCCGGGTTAAAAATATTCTGACCCAGGCCACCGAAAATAATCTTGCCAAAAGCCATACAGAAAAAACCGCCCAGGAATGCCATCCACAGGGGAAAGCCTGGCGGTAGAGTCAAACCCAGCAATAAACCGGTAATCATTGCGGACCCGTCGGCCAGCGAACCGGGGGTGGAACCGAACAACCGTTCTGTAATCAGGCAACCGGCAACACTTGCAAGGATGACGAGCAGGGCGCTTGGACCAAAGAAATAGATCGAGGCAACAATCACAGGAACCAGGCTTATCACCACCGACCACATGATTTTGATGGTCGAATCAACTGATCGAACGTGTGGTGAAGCTGAAATTTTTATTTTGGATTCGGTCATGATGAGGCGAGTCTTCTAATTTGGGTTCTTGCCATAGCAAATAGTTGTGACAATGGGATATTGGAAGGGCAGACAAACGAGCAACTACCGCATAACATGCAATCTTTAAGATTGGCTTCTGTTTCAAGTTCCTCGTAGTGCTCGGCTTTTGCCAAAACGCCCATCAATTGCGGGTTCAGGAACACGGGGCAAGCATCCAGGCACTTCCCACAACGTATGCAGGGCATTATATCCTGTCGTTTGCACTCGTCCTTTGAAAGAATCAGGATGCCACCGTTGGCTTTTAGAATAGGCACGTCCAGATTGGCCTGACCCAGACCCATCATCGGGCCGCCAAAAACGATTTCGGCTGCATCTTCGGTTAAACCACCGCAATGTTCGATCACATCGCGCAATTTTGTTCCAAAGGGTATTTTCCAGTTACCAGGCTTGCGAATACCGCGACCT
>PVMK01167651.1_pt1 | contig 14680 bp, 14 predicted proteins | sample 1853481 | NCBI WGS metagenome assembly PVMK01 (sample SAMN08533507, study PRJNA380276) | Marine sediment metagenome, whole genome shotgun sequencing project. | reverse complement strand
CTGTCTGCAATGATGGCATCAGTGCCGACATTCCAACATCAGTTGGATTTGCAGGGTTTACGTTTGTGTCACCGAATTTACATGACATTGCGGTCAACAAAATCAGTGAAAGTATATATGTTTTTAAGTTTTTCATATCTAGCTAATTAAAAAGTTACATTTAAACTAACACCATAACTTCTTGTATTAGGGTTATTGAAATAATCATACCCTTGTACATTACTGGCGTCTCCTGTTAAATTTGTTTCAGGATCAATTCCAGTATAATCAGTTATTAAGAGTAAGTTTCTGCCAAATACCCGTACATCTACATTGCTTAACCAGTTAATATTGGCAAGTGCATTGCTGCCAAAATTGTAGGCAAGTGATAGCTCTCTCAATCTTACATAAGAGCCTTTCTCAATATTTAACTCATCTAAACCGGTAAAGCCATAGTTAGAATAGAAATTAGTGCCTCCATCAGTTCCGCCTTTAACAACCTGTACAGTATTTGGCGTGGTAGTAGGAGTAACTCCATCGGGAGCAACTACAACACCCTCAAAAACTACAAGATCATTTCTATCAAGAGTTTGCTCATGTACACCAAAGTTGCTCATAACACCTTTAGTACCATTCCAGATATCACCTCCTTGTCGAATGTCAACAAAGGCGCCTAGAGTAAACCCTTTATAAGTAAAGGTATTTCTAACCCCGGCTAACCAGTCTGGTGTTGGATCACCTACAATACCATCATTAGGATCTTGCAGAGGGATACCATTGGTTCCGATTACCATTCGTCCTTGATCATCGCGTAAAAATCTACTTCCGTAAAATATTCCATAAGGCTCTCCTTCAGCTAAACGCTGAGTACCAAACGGGTCAATCGTTATAAATGGCAATCCTTCGGCCATTTTTATTACAGTAGTCTTATAATGTGTAAAGTTTATGCCGATGTCCCAGGTGAAGGCATTGTTCTGAATAGCTGTTGCTGTTAAAGCTATCTCCACACCTTTGTTTTCAATTTCTCCCGAGTTAACAACTTGTTGTTGCCAACCGCCAGACCAAGGAATATCAATTACTAAGATATTATCAGTAGTATTAGCCTTAAAGTAGGTAAAGTCTAATGTTACTCTACCATTAAAAAATCTTAAATCTGTTCCTACTTCAAACGTTGAAGTAGTTTCGGCTTTTAGATTTGGATTCCCTAAAAGGAAATTTGGTTGAAATGCATTTAATCCAAATGCTGGAAATAAAACACCATTTGGTGTACTCCAACCGTCTGTTACGGTTGTCTGTGTAAATGTATTTGATGTTACTGCAAACAACGCATCGTTACCAACCTGACCCCAAGAGGCCCTTAGTTTACCAAAGGATAATACCTTATTCCCACTCAAGCCAAAAGCCTCAGTAAATGACCATCCACCACTAATAGCTGGGTAAAAGAACGAATTATTCTCTTCCGGCAATGTTGAAGACCAGTCATTTCGACCTGTTAAATTTAAAAAGAATTGATTTTTATAGTTCAATCGGATATCTGCAAAAACCCCATAAAGTTTTCTCTTATTTATAATTTCCGAAACTGACACTGTTGTAGCAGATGCTACGTTATAAAACTCTCGTGAGGCTAAGCCCTTACCATCAGCCCTGAAGTTCAAATTTCGGTGTGAATAATAATTATGGCCCAGCGTTGCATTCAAATGTAAGTCCTTGCTTAGATCAGTATCAATTAATAACAAGAAATCTGAATTTATATCCTTATTAGTAATTGTTTGCTGAATAACCTGGCCAGGACCAAAAGTTCCTGAGTTAATATCTACTCTAAACTTACGTTCTTCCGAGTATGAATCTAATCCCAGTTTATATCTAGCTTTCAACCAGGGTGTCAATTGGTACCCAATACTTGCATAACCAATAAATCGGTTTACATCATCTGTAAGAAAGTTTTTCAGTACAGTCCAATAAGGATTATCATATATGGCATCACCATTTGGAGGTAAGTTTCCACGATATGCTCTTGGCGTGCTATTAGGTAAGATATACGAGTCAGTGAACTCATGGCCATCATTTCCATGACCATTAGCTATATCAAAAGTAGGCGTTGTTCTCATCAAGCCAAGCATTACCCCTGACAGGTTAGATCCTTGTTGAGCACGAACACCCCCTGAGTTTATATAATTACCTGAAAATCCAATATCTAACTTGTCTGTCAAGTTGGCGTTTATATTAAATCTTGTTGATACTCTCTCAAATTCAGTGTTAGGCACAATCCCTGTCTGAAACAGCCTGCTTATTGAGGCATAATAATTAATATTATCGGTTCCGCCAGAAAAGTTAATATTTGTGTTTAACGTGTTGGCAGTTTGAAAGAAACTCTCAGCATTATTATAGCCTTCGGCAGCACGGCCGTTTCCGGATCCGGTAGGTACTAACCTGCCAAATCTATGGTAATCATATGCAGAGCCGTCGTATTCTAATTCAGATATATTTGGCCCCCAGCTTGTACCCGCAAAAGTTTCAGGACCAGAGTAAGTAGGAACACCACTTCCAGGAGTACCATTTCCAGAATTAAATCCTTGAGAGTAGATCATTTGTCTGCCTGGTAATTTATTCACCTGGTCCATTGTATATGAAGTGCTGAAATTAATTTTCATAGCACCGGATACACCTTTCTTGGTGGTGATAATAACCGCACCATTTGCGGCTCTTATACCATACAAAGCTGTTGCTGCAGGACCTTTAAGAATCGTCATTGAGGCAATATCATCTGGATTAATATCAATAGCTCTGTTAGAATTAGTTACCCCACCTGCTCCTCTACTTGATACCGGATCTGTGGGTGCGTCTACAGTTGTTGTACTGGAATTGTCAATTGGAATTCCATCTACTACGAATAATGGACTGTTTGAGCCAGCAACTGACTTATTTCCTCTAATTCGAATTTGAGCGGAGGCACCAGGAGTTCCTGAAGAAGAAACAACTTGCACACCTGCAGCTTTGCCACTAAGGGCACTGACTAAATTGGTTTCATTAGAATTCCTAATCTCTTCAGCGTCAACATTTTGAATTGAATAACCCAATTCTCGTTTGTTGGCCTCAAGCCCAATCGCAGTTATAACTACTTCAGATAGTTGCCTGGTATCTGCTAATAAGCTAACATCCAAAACACTGCTAGCCCCTACTTGTCTTTCAATAGTTTCATAACCAATAAAACTAAAAACCAAAGTCGAGCCCTCTGATACAGTAATCTTATAGTTACCATCAATATCGGTAACTGTTCCAACGGAGCTTCCTTTAACTACCACATTAACTCCGGGTACAGGCAAGCCATCTTCCGAGGAGATAATGCGCCCGGAAACCGAACGTTCTTGTGCAGCTACATTTAGACTTCCTAAAGTAAAAATAGCAACCACACATAATTGTAAAATTGTTTTCATGCACTTATATTTTGTTATACAAATATTTAAACAGAAAAAGCACATAGCTTTTCCAGCAATATCAAAGATGCTGATTGCTGATAGAGCATAAAACCCACTATTTGCGCCATTTTGGCGATTTCTATGGAGGTATGTTTTACCGACAAATGCGGGATGAATTCTCTCAGAAAGTAAATTTTTCCCGTAAAAAGGGGGTTTATTGCTGAACTAAGGGCATTTATTATAGTGATACTATCACGAAAATTAGGTATTAATTAACATAAAAAAACCCAGTTGCTAACGAAACCGGGTTTGCACACAAATAAATTAAATTAACTCAAATTAAGCTCTGTCTGCGGGCAATATCTATTGCCTCTGATTTTGTAGAGACATGCAGTTTAGTATAAATATTCTTCACATGCGACTTTACGGTTTCCATACCGATATGGAGGTTGTTAGCTGTTATTTTATATGTCTTGCCCGTTGCCAGCGAACTTAATATTTCAGTTTCTCTATTTGACAGCGGTGTGTCCAGACTCCTTTGAAAGGAGGACACTACCATTTTGGCAATTTTAGAGCTCATTGGTGCTCCGTTATTGAGTATCTCGTCAACGGCTTGTAATAACTCCAGGTGGTTAGATCCTTTAGTTAAATATCCCGAAGTTCCGGCAGAAAAGGCCTCAAAAATAGTTTGCATGTCATCCTTAAATGTTACTACGATAATATGCACTTTCGGATCTAGTTTTCTGATTTTTTTAATGGCAGTTAGGCCATCCATACCTGGCAATTCTATATCCATAAAAATTACATCTGGGTAATCCTTACGAATATTTTTAATTGCCTCTTCTGCAAACGCGTATGTATTTACTACGTGATACTCCTTGTTACTTCCTAATATGAGATCGTATCCTCCTCTCAAAGCTTCACTTTCCTCAATGACTACGATTCTCGGACGAAAATCCATCATTCTACTTCGATAGTCCATCATGGTGATTGTTGTTAAGTTGTTTAGTGTTTTTGAACCTTATTATTTCTTTAAACATTCCAACCCCAATTTGCGGGAATGTTAACCACTTTATATTACGTCAATAGCCTATTTAAGGTTGTTAATCCCTCATATAAAAAATTTAGATTGTTTAATACATAATTGTAAATTAATATAATAATTGATTATCAAACAGTTACTGGAGTAAGTGTTAGGTAAAAAAAATTACTCCAGTGACCCTATTTTAACAAAAACGGTGTAGTAAATAGTATCCTTTTAATAACATTTAAGTATTTAAACCAGACTGAGAAACATTGAATAATGACCAATAGGGTCAATTAGGCATATAATCTCAAAATATGCGTATAACGATTTTCGATCTAAAGTCTATTTTAGATGATATTTTTGGCAGTTCGTTAGCGAATAATTCTTGCCGAATGCTAATCCATATCACGGATTATGCTATACCTATATCAAGCTGTTTTTTCTGGCAATATCAATTGCCTCCGATTTTGTAGATGCATGAAGTTTAACATAGATATTTTTTACATGCGATTTAACCGTTTCAATACCAATGGAAAGCTCTTTCGCAGCTATTTTATAGGTCTTACCCAGCGCCAATAATTTCAATATTTCGGTCTCCCTGCCGCTAAGTGGGCTATTAGGATTTAGCTTAAATGATGAAACAACAATTCTGGCAACTTTCGGGCTCATAGGAGCGCCATTATTTAAGATCTCATCTACAGCATGAAATAATTCTGTATGCCGCGAGCCTTTAATGATAAATCCAGCAGCGCCTGCCGTAAGGGCAGCAAAAATAATCTCATTATTATCAATCGAAGAATTGACCAGGATATGAACCTTGCGATCTATCCTTTTTATTTTACTGATGGCTTCTATGCCACTCACTTCATCTATATCAGTTATAATAATATCAGGATAGTCTTTCCTTATGTTTGCTATTGCCTCTTCGGCTGAAGCGCAAGACCTTATAACATTATATTGATTATTACTACTAAGAATTAACGAATAGCCATGCCTGATTTCCTCGACAGGTTCAATAATTACAATGCGGGGTCTGAAATCAATCATTCTGACCTAAGGTTTGTTGTTAAGTTAATTATTCTGAGTCTTCGACCTATTAATTTCAAACGCCTTATTATAATCAAGGTTGGGTTCTCCTTAAGTAGAATTACCAAATAACTATGTTGGCTTGCAATACACTATTTCTATACTATTGATTACCTGTGAGTTATGACAACAAATTATTAATATTAAAAGATGAAAATTTCACAATTCTAGTAGTCAGATTCTCCCTATTATCGGGGGATAGAGGAGGTATTTGTTATCCCTTTATTCCTGCCGGAATTATTCACAAAAAGAGCCTTTAGCCACCCATAACTTCTTTTGTACTAAACTTACCTGCTCATCCTGATTATTACCGAACAACAGGGCTTTCTCTTTTTTTGTATATACAATAACACCGCCATCTCTTTGAGGGAAAATGCCCACCATCAAGATGTCTTCAGCATCAACTAGCTTTTCCCATATATCGACGCCAGCCAGATTCGTTTTGTAATTGGCAATATCATTTATATAGCTTACGCGGGCAAAATCATAATTCACCATTTCATAGGGTTCTTTAGCCAGACAGGCGCCACCGCGTAAAAATTTAACGGGGTACATATCAATATTCCAACGATTTGCTTTAATCGCTGGATCAGACTCAAGCCAGCCTTTGGCTACGGAAACTTGGCCGGTAGTAAAAATAAAAATACCACCACCGCCATCAAATGGGCCAGCAACCACTAGTTTGCCTTCATCCGCCAGTTTGCCAATATTTTTGCGATGAGCTTTTTGTAATGCTTCCTCCTCCTCGGTAGAAATTTCCTCTTTATCGGATTTGCTGTTTAAAAAAACAAATACATGATTATACTCCTGTCCATAGGACTGGATCGCTAAAATCATTGCAAGTATTATTAGAAAACTACGCATGTTGTTTTATGCTCTCTAGAAGAACTTCCGTCATTACATTCAAATCATCAACTGTGTTATGTACATATGGGGCAACCCGAATGGCACTTCCTCGGAACGATACAAATATATTTCTTTCAGCAAGGGCCAACTTTATTTTTTCTATGGGCATGGACTGATGTCTTACCCCAAACAAATGATTAGTCCGCCAGTTTTCCTCTTCTACCCAAAATCCGGCTTCTTGCAATCTTTTCAGTGGCTCTTTGACAATTGTCTGGCAATAGGCTTGAATTCGATCCGGTTGCCACTCATTTAATTGCTTTAATGCCTCGAGCAACATGGGCACTAATACAAAACTACTATGTTCTCCTACTTCAAACCTTAATGAGCCCGGCTGATAGGCGTCTTCATATTGCACTAATCCACCAAAATCTTCACTATTTAAGCGGTTAATCCAGCTTTCTTCAATGGGTTTCCCATCATCAAAAAACTCGCCATAGTATGCCAGTCCCAGGCCGTATGGCCCGAGTAGCCACTTATAACCTGCGCAAATTAGCGCGTCCGGTTTAATTTCTTCAACATCGAAACGGATAGGCGCCCACCGTCTGTGTGCCATCAATAATCAAGAGTGCGCCAACATCCTGAGTTCTTTTACGCATGCCACTAAGTCAAACCTTGTACCATCAGCCCAATGTGCATGGCTTATTGCCAACACAGCCGTGTTACTAGTAATAGCATCCAGTATCAGCTGATTCCATTTCTCTCCACGTTGCTCATTAGATTGTGGCGGATCTACAATTACCAGTTTGCCACCTTGTTCTCTGGCGGCTGTCATCCATGGATAAACATTGCTCGGAAACTGTTCTGCGGCTATAACTACTTCCTTGCCAGACAGATTAATATTATTGGTAATATTAGCCATACCATACGAAACCGAAGGTATTAAAGCGATTCTGTTAGGTTCAGCATTATTGATAAGCTTTGAATACTCTTGGCGAATTATTTCTGTATCATCAAAAAAATCATCTATGGTAGTTTTATGTGGAAGTGCTTTTTTCTGTACACTTTCTAGTCCTACTGCTGTTACAGATTTAAGTTGGGGCGACATATAGGCGCCATTGAGATAATGAATATTGCCTGGCAATTCAAACTTATCTGCTTGGGTGGCTAAGTTTTGCATAAGATAAAGTTATAATGAAATCATTAGAACTCTATGATTTGCCCAGTTTTATCAACAGGATTATCTTTAAAGAAAATTATAAAGATTCAGATGCCGGCCAATCCTATTAAACTTCATTCCCTCATCATACTTTTAGTTACGGCTGTGGTTTTTACGGGGATCTACAGCAGTATTTTTGATAAAAAACTTGACTTGAATGGCGATAATGCTCATTACTATATCTTGGGTAAGGCTTTGGCTACGGGAGAAGGATATGTGAATATTAATACTATTCAAAAGCAGCCCAATAATCACTTTCCACCAGGTTATCCTATTATAATAAGTGGTATTATAAAAGTGTTTGGGGATTCTATAATATCAATAAAAATCGCCAATGGCGTGCTTTTACTTTTTACCTTAATAGCTCTCTACTTCTTGGTTAAGCAGATATCGAAAAGAGAGTCTACTGCCATAATTGTGCTTGTCCTGGTCTTGCTAAATAGTCATCTCTTACGCTACTCCACTATTATGATGACTGAAATTTCATTCTTGTTTTTTTCAACTATAACCATACTTGCCTTCACTAAAGTCAATTATAATAAGCCTCTGTGGCAAGACGTCTATCTTTATTTAGTAATATACCATGATGACGATATCCTTCTATATTCGCACAAGCGGGATAGCATTAGTGGCAGGTATTATATTATTCCTGCTAATAACCAGGCGTTGGAAACACGCAGTTGTTATTACTCTGGCCTTAATCCTATTGGTTTTCCCCTGGCAATTACGTAATCAGAAAATTGGTGGTAGTTCATATATTAAACAGCTAAAAATGATTAATCCATATCGGCCAGAGCTAGGTTCGGCAGGGTTCGGAGATTATCTCAATCGTTTTGGCCATAATGCTACCCGCTATCTGACCAAAGAAATCCCGCTGGCCACGGTCTCGATTACTAAACCGAATTACCGGCAGGCAGCGTCAGTATCACAATGGCTCTATGGTATAGCTTTTTTCATGCTAATTATCTTTGGGGTGCTTAATCTAAAAAAATACAAATTACTTATACTCACTTATCTTGCAGGTACGCTTACTATCCTCTCCCTCTGGCCGGATGTGTGGGTAGGTATTAGGTTCCTTTTGCCAACAGTACCCTTTTTACTTATTGGTTTAGTGAATGGGTTACAAGAAATACTATCCAGGATAACACCTGTACCCATAATCAAGTACGTTATATGGTTGCCAATACTAATTTCTATCTTCTTATTTCCTAATATCAAGAAACTGAGACAGGATGCTGATACTGAGTTAAACCCCGCATGGGCCAATTATTATAATTTAGCTAAATGGGTTGACGAGAACCTTGAGGCTAATGCCATTATTGCCTGCCGAAAGCCAGCTATGTTTTATTTATACTCAAATAGTTTCACAGTAAATTATAAGTATACCGAAGATGAGCAGGACTTGATTAATGACCTATATAATAAGCAAGTTGACTATGTAGTTATGGAGCAACTTGGCTATAGCTCTACATCTCGATATTTGTATCCCGTTATCCAAAATAACCCGAAAAGGTTTGAGTTGGTTCAGGAACTAAATAATCCTGACACTTACCTTTTCCGGCTAAAGAACGAATAATCTCTTATCTTGCCATTTAGATTAATGTTGATTCTCTTTGAGTTATTAATATTTTTAAAGTATTTTAGGATTAACGGTTACTTTCTGGACGATTATTCAATTAACTGAATAACTACTAGTTATGAAAAAAATAAGCATTAGAACCTATAAGGGAATTGAATATGTTCAATTAAGTGCTCTTCCAACAGCTCAGTCAGAATCGTTAAAGCAAACTCTTAATGAAAGAACATTAATAAAAATTCTAATGGATGATGTAATCCTGAACGATTGTGTATTGTATAGTGCTTATGAAAAATGGTTTGCTAGTAATATCGAGGAAGTAAAAGAACCTGTTATTTCTCAATCTAAAACTGCCATTGGTGATCCGGTACCTGTGGCATAGTTAGCCATCCGTCTTAATACCAGATTCAGATTAAAGAATACACAATTAATTATAACGCGTCTTTCCTCGCGTAATTCTTAACTTTTCTGACAGTTTGGCATATAAAACTGCCAAAATCTAATTGGAATAACTTTTGTAACTGCCTTTGCATTGAAATGTGTAGCAATGCTATACAGTGAACATGAACAAAGACAGATAATTAAGATGAAAGAAAAAGGAACAATCTCGATTCACTCAGAGAATATATTTCCAATAATTAAGAAGTTTCTATACTCCGATCATGAAATCTTTTTAAGGGAGTTAGTGTCGAATGCAGTTGATGCAACCCAGAAGTTAAAAAGAATATCTTCCCTTGGAGAAATTAAAGAAGATATTGGCAATGATCTTCGTATTGAAGTTGAATTTGATAAAAAGAAGAAAACCATTACTATAAAAGATAAAGGCATTGGCATGACAGCCGACGAGATTAAAAAATACATTAATCAAATCGCCTTTTCGGGTGCTGAAGACTTTCTGGAAAAGTACAAAGATAAAGGTGACGAACAGCAGATCATCGGCTTCTTTGGACTTGGTTTCTACTCGGCATTTATGGTTGCTGATGAGGTAGAAATTATTACCAAGTCATATCAGGATGACGCTAAAGCAGCTCACTGGACCTGCGACGGTAGTACAGGATTTGAAATTAAACCATCAAAAAGAAAAGAAAGAGGTACAGATATTATCCTGCATATCAACAAGGATTCAGAAGAATTTCTTGATGAATTCAGGTTAAAAGGGATACTCGACAAACACTGTAAGTTTTTACCTGTTGAAATTAAATTTGGTACTAAAGATGATTATGTGCCGGATGGTAAAGACAAAGACGGTAAGGAAAAAACCAAGACTGTAAAAGTTGACAATATAATCAACAACACACATCCTCTTTGGACAAAGAAACCATCAGAGTTAAAAGATGAGGACTATCTGGAATTTTACAAAGACCTCTACCCATTATCTGAAGATCCATTGTTTTGGATTCATTTGAATGTTGATTATCCGTTTAATCTAACCGGCGTATTATATTTTCCTCGCATTAAGAAGGATATTGAGATACAAAAAATAAAATTCAGTTGTACTCACGCCAGGTATTTATTACTGATGAGGTAAAAGATGTGGTGCCTGAATTCCTTCAACTACTTCATGGAGTAATTGATTCTCCAGACATTCCCTTAAATGTTTCCAGAAGTTACTTGCAATCAGACAGTAATGTAAAAAAGATTAACGGCTATATCACTAAGAAAGTAGCTGACAAGCTTGCGGAATTGTTTAAGAATGATCGCCCTGCTTACGAAAATAAATGGGATGATATTGGCCTGTTTGTTAAGTATGGGATGATAAGCGAAGAGAAGTTTTATGAGAAAGCTAAAGACTTTGTGTTATTCAAAAACTTAGATGGTAAGTATTTCACCCTCGATGAGTACAAAAAGCATGTTGAAGCTAATCAGACAGATAAGGACAAAAATATAGTTTACTTATATGCTACAGAACCTGCTAAGCAAGACACCTATATTAAGTCTGTAAAGAACAAGGCTTACGATGTTTTAGTATTTGATTCAATGATTGATAGTCATTTTATCAATCAGCTTGAGCAAAAATTGGAAAATATACAGCTTAAGCGCGTTGATGCCGAAACTGCTGATAAGATAATTGATAAAGATGATACCATTGCCAGTGTTCTCAGCGAAGATGATGAGAAAGTGGTAAAAGAGGTATTCGACAAATCAATCGACAATCCGGCAATGACAGTAAATGTTGCATCGCAATCAGTAGATGAGATGCCGGTGGTAATTACTATGAGTGAGTTTATGCGGCGGATGAAGGACATGGCAGCAACTGGCGGTGGTGGTTTTCCAATGATGGGCGGGATGCCAGACCAGTATAATGTTACAGTAAATGCCAACCACCCTATCACCCAGAAAATATTAGCCGCTAAAACGGCTAAGAAAAGGGAGACTTTGGCTAAGCAAGCATTTGATTTAGCCTTACTTTCTCAAGATATGTTGTCCGGCAATAAGCTTTCTGAGTTCATAGAAAGAAGTGTGAAAATCATTGCAAAGTAATTTTTGCTGACTAAGTTTGGTTATCATTCTATAGTTTGTCTTTTTGATAGTTGTAGAATGATAACTTGTTTTGGCATATGAATAAAGTTCTCAATAAAGAAGTTAAGGTAATTGACCTGGGTACAATTGACTACCAGGAAGCCTGGGATTATCAGGAGAAACTTTTTAAGGAGGTAATTGACATCAAACTTGCTAATCGAGACCAGCCGGATGATCAGCAAATGCCAACGCCAAATTATCTGATCTTTTGCGAGCACCCACATGTTTATACTTTAGGAAAAAGTGGCTCGGCGCAGAACCTGTTATTAGATGCCAAGGGTCTTGAAGAAAAACAGGCTACTTATTATAAGATTAACCGTGGCGGAGATATTACCTATCATGGACCCGGCCAACTGGTTTGTTACCCAATAATAGATCTGGATAATTTCTTTGAAGATATTCATAAATATTTACGACTTCTGGCCGAAGCCATAATTGAGACGCTCGATCATTTTGGTATAAATGCCGGAAGAATTGAAAAGTTAACCGGGGTCTGGATTGATTACGAACATGATGATACCAACGGTTTAAGAAACCCCAGAAAAATTTGCGCCATGGGTGTTCGTAGCAGCAGATGGGTTACGATGCATGGACTGGCACTAAATGTGAATACTAATCTGGAGTATTTTGGCAATATTATTCCTTGTGGTATTGATGATAAAGCTGTGACATCAATGGAGAAGGAACTTGCAGAACCACTTAGCATGAAGCAAGTACAAGAAGTTTTACAGGAACATATTGGCAGGCTATTTCTAATGAATATCAAATGAAAAAAGATATTCCAACGCTCGAAGTAAAAAATGTAACAGTAGTTATTAAGCCTGAAGACACAGGAGAGCATTGGACAGTTCATTTAGTAAATACCAACAACTTTTCTCTGCACAATATTCTTGTTGCCTCTGAAGGATACGGGAAAAAAGAACCTAACCGGCAGGAGACCTCTACTTTACGACAATTCTTTGAGGTGCTTGAAGCCCAATCATCGTTGCAAATTGAGCTTATTGATCCTAAGGTATTTCATCTATTTAATGAATATGGAGTAACCTATTATCTTGGTAATGAAATTTATTTTAAAAAATATGTGTTCGTACCTGATAGTATACTGAAAGAAAATTTGATCTTCAACGCAATCTTAGAATCGAAGGTAGTAACACATTCTTAGCATAAAACAACATCAGAAAGTGCTATCTGGAATATAACTCTTGTCAAATTTTGAGAGTGGTTTTAATCATCAATAATTGTATCTTCACCCCATTAATTTAAATGAAATTATAATAGATGAAATTTTCTTTAGAAAATCTATTAGTGCTTGATATTGAAACTGTAAGAAGTCATAAATTATACGAGGATATGCCCGAACGCTTACAGGCTCAATGGGATAGAAAATCCACCTTTTTAAGAGCGGATGATGACGAATCACCCAAAGAGCTGTTTGAAGACAGGGGCGGGATTTATGCCGAATTTGGCAAGGTAGTGAGCATTTCTGTTGGTTTTTTCACCTATATTGGCTCTGAACTTTCACTGCGGGTGAAGGCCTTATACAATGAAGATGAAGCCCTTTTGCTAAATGAATTTAAAGACCTCTTGCAAAAATTCGATGGCAAGAACTTAACACTTTGTGGTCATAATGGCAAAGAATTTGACTTCCCATATCTGTGCCGCCGAATGCTGATTAATAACATAAAGCTACCTTCTGTCCTCGACACCTCAGGTAAGAAACCATGGGAAGTAAATCATTTGGATACCATGGAGATGTGGAAGTTTGGGGATCGTAAAAACTTTACTTCGCTTGAATTGCTGGCAACACTTTTTGATATTCCAACCAGCAAGGATGCCATAGATGGTAGCCAGGTAAGTAATGTATATTATGAAGAACAAGACCTTGAGAGGATTGCTAAATACTGCAGTAAGGATGTTGTAGTAACGGCACAATTATTATTAAAGCTAAATCAGCAACCAACAATCAAAGAGGAGAATATTCACCTCATAGAAAATTAATTTATTACATCGATCAATATCGATATTTAAGAATCAATACAACCTGTTATGGGTAGAAAAAAACATATTAAACTAAAATCAAAATCCAGGTCAAAATATAATCCTGGACAACTTAAGAAACAGATTCTGTCCTACCTGGATCAGAATTTACATAAAGCCTATTCCTCCAAGCAAATAATAAAACGCTTAGGAGTACGCGACCAGGCCTCAAAGGCCGCTATTCAACCACTATTACAATCACTTGAACAAGATGGTAAAATTGAAAAGATAAGGCATAGCTATAAAAGCAAGCATGTGCCGGCGGTAATTTCCGGACGTGTAGACCATGTAAATCCACGCTTCGCCTATGTTATCACCGACTCTGAACATGGAGATGTCTGGGTAAAGACAGATAATCTGCATTTCGCCATGCATGGCGATACCGTGGAAATTGCTGTTACACCAAAACGTCATGGTAAAAGACCTGAGGGAAAAGTACTAAGGATTACCCAACGGGGAAAAGATGAGATCGTAGGCCGCATTGAATTCTCAACCCGCTATGCCTTTGTCATTGCCGATAATCGTAAAATATACTACGACTTTTTTATCCCACTCGATAAGATCAATAAGGCTGCTCACAACGACAAAGTAATCATTAAAGTTACCGCTTGGCCCACCCATGATAAGAACCCTGCCGGTAAAGTACAAATGGTGCTGGGTAAGGCGGGAGAACATGAAGCAGAGATTCATTCTATTATGGCCGAGTTTAATTTGCCATTTCAATTCCCTGAAACAGTTATGCGGGAAGCTGAAGAATTGAATGATATAATTGATGAGAAAGAAGTTAAAAGACGCAAAGACTTTAGAGGCATAACCACATTTACCATTGACCCTGCCGATGCCAAGGATTTTGATGATGCCCTTTCAGTTCAGTGGCTTAAAAATGGTAATATCGAAGTTGGTATTCATATCGCTGATGTTACTCATTATGTAAATACTAAAAGGGCATCATCAAAATCCTTGGCATCGGCAGGGTC
>PVMK01152389.1_pt1 | contig 14680 bp, 14 predicted proteins | sample 1853481 | NCBI WGS metagenome assembly PVMK01 (sample SAMN08533507, study PRJNA380276) | Marine sediment metagenome, whole genome shotgun sequencing project. | reverse complement strand
AAGATACATCACTGTCTGGCCGATGGTGCGGCGACGGTGCGCTACCTCAGTCATGCGTTTGAATTCCAGGCGAATCTGGTATCGCCGGCTGCACCCGTCGCCACCTGGCAACCAAAACCCCTGCCCAGCGGTCGCCGCCTGGTATGGGATGCCCTGACGGACCATCTGAAATACGATATGCGCGCTTTTCCCGCCTTTGTCGCTGCCATGTGGCGTACCACAAGGCGCCTACTGGCTTTTAATCGTGATGTTGGTTCGCCGACGGTGAAGTGGCTTACCCATCCACCACCCCGTACTCGTCTGAACCACGTGCTGTCCGCCCGGCGCAGCTTTACCAGAAGGCAGCTGCCCCTGGCCGATGTGAAGCGACTGGCCCATAAGCTCGGTGGCACTGTGAACGATATGATCCTGGCGCTGGCGGCGGCGGCACTGCGCGAATATCTGCAGTTTCATAATGACTTGCCTGATGAGCCACTGGCTACGGTGATCCCGGTATCCGCCGATGAGCCCGGCGAAATGAGGGAGTCGGGTAACCGCACGACCTACCTCCCCACCTGCCTGTGGACCAATATCGCCGACCCGCAGCAGCGATTTCGCGCGATCCAGCAGTCCACGCAGGTGGCCAAGCAGGAGTTGCAGGTCATGGGGAAAGATATCTTCGTGCAACTAATGCACTTTATGCCGCCGTTTTTTTCCCTGTGGAAAACCAGGCGCAAACAACGGCAACGCAAGGCGGACCGGACGGATTTTAAACCCCTGACCAATGTAATCATTTCCAATGTAACAGGTCCCCGCGAGCGCCTGTCCGGTAACTACGGAACCCTGGTGGATCTCTATTCCATGGGCCCGCTGGTGGAGGCCTGTGGTCTCAACATCACGGTCTGGAGTTATGCCGGCAACCTGAATATATCCCTTATGGGATGCAAGAAAGCCGTGCCTGATATCGACAGGCTGGCGGACGCTATGGTGGATGCGATGACTGTAATGGAGCAGCTGCCTGCTACTGCGCAAGGCGATAGCGAGATTCATTCAACAACCGGGGAGTACACACGATGAAAGCCCGTAGCTACCTGCAACGCTTCGATAACGTCGAGCTCGCCGTGCGCCAACGCGGCGTGGGCATTCCCCTGGTATGGGGGCATAGTTTAATGGGCAGCGTCAATGTGGAAGACCAGGCCGGCCTGTTGGACTGGGGGGAAGTCGAGGGACATGCCGAGGTGGTGCGCTATGATGCCCGCGGGCATGGCAATTCCGATGGTAGCTATGACCCGGATGATTATCGCTGGGGCTGTATGGCACAGGATATGCTAGCGGTGGCCAGCGCTGTGGCCGAGGCTCGTGGCGTAAAGCGTTGTGTGCTCGGTGGTCTGTCCATGGGCGCCGCAACCGCACTGGAAGCGGCGTTGCAGCAACCGGATAAAGTGGCAGGCCTGGTGCTGGTATTGCCGCCAACGGCCTGGCAGACCCGTCCCCGACAGGCGGCAATATATCGGCGTTTGGCCTGGGTCTCCGGACTATTCGGGGCGGCGCCCTACCGGTTACTGGACATGCTGCCTATCCCTCTGCGGGAAGACGGGCGCAACCAATTGGCATTACACACCATGAAGGGGCTGGCCCGGGCCAACCCCCTGCATGTGCAAGCGACCCTGCGTGGCGCAGCCCTGTCGGACATGCCGGACCCTGGTGCACTGGAAAAGCTGGATGTGCCCACGCTTATTCTGGCCTGGGAAGACGATACGGCGCACCCTGTTTTCACGGCTACAGCGCTGGCGGAGACCCTGCCCAGCGTGTACTCGCTGGTTATATCCCACCCCAGTGATATTTCTGGTTGGACGCCGGCACTGTGCGAGTTCCTGGATAAGTTGGCGGCCCCGAAAAAGCGTCGCCCAGCTCTGAAGAAACGCCGCCGCGCGGCTGTCTGTTGAGGGTGCCGTGACCAGCTTGATGGTGGACAATAACAAAAGGAATAGGATGAAATCATCGCTTAATTTACTGAGTTTTGTTATCAAAACGGAAATTAGCAAAAGATTTCCGAAACTGGCTTCCCGGCCGTCAATCGAAGAAATAAGAGCGATACTAACCTCACCCGGTTTACCTTTCGAGATAGAGCAAGTCGAAGTTGATGGTCGCAGCATTCGCAGCTGGAAAAATGCAGCGCCCTCCATGGCGGCACTGCTTGAGGGCAGCCTGGAATACGGCGACACGGACTATATCGTGTATCAGGATGAGCATCTCAGCTTTGCGGAACACTATCGACGGGTGGCGGCAGTGGCGCATCAGCTGATCGACCAATTCGATATTAAAAAAGGAGATCGAGTAGCGATTGCGATGCGCAATTACCCGGAGTGGTCTATCGCCTTCTGGGCGGCTGCCGCAGTGGGTGCCATAGTGGTACCGCTGAACGCCTGGTGGACCAGCGATGAACTGGAGTACGGCTTGAAAGACTCCGGCACCAGGCTTATTTTTGCTGATGCACAGAGGCTGGAGCGCCTGCAACGTATAGAGTCGGAGCTGCCGTTGCAGCATACGGTTGCCGTGCGTTGCGATACTGTCCCGGAGGGAGTGCACGCTATCGAAATGCTTTGGCAGGGAGCCGCTGTCGGTTTGAAGCTGCCTGTAGTAGCGATAAGCCCCGAAGACGATGCGACCTTGTTTTACACTTCGGGCACTACCGGATTTCCCAAGGGGACACTGGGCACACAAAGGAATTTTTGCAGTGCCGCCCTCACCATGCCCTATACCGGGGTGCAGGGTATATTGCGTAGCGGCAGCAGCCTGCTTGATTTAATCGCACTGAAGAAGGCGCCGCGGGTGGCGTTGCTGACCGTCCCCTTATTCCACGTTACCGGCTGCCACGGCATGATGCTGGGTATGTTGAGCAATGGCGGCAAGTTGGTGATGATGCACAAGTGGGACCCGGTAGTCGCACTGCAGCTGATCGAGCAGGAACATATTAATATATTCAGTGGCGTGCCGGCCATGGTCAGGCAACTGCTGGATGCTAACGAAACCGAGCAGCGGGACCTGTCCGGAGTAACGAATATTGGTTACGGTGGCGCGCCAGCACCGCCGGACCTGCTGCGCAGAATCAAAGCCGCTATGCCGGCGGTGGGCGCTTCCAATGGGTGGGGAATTACGGAGACCTCGGCGGGAATCGCGACTAATAGCAGGCAGGACTATGCCGACAAACCGGGCAGCGTCGGACCCCCGGCCCCGGTGTGTGATGTTAAGGTGGTCAATGAAGCTGGCGAACAACTTACCAGCTCAGAGCTGGGAGAGCTCTGGGTGCGTGGCCCCAATGTGGTGAAGGGCTATTGGCAAAACCCGGAAGCGACCGCGGCGTCTTTTACCGACGGCTGGTTCCATACCGGTGATGTGGGCAAGATCGACGAAGATGGATTTATTTATATCGTTGACCGCCTTAAGGATATGATTATTCGTGGCGGCGAAAATATCTACTGCGCAGAAGTGGAAGTTGCGCTATCTGGGCACCGGGCAGTAATATTAGCCAGTGTCTTCGGTCTGCCCGACGAGGTATTGGGTGAACGTGTAGGCGCGGTCGTTCAGATTGCTCCGGATGATTCGGTATCTGAACAGGAACTGCAGCAGTTCGTCGCTAACAGCCTGGCCGCCTACAAGGTGCCAGATAAAATATGGATTCGCAACGAACCCTTGCCCACTGGGGCTACAGGCAAGGTACTGAAGAAAGAACTGAAGGCCAGGTATATGACAAACAAACGGGGTGTCGAGAGCAGAATTACGGATTGATGGGTATTGTTGCCTGGGAGAGTAGATTTGTGCGTGCGCTTGGATACCAAAACGAGTTTCCGAGGGACACATCCCCCGATTATGAGTCGGATGCTCCCAAGTCTTTTTAGCCAGGAAGTGGAAGAAAGGTAACGAGTTCTTCTGGAGGCCTGGGGCATTGTAACCGAAACCGAACGTATGCCGAACCTGGTGGTGGGGTGTTTCTGGGTGCCTTGTCAGTAAGTTGAAGAATGGTTAGAGGTTTTGGAAGCCATGTTCCGAACCTCTTCTGAGCTGGCTGGCTGAATGTCTGTTCTTCTCCAAAGCAATGGGATGGACTCCTCCTCACCTATCGGCATCGATGTGCCAAACTGGTAATTGCACCACCAGTTAACGGTGAAAACGGAGGAGTCCGCTATGAAGATTAGTCGAGTAGGTGTTGATTTGGCAAAAAATGTTTTTCAACTGCACGGTGTCGATCGCCACGGTAAAACCGTATTGAAGCGTCGATTGTCGCGCGATAAATGGATAAGCGCTTTGATAAAGTCTGCTGAACCTGACTGTGAGATCGGCATGGAGGCCTGCGGCGGTGCGCATCACTGGGCACGCGTGCTAACGACGAAGGGTTTTCGGGTCAAACTGATTCCGCCTCAGTTTGTAACCCCCTACGTCAAGAGCAACAAGAACGATGCAAAAGACGCTGAAGCGATTTGCGAAGCCATGAGTCGGCCCAATATGCGTTTTGTAAAGGCAAAGACGGTGGAGCAACAGGACATTCAGGCGACACACCGGATTCGTAGTGAGCTGATGTGTCATCGCACGGCGAAGGCCAACCAAATTCGTGGCTTAGTGACGGAGTATGGCCTGGTAGCGCCATTGCAAATGGCTTCTCTGCGAGCAGCCATCCCCCGCTGGCTTGAGGATGCCGAGAATGGATTGACCGATCGGTTCCGCACCCTGCTACACGGACTTTGGGAAGACCTGCTTACATTGGACCAGCGTATTGAAACCCTCAACGGGGAAATCGAGTCCATTGCAAAGAGCGATCCGGTCGCCCAACGCCTTCAACAACTACGCGGTGTGGGTCCCCTGGTCGCGACGGCATTGATTGCCACCGTTGGAAACGGTGACCAGTTTAGTAAAGGTCGCCAGATGGCCGCGTCCGTGGGTCTCACACCGAGGCAACACAGTTCGGGGGGCAAGGATCGATTGCTGGGTATCAGCAAACGCGGTGATACCTATTTGCGTAGCATCTTAATCCATGGAGCGCGCTCTGTGGTCGCCAACGCCAAGCATAAAGATGATCGCTTGAGTCGTTGGGTGACAGAATTGGCACAGCGGCGTCATCCCAATGTTGCGGCGGTAGCCTTGGCCAACAAGACCGTGCGTATGGCCTGGGCAATGATGAATCATGATGCAGACTATGATCCGGAATTTGCGGCGAGCTGATGTAGGTAAGCCACAAGTATGAGAAGTAAGTAGAGAGAGGAACCTTAACCACGATTGCGAAGTAAGCTGAATGATGGCGAACTGGTCGAACCGGCGTCGGTAAAACCTGATAATGTCCATGTGCACCAAGCACGACAAAGCGATTAGGAACTGACGCGCGAATAGCCCATTATGGCCCGGCATCAACGTATGCCAACTTTAGAGGCCGGATATACGTATGCAGTCGAGCCAACTGTCATCAAGCAGGTTACTTGCAAACGAGGAGGAGTCCATATACGGACATTTGACTGCTCCAGGTCGGTGTCTGCTATAGGGCCGTTCACACCACAAAACGGCCCCTCGCAATCATCGGAATTCTGGCAATCAGGGGGCCGGAACGTGCCATGAAGGGACCTTAGCTCAATCCATCCTCAGATTGGTGTTCGCTTATCCAGCCGTAAAGCATATTGGTATTGATATCCAGGCTTCTGTCCGCCTCAGATCGACTATAACTCTGGTCCAGCACCGAACTGATAGCATCCACCTTAATTTCTTTGGGGTATTTTTTTCTCGTGGTCACTTTTTAATCTCCAGTTATGGGTATTATCCCTTAACCGGGTTGTACAGATATATTAGACCAACTCAAAAATGTGTTGTATCGATTGATCACGGCTTTCTTTTAGGCGGAATAGTTTGATAGAGATCAAATACTCAAGAGTCCCGAGTTCTCACCCAGAGGCGATACGGAACACATCCAGTCTATCAGGGTCCTGTCTTTCAACAATGAATTTCGCAAAGTTATGGCTGTGAGAGTTAACCAGGAGAAATTCGGGGAAGGAATTGCGTAGCGCCATCGACACAACCAGTTCAGAAGGCGCTATACCCGGACGAATGGTGCGCAGCCAGGAACCAAACGAGCGCCAAACCTGCTTCGGGTAGCACGAAGCCAGATAATGAAGCAGGCCCTGCGAGACGACACCGGCGTGGACAAAGACATGATACGCCCTGACCTTGCGTTTAACGGCCTGCCGATAGTCTTCTGATTCCCGATGAAGATACTGATTGCCGTTGCGTCGCTTCAAGGGCTTCATATCCTTCATCCAAAAGTGATAGGAGAAAGAGCCGATGACATGCACGGCTTGCTTGAACGCATGTTCAATTTTGAATCGCAGACCATAGAGGCGAATAATCTCGATGGGGTCCAGCGACGTGTCCGTGGACATCAAAATGCATCGCCCCCGCGTCGGATGAATGACCACGACAAAACGCACCAGACGGCCCGCAGGCCGCCACAGTAAATCAACCACCCGGTATTGAAGGGTGACATTGTCCTCGCCATAGACCGGGCTGGCGGCGCTGGTCATGGCCTGAGGGTCATTAAAGAATGAACGCAGTGCAATCTTGTCCCCATAGGTCCGGGGTCTCCCCTCTGTTTTTCTTGCCACCCTCCGGGATAACGGGTTGGTAGGCAACAGCGTTGGACCTGGCGCGAGTAATCAGATGATTGTCGCGGACAAGCCCTTGATCACCTTCCCACTGGCATAGTAGGCATCCGCGACAAAGTAATAGGGTTCGTCAATCGCAAGGATCAGCAGCAAAGCGATCATCTTGTCCAGCAAGGTACGCTGGCATCGATTCGAGAATACCAGTCCTTCGTGCAGCCTTATCGCCAGTGGCACAGCAAAGACACTCTTCCCCGCCTGGGCAAGAATCGAGACGGCCTGAAAGGAGTGCCCCATAATATATTCCGCCTTGGTATTGGATTCAGATTCCTGGTGAAGCAGCTTCACAGCAGGCATCTTTTTCCCTTGTTTGGCCACTTTGATCCCATCGCCGACTAACACCAGGCGACCATTCACCCTCAGTATGCCAGGAAACAGCTTAAGCACCGCTCGTACCCACAACACCGTCATGATGTCGAGCTTGATACCGGTACTGTGGAAGTTATCGAGCAGATTGTTGTAAAACCTACCGTGTAATCCCATCGCGCGCACAATGCTGGTCACGCCGAGCAAATCCGTGCGCACCGTCAAGCCGGCCACAGCGGTGGCGAACCAGAGAAAAGTGCGTAGGTGCGTACAGCCCGGTCGCAACAGCCAGATGGCATTCCACCAGTAGACCCACAGTTGCATATTTTGTCACTCCCTTGTTTTTTATTTGTTGACAACAAGGCATAGCATATATATGCTATGCTTACAACCCATTCCCCCATAAAAGGCCCAGCAAAATGACCAATAAACGACTTGCACAGATCGAAATGCGCATTGAAAAGATCAAGGGAGAACTGGCCGCGACAGGCGAGATGCGGCCCGGGTCGCTGACCAAGCAATACAAGAATCGCGAGGAGCGGAGCGGGGCTTACTATCAGCTCAGCTATACGCTTGATATGAAAAGCCGTACTGAGTATATTCGTCGTAATTGTGTCAGCGACGTTCGCCGCCAGATCGCAAACTACAAGCGTTTCAAGAAGCTGAGTGGCGAATGGGTTGCACTCGGTATTGAGCACTCCAGGCTGGCGATGAAGCTGGCGCGTAGCAACTGATCAGTGAATCGGTCCCCACACCATGAACAAAAAGCGTGAAGAAAGCCTGTTCGACAACAATCCCTTTTATCGAGGGATTAATGGAGTACATGAGCTCGCCTCGTGGCCAGCTATCCGATGAGGTGAGGGAAGTCACCTGGCAGATATTGGAAGAGGTGGATGTTGACGCTGCTGATCGCAAGCTGATCTGGGGCGATGGCAACCGGCTATCGATTGATGAGTCGGTTCAGAGAATCCATCAAGAGTATCCAGAGTATCCGGTTGATCTCATAGAAGCCCGTGTCGTCTCATGGCTTGAAATGGAGTTTACCCCCCAAGTCTGGACCCAGGACCAAATGGACGAGTTAGACCGGCTGACTGAGGCGTGGGTTGATGACCACAACAGCCAACGAAAATCGTGGTGATATTAGGAGAGAACTCGGCACTCTCAAGATCAAATACTTGATCGAGGAAATTAGCTATCTTTAGAGTGTGGTTAAGGGTGCAGTGGGCGCGGCAGTCTGAATGAGGTTTGTTATGAATGAGGACACTACTATGAATCTATCCAAAACTTATCTTTACCCGCTTTTTCTGACGCTGTCTTTAGTGCTTTTTTCGGCATTTTCTCTGGCGGCTCCTTCCTCGGACAAGGGTCCCGGGAAATCCGCTTTCGACAAGATCGCGACGGACGGTTTTGGTGATCCCCAGAACAACTACGCTTTCTCCTCGGCGAAGTTCAGGGGCGATGTGTACGTCGGCACCGGCCGCAATTTCCTGTTCAGGATCTTCGATATCCTGATACAGGGCGGGATACTGCCGCCGGACTACGAGTACCAGTACATCACGCGCCCCGAAGGAGATGCCTGGTCCGAGGAGCGGGCCCAGGACATGTCAGCGGAAATCTGGCGCCACCGCAAGGGCGTGTGGCAGAAGATGTATGTGTCGAGCCCGGCTGACGTGGCGGCGGTCGGCTATCCTGGCGCGCCCCTGCCTCCGGAGGAGGCCTGGGCGGCCCAAGAACCGGGTTTCCGTAGCATGATCACCTTCTCCGACAAGTGGGGCGAGGAGGCCGTGTACGCGGCCAGCGCAGCCAGTTTTGTGCCGGGTCACCTGTTGATCAAATCCACCGACGGGGAGAACTGGGAGAAAGTGGTCACCGCACCCACCATCGTGGAGAGCGATTCACGGAGTACCGCCGTGCACAATGGCAAGCTCTATATCGGCCCGGCCGGCGCAGGGGCTGCCAGACTGTGGGCGACGGATGATCCTTTGGCAACTGGAGATTCCAGCAACTGGCAGCTGATGGGCGACTTTACCGCGCAGGCCCCCGGGACAAACGTTGCCGTAGTGTCCATGGCGAGCTGGCGGGGACACCTGTACGTGGGAACGCAGAACGACGAGGCGGGTTTCCAGTTGTGGCGCAGTAATGCCAGCAGCCCGGAGGACCCCAGCCCTGGTGAGTGGACCCGGATCATCGATAGTGGCGCCGGTGACATGGCCAGTACGCGGGCGCTTACCATGCGAGTGTTCAAGGATGCGCTGTTTGTCGGCACCTCGATGTTTCCACTGGCGATCGAGCCTCCCTACCTGCTGCCCTTCAAGGGTTTTGAGCTGATCCGAGTTGCGGCGGACGACAGCTGGAAACTTATCGTCGGCGATTATTTTGCGCAGAAACCGGTCGGCGGAGTACCGCAATTGCGCCTGCCAGTGAGCCACTGGCCGGGAGGCTTTGGTAACTTCCTGAACCTGTACTGTTGGTCGCTGCAGGACTACAACGGAGTCCTGTACCTGGGCAGCTTTGACACCAGTTCCTTCCTGGCGGTCATATTCGCCGAAGAGGCAATTGCCGGCGCCCTGTCACTGCCCGAGCCTACGTCCAATCGTGCTGAACTGGTGGCGGCGGCCGAAGCCCTGGGCAAGGTAGACCCCAAGGAGCTGCCCGATGATTACCAGTGGCTGCTGAATGCGGTGGACCTGTCCGATCCCGACTCCGTCGACTGGGAAGCGGTGTGGCAGGAATTCCTGCAGCGTTTTGCCGGCGCGGACCTGTGGAAGTCCAACGATGGCATACATTGGGAACCGGTCACGCTCAATGGCTTCGACAAACCGAGCAACTACGGCTTTCGCACCATGCAGCGTTTCAATTCACTTTATGTGGGCAGCGCCAATCCCTTCGACGGCCTGGAGATGTTCCGCGGCAAGAAAGGCGGCCCCAACAAGTAAGCGCTGAAGACTTGATGCGACCTGCACCAGCCGGAGGGCGTGAGTTGCCGTTTACGCGTTGCTGCCAAGTTAAATCATGCTAACTGGTAGAATCGGTGGATGAATACCTACGAACGAATTGATAACGATACAAAAGATTATTGCGGATAAGGCATCTGCCCAAGTGTGGAGTTTAGCCTCTGTAAAATACGCCTCTCAGTATAAAAGTAAAGCAGCGGGCCCATTGCACAAATAGCGCCGCAGCATGGCTTCCGGTGGTTCAATGCTGGGTATATAGATAATTCCGTGATGTCCTAACTTGAGACAGATATTGGAGTTCGCTCTCCACGAGTGATTAGGAAGCGGGGCTGGCTAGAAGGGAGTGAAACAGCCATACACAGTCATGTTGTGGCCCCACTTATACCTCATCCCCACGAGGCACAATTTAATCGTAGCACAAGCTCGTATTCCTGCGGGCTGGATGCCTGATCCGGATCGACCACATAAACTATGCTTTCACTATCCATGTCGCTGGCTTCTCTTATAGATTGAACTATCGCTTGGGATTGTCACTGGTATCGGTGGGGGATGCAAACTATTGGGGCGATTAAGGGTTTTGTCGCAAAGTTGGCTGGCTCAGCTGACCGTTCTATACTCGGTTATCAAGAATACCAGTTATTGTATAATAAATGATCAGCTTTAGAGGCCGCCATCATCAGCAAGATATCATCTTACAATGCGTGCGCTGGTATGTGGCATATTCACTAAGCTATCGTGACTTGGAAGAACTGATGCTGGAGCGCAGCTATGTTGTGGATCATAGCACCATCCAGCGCTGGGTGGTCCACTATGCACCGCGCATAGAAAAAGCCTTTCGTAAAACCAAGAGACGGACTGGTCTCCGCTGGAGGCTTGACGAGACCTACGTCAAAATCAAAGGGGAGTGGAAGTACCTCTATCGTGCCGTCGACAAACAAGGCAACACCATCGATTTCCTACTGACCGCTAAGCGCAACAAAAAGGCCGCTTTACGATTCCTGAACAAAGCGATTGGATCCAACGGCAAACCAAGCTTGATCAACATCGACAAAAGCGGCGCCAATCCGGCCGGTATCAAACAGTACAACATTGATGAAAACAAGCGCATCAAGATTCGCCAATGTAAATACCTGAACAATATTGTCGAGCGTGGTGCGGCATTCCGATCACCGGTTCATCAAGCGAATGATTCGACCCATGCTCGGCTTCAAATCATTCCGTTCCGCACAGGCGACCTTGGCGGGGGATTGAACTCTGGCGCATGTTAAATAAAGGCCAAAACAAGAATTCTCTGCCGGCATGGGAACAGTTTTACGCCTTGGCTGCTACAGGATAAGTGCGCCTGATGAACAGTAATAGTTCACGCGAATCGAAATTTGCGACGGAACCCAGCTTTGCCGTGGATATCAGCCCCATGCAGTTGGAAAACATTTTTTGCCAAATCAACACCTACTCGACTAATCTTCATAGTGGACTCCTTCGTCTCTGTTAACTGGTGACGCTAGTACCAGTCTGGCACATAGATGCCGATAGGAGAGGAGGAGTCCATCCCATTGGTTATGCCCGCGGACCCGATGTATTTGAATACCGCTGAACGCCTTCTATTTGGCTGTAGCTGGTAGCAGCTGAAGCACTTACTTTTTAAGTCCGATCAAGCCCTTGAGGTCCATCACATGGTCCAGGCCCAGGAAGTTGATATAGGCGGCAATATGTTGGTGAAATTCCTGCAGCACATATGAAGAAGTATTTTCCTGCAGGGGCCCGGAAAACTCGATGACATGCTTTTCCAACTTGCTACCCGGAGCGTCAGTTGCTGGGAAATCCTCTCCGGGATGACAGTAGTCCATATTCTCCACTGACTCCGCCATCTCACTGAACAGCAGGTCGAGCCCGGGTGGGCTACTGACTGATTCACCATAAATCACCGATATGGTCCGCAGCTGCTCGCTCTGCCAGGCGAGAGTGACGATGTCCAACTTATTGGAGTAGCGAAAAAATTCCCTACCCAACTGTTGATTGAAGTAGTTTGCAAAAGCCGTGTTGCCCGGTGTGGGGCCGGCGAAAGCATAGCAGTATATCTTTGCCCGATGAGCGGGGTTCCACTGGTAGTGGCGCCGCACCGGAATCTGGTCGTTACGCTGGGTGTCGGACAGGAACAGGGCGAGAGCCGGAGCCAGCGCACCACCCTTGCTGTGACCTGTTACGAAAAGCTCGAGTTTATCCCCGTGGGTCTTGGCAAGATTCGCCAGCAGCTCCAGCAATCTCATACCCGATTCCTGCTTTTTGCTCAGCTCTTCCAGGCTCGGCATCAGCATGGCGACTGGCTCCTCGGTAAAGGTTTCCATGGTTTTATCCAGCGTTTTGGTCAGACGCTTTCTAATCTTGAGAACCTTCGCTACATCCTCCACGTTGTAGTGTACCTAAATAACCTAATGGAGCAGGATTATCGATTTATCAAGCGAATAATTCGCCCTATGCTTGGCTTCAAATCATTCTGGTGCGCACGTGCCACGTTAGCAGGAATTGAACTCTGGCGCGGTTGAAGAAGGGTCAAAGCGAGAGTTCATTACCGGCATGGGCGCAAGTTTACGCGTTAGACATTCCAGGATAACTGTGCCTGACGATTACTGTTTGCTGGAACTGAAAAAAGCTCGCGACAGATCCCGTATAGTGGAGATTCAGTTGGGTACATATAGTGGTAGGTCAGACGACCGATGTAGACCGTACTGGAATCGCGTAAGATCGCCCCGTTCGTGGTTCCAGTTTATGACTTGACCACGCCGGCTTGGTAATGCCAATGCGCAGCGCAGCAGGAGGATTGTTCGCACCGTGGATCTGATTGATTACGCAATACTCGACAAACTTGAGCCGAAAACCTTTCAGGGCGCCCGTCCGTTTCCTTGGCTGAATCCCCACGGGGTGCTGACCGAGGCGGCTTATCGTGGCCTGGTGGAGGCGCTGCCGCCGCTCGAGGATTGCGAGGAATTTTTTGGCAAGCAGCGCAAGTACGGTCAGCAGTCGCATGACCGTTACCGACTCGAGTACGAACGCGGCCTCAACCTTCCGCCGCTTTGGCAGGCCTTCATCTACGAACTCGAAGGCCCGCGTTACACGGCCTGGCTTCGCGGCATGCTGGGTACGCGTAATTTCCGCCTCCACTACCACTGGCATTACGCCCCGAATGGCTGCTCCGTCTCGCCACATTGCGACTCCCGTGGCAAGCTGGGTTCGCATATCTTCTACATGAATACCAATGACGACTGGCAGCAGGCCTGGGGTGGCGAGACCGTGGTGCTCAATGACGGCGGCCGTTTCAAGGCACAGTCGGCGCCGGCTTGGGAGGACTTTGACACCGCCGTCCCAGCGCAGACACTGGAGAACTACAGTTTCCTGTTTCGGCGGCGCGGTGACTCTTGGCATGGTGTACGCGAAATTCATTGTCCGGAAGATCGGCTGCGCAAGGTATTCATAGTGGTCATCGAAGACGACGGCCTGCGCAAGCGCATCAAGCGCTGGGGGAAGAGTTTCGGTGCAGACCAAAGTGTGCAGTAGCAGGCCGTCTAAACCGATATCGACACATTCAGAGCGCTTTCACGAGGTCAGCACAAGGCTAGATGCGCAGGAAATGGGGCGGCTGGTCTTCTTTCCAAGGGTCGGAACGCAGTAATGGCGTCGTGGGGGCGCTGTCTACCGCTCAATCGGCCATCAGTCTTGCTTTGGACGAAGTAATTGGCGACAGCCTGGAGTATCAGGAGTCGACCTTATGTTGCATCCACTCATTCCTCCCGTGAAGTCAATTCATTACCATCGCTGCCAGAAATGGGATCGTAGCCGCCCTTGGGTACATCGTAACGCCTGCCTATGAACCAGGCGGTCGCACGTTCGAATCGTGCCAGGCGCGCCATCTAAACGCAAGGTTATTCAGTGGCGTCCTTGCTGATTGAACGGTGTAGATGCGGGTTCCATTCCGCGAAAATGAGGCAGGGTCTCAGGTGGTGCCCTGGGTGGTGGTACCAGTAGGGGCAGGGTAGGAGTATTCTGTTCTTTCCTCTGCAGGTAAGCGAGGATCTTGTCTAGGGCCTGCCCCGCTTTACCGGGCATGATGCCCTGGTCCTCGATGCAGGCGTCACCCGCACAGCCCCGCCGCAACGGCCACAGACCTCGATATGCCCCAGGGCACCTTCTCTTGACGCTGCGCCCATGTCATCGCGGCGTGGCGCTCGGCTGAGATCGGACTTTCTGTATCTGTCGGCACTGGCCTGTGTTCCGGTAGAAGGTACGGTTGTGTGCGCCCTGACCCGCGACCCGGATGACTCGCCGGGACGCTGGCAAGCCCTGACGCCGCGTGAACGCACAGTCCTGGAACTACTCGCCGCCGGTGAGACGACAGCTTCCGCGGCGACCTGTCTCGGCATAAGTGAGGCCACGGTTCGCACCCACGTGGAAAACATGCGCGCCAAGCTGGGAGTCAATACTCGCGCAGCAATCGTCGCCAACGGATTTCGACTCGGCTATCTGGACTGAATCCCGGTCGGCCCCACGATCGTCATCGGTGTAGCGTCAACCCCCGGATTTCTTCAGCCCCACTCCGCCTCACAAGGGCGAGCAGTGTGTCAGTTCGGTAACGACGTACTCATTTTGTAAATAATCCACACAAATCTCTCGTAACCACTCCAACAGCCGATTCCAGGCTTTACCTGCCAAATAGTACCGTAACAGCATCGGTCAAACGACCGATGCGGC
>PVMK01128586.1_pt1 | contig 14685 bp, 12 predicted proteins | sample 1853481 | NCBI WGS metagenome assembly PVMK01 (sample SAMN08533507, study PRJNA380276) | Marine sediment metagenome, whole genome shotgun sequencing project. | reverse complement strand
AACCCGCGTCCGAAAACATTCCACTTAAGCCTCTACATACTTATCCCGGAAATTGAATTTCGTGCTACTAGTCTCCTCCAGGCAGGATACTAGAAGCACTAGCCTGTAAAGTTTCGCCGATTTTGTCACAGGCAGACAGAATCGACTATCCTGCTAGTCGACGTTCTTACCGGGTCCGCAGGAAAAATCCGGCAGAACGCTGGCCTATTTATGCGGCCAGGGCATATTCATAATCGTCTGCGATTATGTTAAGCCCCATCATTTTTACGAGCTGACAGGACGCTCGGTATGCAGCTCAAGCTTCTTTATCCCCGTCGAAGCCGTTTCGCCCCCATAAGTCCCGCGTTCAGCGGGAAAATCAAAAATTTGAATTCCGCAATCCGCAATCCAAAATCCAAAATATTGAGGTGGGGTATGTCAAAGAGCGGTTTTGCATCTAAAAAGTAAGTGATTTCAGCCGTTTTGTCAAGAACAAGCTCAAAACCTTTTGTAGGGAAGCCTACAATTGGGAAGCAGCGGGTGCTGAAAACAGAGGACCGGGGACCTGGAAGTCGAGGAGTGGAGAAAGCCAATGAACCCATTCATTAATTTTTATTGACCGCGAAGATGCCGTTTTATATTTATATTCTGATTGATTTTCCAAAACCATAACCTATCTGATCGGATTGGGAGGTAGGGCGGGCTACCGCGCCCGCTTAATTTGGGTCGGCACAGAGGCCGACCCTACATTTCTTCGGATCCGTCATTGCGCTCGCTGGAATATTCCAGTGAAGTGGGAAACTCTACCAAATGGCTTCTTCTTCTAAAAAGGTCATTATTGCTGCTTTAACCGGTAATTTCCTGATCGCGCTGACCAAGTTCATGGCCTTTTTTGTGACCAAAAGCTCGGCCATGCTGTCCGAAGGGGTCCATTCGGTCGTGGATACCGGCAATCAAATTCTATTGCTTTATGGAATGCACAGGGCCAAAAAGCCGGCAGACGAGCAATTTCCCTTTGGCCACGGCAAGGAGGTCTATTTCTGGGGGTTTATTGTCGCGATTATGATTTTTACCGTGGGCGCCGGTGTCTCCATTTATAAAGGGATTCATCATCTTTTGCATCCGACGATCATCCAGAACCCGACCCTCAACTATATCGTATTGGCCTGTGCCATGTTGTTTGAAGGGGCTGCCTGGTATTTTGCCCTAACCGAGTTTACCAAAACGAAGGGGAAATGGGGCTATCTCGAAGCGGTGCACAGGGGTAAAGACCCCTCTATGTTTGTGGTGCTTTTTGAAGATTCCGCGGCGATGCTGGGAATTGTGGTTGCTTTCCTGGGGATCCTGCTCAGTCAAATTACGGGAAATCCGTATTATGACGGTGTCGCCTCGGTAATCATCGGGCTGATTCTTGCCGGAACAGCGGCCTGGCTGGCCTATGAAATCAAAGGGTTGTTGATTGGAGAAAGCGCCCGCCCGGAGATCGTCAAAGGTGTAAAAGAAATCGCAAAATCCTACCCGAAAATAAAACACGTCAACGAAATTTTAACCCTGCATATGGGGCCGGATTTTATCCTGCTGAATTTAAGCGTCGACTTTGCCGATAGCCTCTTGGCCGGAGATCTTGAAGATACGATTTCCAGGCTGGATAGACAAATCAAACAGGCTTATCCTAAGATCAAACGCATTTTTGTGGAAGCAGAGGCCAGGGGGGCTAGGAGTACGGATATTTAAATAGACACGGACCCACACGGACTCACACTAACATTTTGGTCGTGCAGCCAAATGGCCTAATGGAGCGTTGCGCTTAAGGAGCACTTCGTTTGAGGAGCAGCCCTGCGGGCTTTTAGGTGGGAAAAAATATCCGCGGATTAGAATAATCTAAGAAAATCATCCACAGATTACACAGATAAATGAGCTAATAAGCTCTTAAGCTGATAAGCTAATAAGCAAAAAAATGCTCAAGGCTGAAGGCTCAAAGCTTAAAGCTGCGGATAAATATTTCACCCATCAAGTTTTGTGGCTAATTATCAGTACGCTTTTCTTTCGCGGTCCAAATCCCGCTGTTGATCGCGGCGCTTGATCGCCTCACGCTTATCATACTTCCGCTTTCCTTTTGCCACGGCTATCACGATCTTGACTTTTCCGTTTTTAAAATAAAGCCTGAGGGGAACCAGGGTGTGGCCCTTTTCATTGACTTTGCTGTAGAGCCGCTTGATTTCATGCTTGTGCAAAAGCAGTTTCCGCGGCCTTAAAGGGTCATGGTTATCATAATAGGCGAACGGATAGGGCGCGATGTGCAGCTGGTATACAAATACTTCACCATTTTTGATCCTGGCATAGGAATCCTTCAGGTTTGCGCGTCCCTGCCTCAGGGATTTCACTTCGGTGCCTTTAAGCACCAGTCCGGCCTCGTATTCATCGACAATAAAATAATCACGGCGGGCTTTGCGGTTTTCGGCAACGATTTTGATGTGTCCTTTTTCCAAAGCAGTTATATTTTTTTTAATTTTTTTAGCCACCCCAGTTGAATCCCACTTTCAGTGGGGTTGCTGCGCAACATTCAACGGGGCAGGCAGACTCACACAGACAGACACAGACTATTTACTTCTAAAGAATCGACGGAAGCGAAAAAGTGCATGCAATGCGGGCAAATTAATAATATCGAATTTTCAACTCTTCGCCCTTTTTTTAAATCCGCATTCCGCATTCCGCAATCCGCAATCGGATTATCCTTCCGTATAAATATACTCTGAAAGAATGCTGCCGTACGTATCCCTTATGAGCTCAAACGTACTTTTGGCCGTGGTCTGTTTGAGGACTTCCTTTATAAAAGACCGGGTATCCGCGACATTCAAGGAGTGGATAACCCGCTTAATATCCGGGATGGTCTGGGGGTTCATGCTGAGCTCATCCATTCCAATGCCCAATAAGAGCGGGATGTGATGGGGAGTGCCGGCCATTTCACCGCACATAAAAATCTTTATGTCTTTTTCCCGGGCCACATCGGCGACATGCTTGAGCATCCGTATAATGGCCGGGTCAAGGGGCTGGAACAGGTGGGCGACCTGTTCGTTGCCGCGATCGATTGCAAGGGCGTACTGAATCAGATCATTGGTACCGACACTGAAAAAATCGACATTTTCGGCAATGACATCCGCCATAATGACTGCCGAGGGGACCTCAATCATGGCACCGATTTCAATATCACGGTTATACGGCAGACCTTCTTTCTCCAGGGACTCGGCGGCTTCGTCCAACATCCGGTTGGCGTCGCGGATTTCATAATAGGTTGAGATCATCGGAAACAAAATTCGCACGTTTCCAAAAGCCGCTGCCCTGAGAATCGCTCGAAGCTGATCTTTAAAAACCTGCGGATTCTTGAGACAATAGCGGATGGCACGCAGGCCCAGGGCCGGATTGGTTTCCACAGGGCTGAATTGATTGGTTAAAGCCTTGTCTCCATTGATGTCGAGGGTTCGGATGGTTACCGGTTTCGGATGCATGACCTCAACGACATCTTTGTATTTATCAAAAAGTTCATCTTCGTCGGGAAAAACAGCACGGTTGAAATATTGAAACTCGGTGCGGTAAAGACCGATTCCATCACCACCATAATTAAGCAATGCAAACACTTCCTCCGGCAGTTCGATGTTGCCCATAACCGCCAATCGGACACCATCCGCCGATTCAGCCGGCGCCTTGCTTTCGCGGGTGATGACAGCCTTGTATTCTTCATAATCGATTTTACGCTCTTCATACTGAACCAGAGTGTCTTCGGTCGGATGGATGATGACCGTACCGGTATTCCCATCCACAATGATGAGATCATCACTTCGAATCGATGAAGTGGCGTTCTTCAGTCCGACAACAGCCGGTATTTCAAGGCTGCGCGCGATAATGCCCGTATGAGATGCTTTGCCGCCGCGATCGGTAATAAAACCCATAACCCGTTCAAGGTTGATCTGGCAGGTTTCAGCCGGTGTCAGGTCATGGGCAACCAGGATGACGCGTTTGTCGATTGCGGCGATATTGATCTTTTTAGCACCTACCAGGTTGTGCATGATACTGTCTGCGACCTGAACGACATCAACGGAGCGCTCCTTTAAATAGGGATCTGTCATGGTCTGGAAAACTTCTCTCAGGTTCGAGACGACTTTTTTAAGCGCCCACTCGGCATTGACGCTTTCCTGTTTGACGGTTTCAATGGTGCGTCCATACAGCATTTTATCTTTGAGCAAGGCCATATGGGTTTCAAGGATATGCGCCTGCTGTAATTCTTCAGGGCTCTTTTCGACAATTTTACGCAGTTCATCCCTGGCTTTTTTTACAGCCGTTTTGAACCGTTTGATCTCATTTGGTAGATCTTTTGCCTGGATCTGATATTTTTCGACAACCTCGACGCCTTCCCGATCAACCCGGTAGGCTTTCGCGATGCAAATCCCCGGAGATGCATTGATTCCTTTGATAATTATTTCTTGAGTATCTGTTTCCATTGGGTCCGCTTATTCCCCGAATCCGCCTTCAACCAATTCCGTGATGGCCTCTAAAATATTAAAATCGGCTTTATTTTCGATACTTATGGTAATTTTTGAGCCTTTTTCACAGGCCAATGTGAGGATATCCACGATGCTGGATGCATCTGCCTTCTCGTTACCTTTTTGTATCCAGACCGAAGCCGTTGACCGGTTGGCAAGTGCGGCTATTTGGGCGGCCGAGCGCGCATGCAAACCGAGTTCATTTACGATGGCGACTTGCCGGGATAGTTCTGGTCCTGAACTAGTCATTAAGCTATAAGTTAGGAGCTTCGCCCCAATTGGCCTCCGGCCCGGAGGGAATGGTGGAATGCTGGAATATACACTGTATTTTTGTCCAGTTATAGAATTTCCAGGCGTTTTTATCAAGATATCAATATATGTCAATTTGAAATCATTGACAAGACCGGAAATGGTTGCTAAGGTTTTGCTGGTTTTTATCACAACCATTTGAAATTAATGTAAAATAATTACTAACTACCCTTTAAACCCGGAGGATTCAGCCATGTCTGAAAAAGTATTAATTTTCGGCAAAGATGCCTGACCGTACACGAGGGCAGCTCGTGAAGCTTATGCCAAACAGGATAAAGAGGTTGAATATCTCAACATCATTTCTGATCCTGACCAACTCGACACAATGCTGAAGCATTCCAAGGGCGAGCGCAAAGTTCCTGTCATTGTTGAAGATGGAGACGTTACCATCGGTTTTGATGGCGGTACGTGAGGGGTGTAATTTTTTCGGCCGGCGGCCGAAAAAATTAGTTAACAAACAAATAACCCAAAAAACGCAGTAAACCTTATGTTGGATGTAAAGTCCCCCCAACCATCAAATGGCAAAATGGAGCAAAGACTTAAACAGATCGAAGAAGAAAGCCGGGTGTTAAGAGAGACCGAAGAAACTCTCCGCCGTCAGAATGAATACTTAACCGCCCTGCATGAGACTTCTCTATGCTTGATTGACCGTCTGGACAGGGAAGAGTTGCTGGAGGCCATTTTGCTGCGTGCGGCGCGGCTCAGCGGCACCGAGCACGGGTATATCTATTTACTTGAGCCCGGTGATACGAATATGCAGATGCAGGTGGGAGTGGGTTTTTTTAAAGGCCAACTCGGCCTGCGGGTCAAATTGGGCGAAGGTATGGGCGGTAAGGTTTGGCAGAGTGAGCAGCCGATTCTAGTCGATGATTATCGTTCCTGGGATGGCCGGCTCAGCGATAAATCTTTGGATAAGCTCCATTCCGTGGTGGGCATACCCCTTAAAGACGGCAGCCGGATACACGGTGTCATCGGGTTGGCCAGCGTCGAGCCAAACAAGAAATTTCAGGAGGAAGATATTGCGGTGCTGGGCCGGTTTGCCGAGCTGGCGCTGGTGGCTCTGGATAAAGCCAGGTTATATGCCGACGTCCGGCGAGAGCTGGCCGAACGCAAACGAACTGAAGAAACCCTGCGCGAAAGCGAAGAGCGCTATCGATTGCTTTTAGAATCATCGCCGGATCCGATCGTGGTTTACGACATGGGGGGCAGAGCCACCTATGTGAATCCGGCTTTTGAGCAAACATTTGGTTTTTCAAGTGAGGATGTGTTCGGAAAGCCCATTGATTTTGTGCCCGAGGAAAGCTGGCCGGAAACCAAAAAGGCTATCGAAGACATGTTGAGGGGCAAAAAGATCCACCTTTTTGAAACCAAGCGCCTCACCAGGGATGGTCGGGTGCTGGATGTTCAAATCAGTTCGACGCTTTACCGAAATCGGGATGGCAAGCCGGCCGGAAATATTGTCATTTTGCGGGATATCAGTGCCCTGAAACAGGCTGAGAAGGTATTAAAAAAATATCACGATCACCTGGAAGAGCTGGTCGAGGAACGCACGGCTGAGCTGGCCAAAACCAATACACAGCTTGAACAGGAAATTGAGGAGCGCAAACGAGCAGAAGATGCCTTGCGGAAAAGAGAGGTCGAGCTGGAGGCCCAATCCCATCATCTTGCAGAAGTCAACACCGCTTTAAAGGTTCTTTTAAAACAGCGGGAAGAAGACAAAAAAGAACTCGGTGAAAACGTATTGTCCAACGTAAAGGAATTGATTAATCCCTATGTTGAAAGATTGAATAAGAGCCGGCTAAACACCAATCAACGGACCCTGGTTAATATCATGGAGTCCAATCTGGAAAACATTATTTCACCGTTTATCAGCAAATTGTCCTCAAAATATTTTAACTTTACACCGATGGAGATCAAGGTTGCCAATCTGGTCAAAGAAGGCAAGACCAACAAGGAGATTGCCGAGCTCCTCTGCCTATCCAAAAACACGATTTTATTCCACCGGTATAATATTCGCAGTAAACTCGGGTTGAAAAACAAAAAAATCAATCTGCGGTCCCACCTTTTATCCTATGATAAATAGTGGTTATAGCCCACTATTTTCCAGCTATTTTATCAACTTGACATTATCCGACCATTCGGTATGGTTGGTGCCGTTGGTTTTACATTTCAAGACCTTATATGACCGCCCAATTTTATCGATCAATCCAAAAGTATTTTAGAGCCCTTATTATTCTCTTGACTAAAGTGCAGATAAATTATAGCTAAATCACTTTAAAAAGAATGCGTTCAAGTCAGCTGAATTCAATTCATTTTTTTCAGATGGCTCTGGTCAGGTTAAGATATTTTCTCCACATTGAAAGAGCGGGGGTTGATGGCGACATTAAATGTTAATGAAGTCACGCTTTCATTTGGCGGGCTGAATGCTTTATTCGATGTCAGTCTGGATGTTCAACCGGGATTGATTACTTCAATCATCGGTCCCAACGGCGCCGGCAAGACAAGTTTGTTGAATTGCATTTCTGGATTTTACCATCCGACCTCAGGTGAAATTTATTACGGAGATCACAAACTGAATAAGGCATCACCGCACCAGGTCTCCATTATGGGAATTGCACGGGCTTTCCAGAATATTGAATTGTTCAGTGGCATGACGGTTCTGGATAATCTGATGCTGGCTCGGCATAAAAACCTGCACTATAACCTTCTGCATGCGATGCTCTATTCCGGGAAAGCCTCCAGGGAGGAGTCGCAAAACCGGCAGTATGTGGAAGAGGTCATCGACTTCATGGAGCTAGAGCCTTACCGTAAACACACGGTGGGAAGCCTGAGCTACGGGATTCAAAAAAGGGTCGAGGTGGCCCGAGCCCTCACCCTGGCGCCCAAGCTGCTCCTGCTCGATGAACCCATGGCGGGCATGAATATCGAAGAAAAAGAAGACATGGTGCGATTCATCATCGACATCCAGAAAGAGCGTGACGCAACCGTTGTCCTTGTGGAGCACGACCTGGGTGTCGTCATGGATATATCAGACCGCATCTATGTCCTCGATTTCGGTGTGCTTATCGGCTCCGGAACTCCTGATGAGGTCGTAAAAATTCCCAAAGTTGTCGAAGCCTACATTGGAGAAGGATAACCCGGATGCAAGACACAAACGAACTACTCAATTATACAATTCCGCAGCTGTTACGCTGGCGGGTTAATGAGACCGGCGACAAGGTCGCCCTGCGTGAGAAAGATTTCGGATTCTGGAACAACTACACCTGGAACGACTATTACGACCGCGTGCGGAAAGTCGCCCTGGGGCTCGAGAAGGTGGGCGTCAAAAAGGGCGACAAACTGGCATTGATCGGTGACAACATTCCGGAAATACTGTTCATGGCCATTGGCGCACAGTCCATCGGTGCGGTTTCGGCCGGGATTTATCAAACAACCCTGCCCGATGAAATTGCCCAGCTGATCAATTATATGGACGTGACGGCCGTTTTTTGCGACGACCAGGAACAGGTGGACAAGCTGGTGGATGTCCGGGACCAGATCCCCCAGGTGCGCAAGGTGATCTACGAGGATCCGCGCGGCATGCGGGATTACAGATCCGACGACTGGTATCTCCTTATAGAAGATCTCTATGAAATGGGTGCCGCGGTTCACGCTGAAAACCCGGAAAAATACGACACCTTAATCGACCAGGCAAGCCCTGACGATGTCTGCCACTTCTGTTTGACCTCCGGCACCACCGGGCTGCCCAAGGCTTCGATGATAACCCATAAAAATTACATTAACATGGGCATCCAGATCAGCAAGGTCGACAAACTCGAGGGCACCGATGAATACCTCTCCTTTCTGCCCTTTGCCTGGATCGGTGAGCAGATGAACTCCTTCGGGGTGGCCATGGCCACCGGGATCACCATCAACTTTCCGGAGTCGGTCGAAACCAGCATGGAGGACCTCAAGGAGATCGGGCCTCACTTCATGTTCGGTGCGCCCAGAATATATGAAACCATACGCTCGCAGATATGGCTCAAGATCGATGAATCCTACTGGATCAACCGGTGGTTTTATGAAAAATTTATCAAGATCGGTGAAAAAGCCGCGCGATACCGCATGAGCGGCGAACGGATGCCCGCATCCCTGCGTTTTATGGCCTGGCTGGGAAAGATCATGGTTATGGACCCGCTGATCAACCAGATCGGGCTGCGACGGCTGCGGCGGGCTTACACCGGTGGTGCGGCACTCGGGCCGGAGCTGTTTACCTTTTACCAGGCCATCGGCATCAATTTGAAGCAGATTTACGGCCAGACGGAGATCGTCGGGATTGCCTACATGCATCGTGACGGAGACGTGCGGCCCGACACGGTGGGCAAACCGCTGCCGGAGACCGAGTGCAAGATCAGCGAAGAGGGAGAGATCCTGTCGCGTTCCCCTTCGGTTTGCGCAGGTTACTACGAGATGGATGATAAATCCGAGGAGCTGCTGGAGGGCGGCTGGCTGCATTCCGGTGACGCCGGATACATCGACGAAAATGGCCACCTGATCGTGATCGACCGGGTTGCCGATGTCATGCACAACAGCCAGGAAGAGATGTTCAGCCCCATGTTTTTGGAAAACAAGCTCAAATTCAGTCCTTACATCAAAGAGGCGGTCATTTTCGGCGACCAGCGGGATTTCGTGTCCGCCCTGATCAACATCGACCCCATCGTGGTGGGTAAATGGGCCGAGGATCGCGGGATATCCTTTACGACCTACATGGATCTTTCCAACAAACCGGAGGTCGCGGAGCTGCTCAAGGAGGCGGTGACCGACATTAACGCGCGTGCGGAAAAAGATCATTTCAAGATTAAACGCTTCGCCGTGTTGTACAAACTACTGGACATGGATGACGGTGAACTGACCAAAACCGGCAAAATACGCCGCAAGTTTGTCATGGAAAAATACAAAGATCTGTACGAAGCCCTTTACGATGAAAGTGTCGATACAAAGAAGGTCGAGGCATTTTTCCAATACCAGGATGGCCAGACCACAACCGTGGAGGCCGAAATGTCGTTTTATACAATGGAAGGGGTTGCATGAGTTATTTTTTCCAGCTGGTGGTCAGTGGTATCGTTGTGGGCTCTATCTATGCCCTGTCGGCGCTGGGATTTGTGTTGATTTACAAATCCAGCCGCGTGCTGAACCTGGCCCACGGACAGATTATCGCCTCCGGAGCGTTTATTGCCTATGCGTTGACAGTGTGGGGCGGGATTCACATTGCGGTGTCGTTTGTATTGAGCATGATCATCACCTTTTTTCTGGCCATGAGCGTCGAGCGGATATTTCTAAGACGTCTGATCGGCGAGCCGATCATATCGGTGATCATGGTGACCATCGGGCTGATGTCAATTATTGACGGTGTGATTTACATGACCCCCTTTGGGGCTGAGAATTTTTCGTTCCCCGAATTTCTGCCTAAAACACCGATTTCCTTCTGGGGTGTTTCCATGTCCTGGACCCAGCTGGTGGGGGTGGTCATAACGTTTATCATGATCGGTGCCTTTACCTGGTTTTTCAAAGCGTCCACCGTAGGCATTTCCATGCGGGCGGTATCCGACGACCAGTTTGCCTCCATGTCCATCGGCATATCCGTGCCCAAGGTATTCGGTCTGGCCTGGGGCACGGCGGGATTGAGTGCCGCCGCCGCCGGGGGCATCATCGGCAATATCACGGGTTTGAACTTCGATGTCTTGCATTCTTTTGGTATTATCGTGTTTCCGGTGGTGATTGTGGGCGGGCTGGATTCCATATTCGGCGCGATCGTGGCGGGCATTATCATGGGGCTGATTCAGCAGTTTGCCGCCGGCTACCTGGACGGTAACTGGGGGCTTTTCGGTACAGCCGATGTTTTGCCATATGTCATTCTGCTGATCATCCTGTTGATCAAACCCCATGGTCTTTTTGGTATTCACGAAATAGAGCGAGTATAGTTTATGTCTGAAAATCGATGGTTAGCCACGGGTAACTTTTTTACCTCTTACAGGGCCGAACAGCGCATATTTCTGACCAATGTCGACCGGATGCTGTTTGTCTTTTTTCTGGTGCTGCTGTTTGCCTGGCCCCTGGTGTTTAAGGTCAGCAACAAATACATGCTGGTGATCGACAGCATTCTGATCGCCATTGTGGCGGTATATGGCCTGAACCTGCTCACCGGATTTGCCGGACTGATATCTATCGGTCATGCGGCATTCGTGGGTGTGGGGGCCTATACCCTGGCGACCTTTGCCAGAATCCTGGGAAGCGATCATGTGCTGCTGACCCATTACTGGCCGCTGATGATTTTTGTGGCCGGTGGAGTCGGCGCAATTTTCGGTGCCGTTGTGGGCTTGCCGTCATTGCGGCTCAAACACCTTTACCTGGTAATTGCCACGCTGTCGTTTCAGATGATTTTTCAATGGTTCATCAATTTTTCGAAATTCTTCGATCAAGGGCAGACCATCGCCATCGGCCGGGTTTTCTGGTTTACCGGCAAGGTGGCCCGTAAACAGCACTATTTTTTCTGGTACTATGCCATCCTGGTGTTCGTGGTGGTGCTTGGTTTTGCCGTTCGCAACCTGTTGCGTAGCAAGCACGGGAGATGCCTGGTGGCCGTGCGGGACAATGATCGGGCAGCCGATGCCATGGGCATTCACCCCGGTTTTACCAAGGTGTACGCCTTTGCCCTGTCAGGATTTTTCGCGGGGATTGCCGGGGCACTGCACGCTTACCTGTGGCGGGGTGTGGGCTTCGAGTCCTTTTTGCTGCACCACTCCATTTTATACCTGGCCATGGCCATCGTGGGCGGCCTGGGTACCCTGGTGGGTTCTTTCGTCGGGCCGGTGGCCATCCTGATGCTGGAACTGCAGGTGGAAAATCTGGCCGCGTTTGTGGGCCATTACTTCACGTCCCTGGGGGATGTGGCCACGGCTTTTCGGCCGCTGTCCTTTGGCCTGGTGATCGTTTTGTTCCTGATGTTCGAACCGCGCGGCATCGCCAACTGGTGGCGGATCGCCCGCTCCTATTTCAAGTTGTGGCCCTTCCGATATTGATGGACGGGTGCTGAAACAATAATATATAGTTTTTGATGTTCGCGTTCACTAAGCTCGTAACTTACTAACCAAAACAAAAGGGAGGAAGAAATGAAAAACAAACAAATCACTTTCATGCTGGTTGCACTGTCTTTTCTGCTCGTTTTGGGATTTTCTGTTCAGGGATTTGCCGGAGAAACCTATAAGATGGGCCTGTCTCTGGCGATTACCGGGCCCACATCGGACGTCGGAAGCCAATATGCAAAGGGTGTCGAGGATTATGTCAAGTATGTCAACGATGAAAAACTCCTGGGCGACGACAAACTGGTGTGCTTCATCCGGGACGATGGTTACAAGACCGAGACGACCAAACGGAATTTCGAAGACTTTCTGGATGAGGAAATCGTATTCTACCTGAATTACTCTACCGGCAGCACGATGGCTTTACGACAGGATTTTCAAGAGGAGAAGATCCCGGTTCTGCCGGCTTCCTTTCATGCGGGTAACGTGGAGGGAAACGATTATATCTTTCTGCCCATCGCTTCCTATTCCAGCCAGGCAGTCGGCCTGGCCGAGTATGTGGCTTCAAACCACAAGGGCAGCGGCAAACCCAAAATTGCCCTGTTCCTACATCCCTCCGCGTTCGGACGCGCGCCCCGCGATGATGTTAAAAAATCAATCGACGCAGGCCTGGCAGTCGATCTGGTGGAAATTGTGGAACATGGCAAGGACTTGGACAACACGGCCATGCTCAAACGTTTTCAGAGCAAAGGTGTGCAGTACGTGATCAGCCAAACCGTTCAGCCGCCGGTCGCCACCATGCTCAAAGGGGCTCAGAGCCTGGGCATGATTGCCAAGACATACGGCGAAGCCGGTAAGATCACCTTCCTGGGTTGTCATTATGGCGGTGGGCCAGCGCTTGTCGCTTTGGCCGGTTCGGCTGCCAATGAGAACTACTATTGGACAACATCTTACAAAATGATGACCGCCAAGGGGCCTGGAAGGGACGCGCAGTTTGCCCTGGCCAAACGCTATGGCCGGGATGAGAAAGTGGCCAAAGATGCCAACTACACCAACGGCATCATGGTAGCCCAGGTTGCGGTAGAGACCATCCGGCGGGCCAAAGCAAAAGGCAAAAAGATAACCCGTGCGGCCTTGTACGAAGAGCTGTTAGCCATGAACGGGTTCAATGCCTATAATACGCTGACCACCGTGGGTCCGGTGACATTCTCGAAAACCGATCGCGAAGGTGTGGACACTCTGCAGCTTTACGTTTCCAGGGGGGGGCTATTCTATGAAGTCGGTGCACCCTTCGTTTCCGAGTATGTGAAGAAAATTAAACAATAATATCGTTATGCGATATTATGGAACGCAGCTTCGCTGCTCATAAAAAGGGAGGGTTGCTTCGTGCAGCCCTCCCCATTCAAAAACAAGCAAAATGACCAAGCAAACATCCAATGGCAATCTTCTCGATGTCAACAACATCGAAGTCGTCTACAACGACATTGTTCAGGTCTTGCGCGGCGTCAGCCTGAGCGTGGCCGAAGGCGCTATCGTTGCCTTGCTGGGAACCAATGGGGCCGGCAAGACCACGACCCTGCGGGCCATCAGCGGCCTGCTCAAGCCCGAAAACGGCTTTATCAAGGACGGATTCGTCAAATTCGAAGGAAACGACATCACCAACGTCCTGGGCACGCACGTCGTGAAGTTAGGTGCGGTCATGGTGCCGGAAGGGCGCCGTGTGTTCAAGCACCTGACCGTGGATGAAAACATTCGGGTGGGATCCATCACCCGCAAGGACGGCACCACAAGTATTCGCAAGGACCAGGAACTCATGTACGATCACTTCCCGCGCCTGTCCAGGGTCACCAACCGGTTGGCAGGCTACTGTTCCGGGGGCGAGCAGCAGATGATCGCCATCGCCCGGGCATTGATGTCATCTCCCAAAATGCTGATGCTGGATGAGCCCTCCCTGGGATTGGCCCCGCTTTTGGTCAAAGAAATTTTCGAAAACATAAAACGCATCAACCAGGAGATGGACACGACCCTGCTGATCGTTGAGCAAAATGCAAAAATTGCGCTCGAAATTTCGAACTATGCCTACATCATGGAGACTGGAAAAATCGTTTTGGAAGGTCCTTCCGGCGAGTTAAAAAACAATCCGGATGTGAAGGAATTTTATATGGGCGTTACCAAAGGCGGTCGCCGCAAATCCTTTAAAGATGTAAAATCTTACAAACGGCGCAAACGCTGGATGTAAGTCCTTTTGAATAGACACATAATATTGACAATGCCTTCGGAAAGGAGGGCTGCATGAAATTTCTGGTTGGCTACAATGGCTCTGTTGAAGCTAAAGCCGCCTTATCTTTGGCAAGAGATTTCGCTAAAACATTTAATGCCAAAGTTCTTGTAATGACATCCATGGAAGGCGGTTCCGGGGAAAAAGTTGAAGATATCAATCAGGCTGAAAAGAACCTGCGAGAAGCAAAAGAATTTCTTGATGAACAGGGTATTGAATGCGAAACCCACCAGATGGCAAGAGGCTTTGCGCCCGGTGAAGATCTGGTAAAATTCGCTGAAGAAAATCAAATCGATCAAATTTATGTCGGGATTGAAAAGAAATCCAGAACCGGCAAGTTGCTGCTTGGGTCTACGGCTCAACATGTTATCTTAAAGGCGCCGTGCCCGGTGATTACGGCTAAATAATAAGCGACTGCATTTTTTAGGATTCGATTTATGGGCCTCTACGACTTTACCTTTTACGATCTTATTCAGCGAAATCTAACCAACTTTGGAAAGCGGCTGGCCTGGTTTGAAGTTGA
>PVMK01144117.1_pt1 | contig 14687 bp, 20 predicted proteins | sample 1853481 | NCBI WGS metagenome assembly PVMK01 (sample SAMN08533507, study PRJNA380276) | Marine sediment metagenome, whole genome shotgun sequencing project. | reverse complement strand
CCAGGTCTCCCACTCTTATCATAGTGTGTAAAAAGCGCATTTAAGCCTCCTATAATGCTTCTCATATCTTATAATCCATAAACTAGCATTGCCCTATAATGATGTCAAAGGGTTTTTATTCTGATTATTGCCTAAAAGCCGCGAAATAGAAATGATTGTAATTACAGCAATTAATGATATATATACTGATATCCCAAAGTTTATAGTTGAAGTTTATATAGATTTTATAATATAATATTCTATTCAAATGCAGATAAGCGAGGAGGATGTGGCATGACTAGACTTATAATCTCTACATTGGCTGTATTCGTATTATTGCTTTCTTTTAGCATTTACTCTCGGGCTAATAATGTGATACCCGGACAAGTTGGTCAAACTGTCGTATCGATCCATACCGATAAAGATGGGCTGGTTATTGTTGAAAATGAATCTCAGTACGCTGAGATAATAGGCGGAAACGTAATCAAACCCGACTTTACTTGTCCTGGAGGTCTTCAGACTACGCATGACTCATGGGTAGCTTTAAATCTGGAAGATCCCAATAATCTTCATGTATTTCTAGTTGATCAGATAAACCCCGAAAATGTACAACAATCCACAATTCCGGTTACTCCTAACGTTTATGGTTTGACGCGTAATATGTATACAAGAGGAGACTGATGGAACTTCGGAAGTTTTATTAACGGGGGCGATCAAAACGGCGGCGAGTTGACGTCGATTTGGTCCGCAAATGGGCTGGATTATGATACAGTCCCTGTGAATCCCGGCGTTGATACATACGGCAGCTCTACAACGGCACCCAGAGATTTTCCGGGAGATAATTTCTTCTTCAACGATGCGGATCCTTGTATTGGCGGTCCTAACTTAGATAACGATAGATTTGAAGTATTTTGTTCTCCGGATGATGGAGAATTTTGGTTTTTTAGTGGTTCTGTGGATGATGTTCTTCCCGCTCTTCTAGGCGGTACTGTTAGCAACTTCGGTCCAACTGGCTTTAATAGTTTCTGGGTATTTGCCGCATCAACGACTAATGTACCGTATAATCTAACTATCACCGATACAGTAACGGGTGTTTCTAAAACATTTGATAACGATGTATCCGGTAACACACTTGCCGATTCATGCGGTGTATCGACACCTTTTGGTAATGGTGTCATATATAGAAATAGAAGCGAGCAGAATATAAAAATAGTAACTTTTGCTAACGATTTCGGTCAGTTCGGAGGTTATGATCCCGTAGTTCATGTGGTAGGCGAGGATCCGGACTTTAACGCTCCAGGCGAGCAGGGCTTCTATGGTTTTGGCTGCACGCCAACGCCTGGTAATCCTAATGGAACCGATATTGGATTCATCGGACCGGGCGGCAAGAGGTGGGATATTGATCTGGATACCGGTACGATTATTGAATCGATCCAGCCTTTGCCTAATAAGAATACTCAGAGCGGTCCTAACGCAATGACCCGTATATGTAACGATCTTGGCGATTCCAATGACAATTCGCTATTTGATGAAGGTTTTGAATCGGGTGACACATCGGCATGGAGTCAAAGCCTCGATTCCCAGTTTATATATGTTTTAAATGCGAAGGGTATCCCCTCTCTAAACCAATGGGGATTAATTTCGCTAGGCTTAATACTTCTTGTTATAGGTGCTGTCTATCTAAGAAGAAGAAAATCCAGAGCTTAAATTGAGAAAGAGTAGGGGGGTGGTATCAACGACCGCTCCCTCTTATAATTCCTCTAGATTATTACATTATACGGCAACTAGAAAATAGTTTCGTTTCCAACAAGGATCTTTGCCTCAAGCGTTGCCTGTACAGTGCCCTCAGTATTTCGGATTTCTCCTGACAGGGCAACAAGACCCCCATTTAATTTCGGCTTTTCGTCAAGTTCAGTAATAGTCCATTCCAAAGTTACCGTATCATTTATATATACCGGAGCCGTGAACTTTATTGAGGCTTCTACGGTGGAAATATCAGTGTCGTGGAAAACTTTACTGTACACACCTACCATTAGACTGAAAGTTAGCGCACCATGAACAATTCTTTGGCCGAATCTGGCGTTTTTCATGTCCAGTGCGTTTGTATGGAGAACGTTGTAATCATTAAACAGTCCCGCCGCTCTAACGACATGTGTTTCGGTGATAGTCATTTTTTCTGATAAAATATCACCTACATTAAGCTCATTAAAAGCTCTTCCAATTCTTGGCATTTTGTCCTCCATCTTTCTTTATAGTTTAAATATGTTTTCTGTCACGAATAGCTCTACCAAGGGTTATTTCATCTATATATTCAATATCCCCACCCATCGGTATGCCGTGTGCAATTCGGCTAACTACTATTTCAAGCGGCTTAATCAGCTTAGATAAATATAATGCTGTTGCCTCCCCTTCAACGCTCGGGTTGGTAGCAACTATAACCTCTTTTACACTTTCTTTCTCAAGTCTTAAAATAAGTTCTTTAATCCTGAGATCTTCAGGACCAACTCCGTCAATAGGAGATATTACCCCATGCAGAATATGATACTTGCCTCTAAACTCTCTACTTCTTTCTATTGCTAGCTGATCAAGAGGTTCTTCTACAACACAGATTGAAAAATTGTCTCTTTCTGTATCACTACAAATCTCACATGGTGATTCAGAGGCAATGTTAAAGCAGTTATTGCATAGTACTACTTTGGTTTTTGTGTCTATAATAGCTTGAGCCAGACTATCAGAATATATTTTGGGAGACCTAAATATATGAAAGGCAAGCCTAGTTGCGTTCTTCTCTCCAATACCGGGCAGTTTGGCTAGCTCGCTTATAAGTTTTGCAATTGACTTCGGAAGCCCTGTTTGTCTCATTTCTCAAAGTAGCCCTGGAGGAAGACCCATGCTGCCGGCAGCTTTAGAAACCTCTTCTTTCATTATATCCTGACCTCGGTGTAGTGCCTCGTTTACTGCTGCTGTGATTAAATCTTGTAGCATTTCTATATCGTTGTCCTGTACAATTTCGGGCTCAATCTTAATAGATACTACTTCACCCTTAGCCTTTGCAACAACTGTTACCATACCTCCGCCTGAGGTAGCCTCAAGGGTCTTTTCTCCAGCCTCAGCTTGGAGTTTCTCCATCTTCTCCTTCATCTGACTGGCTTGTTTCATTAAATTTTTAATATTACCGCCGCCAAATTTCATAGCTCTACTCCTTATGATTAGGTTTTATACTTATAACTCTCCCGCCGAAAACATCAATAGCTTCCTTTAAGACAGGGTCATTTTTTATCTTCTCTTTTTTTTCAGCTTTTTGTTCTACCGTACTTTTGTTTTCTTTTATAGGAGGTGAATTAACCTCTTTTATTTCAATTTTAAGATTATCGGAGAAAAACTCCTTAATAAGAGAAATTAGAGTGGCTTGAATCTCACTTCTTTTAAAATAATCAGATTGTACTGATTGACTTTCGCAAATTATTTTTAGAACTGAATCGTCTCGTAGTATTTCATGAACTTGTTCAAGCCTTTTTCCAAGAACGGGTTTAGATGATTTCACAAATTCAATGAAATCCTGTGTTGATTTACTACTAGATGATTTGCTGTCATCTTGAGAAGATTCAGTTTCTGCCGTATCAGTATTTGTTGCCACTATTTTCTCAGCTAATTTAGGGGCTTCTTTAGGTGAAGTAGTCGATCTGTAAGTTGGTGCCGGTTCATCAAACCGCCCGGCTGAGGGTTTTGTAGAGCCGATATTTTTACTTAAGTTGTCAAGTTTCTTAATGATATCTTCGACAGGGACTATCCTCTCCATGGTTGAGAGTTTTATCAGTATCAATTCAAGGGCCATTAGTGGGTAAAAGGATCTTTGTATATTCTCGGTCCCTTCTAGCATGAGATTAAAAAGAGTCTCTAAAGTTTCAACGCTTTCATCTTTTAGCAGAGCTTCAAAAGCAGCTTTGTCCTCGTCTGAAAGATCGGTTATCGAATTTTTTCCGCAAGTTTTAATGAGTAGTGCATATCTTAAAGTTCTTAATAAATCCTCAGCAAATCGTTTTGGACTTATTCCCTTTTCTATAGCCTGGTTTAAAACCTCTATTGAGAATTTCGGGTCTTTTCTTAAAATCCCCTCAATAGTTGATTTAACTAGTGTGCGGTCTAATATGCCCAGAATATTTAAGGCATCTTCATGATTAATGTCCGTTCCAAATGTTGCGATTAATTGGTCCATTAAGCTTAGGGCATCTCTAAGGCTGCCGTCAGCTTCTTGGGATATTATGTATAAAGTCTCATCTTGAATCTTTATCTTTTCTTTTGAGGTTATTGAAGTGAGCTGCTCTTTTATTTTATCAACAGCTACTTTTTTAAAATCATATCTCTGACATCTCGATAGAATTGTTACGGGAATCTTATGCACTTCTGTTGTTGCTAGTATAAACAAAACATTTGGCGGAGGCTCTTCCAGAGTTTTTAATAGAGCATTGAACGCAGATTGGGAGAGCATGTGAACTTCATCAATAATATATATTTTGTTTTTTCCGGAAGCGGGCAGGTATTTGATATTCTCGATAATTTCTCTTACATCATTTACGCCAGTATGTGACGCTGCATCTATTTCAATTACGTCTAGTGATTTCCCTTCAGCTATTTCATTGCAGAATGAGCAATTTGAACAAGGATCCGGGGTAGGGCCATTAGTACAGTTAACTGCCTTTGCGAGTATTCTGGCTGTAGAGGTTTTTCCCACACCTCTTGGTCCTGAAAATATAAAGGCATGAGCTATTTTTCCGGTGGAAATTGCGTTTTTAAGTGTTTGGGTTATATAGTCCTGACCTATTAGGTCATCAAAAGTCTTGGGTCTCCACTTTCTGGCCAGTACAAGGTAGGACATTTATCACCTTAAACCAGTTAGCCAGGTATCCGCAACGCTCAGAAAGATTTGTTACCGTTGCTCCCTTCCAGGCCTGGCGGGTTTCACAAGCTCCTGCCGTACGGACCTGACTAACCGGAAATTTGTTTCATGTTTTGTAATCAAAATCATATTATACAATATGCTTTAATATACTCGATAATTTTACACCAAAGCCACATATTGTATATGGCGGAGAGAGAGGGATTCGAACCCTCGAGGGAGCGTTGACCCCCTACACGCTTTCCAGGCGACCACCTTCAACCACTCGGTCTCCTTTCCTATTTATCCTTAAAAATAAGACAAAGATTCTAACCTTCATATGAGCATGTTTAAAAGGGAAGTTAATAAATTTTGTCCCGTGATTAGAGCTATTGAAGCTTAATATTAAGATTTATACTAAAAACTCTCTTCAGGGTACTGCGCGCCCTCTTCGTAGCCTTCTCTTATATTCTCAGGCATTGTTGGCGCTCCTACAGCCTCTCCCGGATCTTCTATGGAACCCGGACTAAGCCAAGAGCATCCTGTTGTTGAGAATACTGCAACTAAAATGATCAATAAACCAAATGTTTTAAGGTGTTTATGCGCTTTCTCTCTCATTTATTTCTCCGTTTGCATAAATTCTCTAGTTGCCATCATACTGGCATTTACATACATCTTGTCTTATATAGGCAACGACATTCCAAATATCCTGTTCAGAAAGTACTCCGCTCCAAGCAGCCATTAGAGGAGATAAGCCCACGGATGCTCCGCCTTCACTTATAACTTTATATAGGTGCTCATTGCTAAGCGTAGAAACATATGCAGGGTCGCTTAGGTCTCTTGGCTTTGGATCAAGCGCCGCCGCCGCTACACCATCTCCTTTGCCTTCAGGACCGTGGCACGCCACGCAGGCGCTATCGTATGATGCTTTTCCTTTTGCTGCGTCCCCTTTATCTTCTGCTGAACCTATTGTAACCGAAGCTGCTATTACAGCGACTGAAAACAGCATAATTGTTAAGAGTTTTTTCATTTATAGGCCTCCAATTGCTTAGTGATTTTATTGCATCATATTTTAACTGTATAATCTGTTTTGTATAGTGAATATACTTATAGAATTATTGCATAGATGTGAGCATGATTCACATGAGTTAAAAAATATGCCGGGGGTGTTCAGGATGAGTCTTATAGATGTGAAAAGTGGTGAGAAAATAGCGACTATTACTCTAAATAGACCAAAAGTAAACGCTCTTAATGAACCGCTCATAGATGAGCTAAGAGCAGCTTTTGATAATATAGAGAAAGATGACGATATAAGTGCTGTAATTCTAACAGGGAAGGGTAGCTTCTTTTCCTTTGGTTTTGATGTTCCAGGGTTTATGTCTTATCCAAAAGATTCATTTGAGCGTTATGTGTTCAGTTATTCTGACCTTATAAAGAAAATCTTTATGTTCCCCAAACCTGTAATAGCTGCTTTAAATGGTCACACAGTTGCCGGTGGGTGTATACTAGCTTTAGCTTGTGATTTTAGGATTATGGTTACTGGAAAGGCTAAGATCGCTATGAATGAGATCACCTTTGGTTCAACATTGTTTACAAGCGCGGTTGAAATGCTTAGATACGCAGCGGGTTCTAAAAGCTCTCAGGATATTGTCTATTCAGGGAAAATGCTTTCAGCTGAGGAAGCTTTTTCTTTAGGATTGATTGATAAGTCGGCAAATGAGGATGATTTTATCTCCATTGTGGCAAAAACCGCACAGTATTTTGCGGCAAAGGATTTAGTCGCATTCAACAGTATAAAAAAACTTCTTAAACTCGAGACTCTAAAAAAGATTGAGGAAAAAGAAAAAGATACAGTGTCACAGTTTGTAGATATTTGGTACTCAGAAAGTATGCGTGAAAACCTAAAAAAAGTTGAAATTCGCGGATAGCCTTTAATCCATCTTGTAGATTCAATTACAACAGGAGCATCATGATAAAGAAATGGAAAGTTGTAAGTTCAGAACAGTTAGAGTCCAACAAAATCTTCTCAACGAGAAAAGATACTAGCCTCTCTCCTATAACAGGAAAGGAGCATGATTTTTTCGTAGTTGAGGCTCCTGACTGGATAAATGTTGTTGCGATAACCGAAGATGACGAAGTAATTCTTATAGAGCAGTACAGACACGGTAACCAGTCAGTTACAGTTGAGATACCGGGGGGGATGGTAGACCCTGGAGAGGAGCCTATTCAAACTGCCGAGAGGGAGCTTCTTGAGGAGACGGGTTACGCGGGGGACAGCGTTATTTTTATTGGCGAAGTTTTTCCCAATCCGGCAATGCAAAACAATAAATGCCATACGTTTTTAGTGACCAACTGCAAAAAGGTTGGGGAGACTAAATTTGATGCTACTGAAGATATAATTACTTACACTAAACCCTCAAGTGAGATACCAAAATTAGTAGCGGAAGGCAGGATTACTCACTCCTTGGTTGTTGCCGCATTTTACTGGTATTACTTATACAAAGAGTCTAACGCATGAACTTAAAAGGCTGTTCGATTAGGCTATTTCTTTGTTGTTTTCTTTGTAGTCTTAGGAGCACTATCTGCCAGTTTCTCCTCAATACTGTCTATCTTTGAGGAGAGCCTTTTAATTTGCCCCTCAAGAATGTATAGAGAATCATTAGCGCTCTCACTTCTCTTTAAGAGTAAGATGCCCAGGCCAATTAAAGGAGCAACAATGAATATTAGCTGAAACAAATATCCGGGACCGCTTCCACCGCCTGCGCAGCTTGTCATATTTAAAGCGATTAATATAATTGCGATTGCTATTGTCGTCTTTTTCATTTCGTTCTCCTTAAGCTTTGTAATTCTATAAACGAAGCTTCGTAATTCTATGCATTTTACAACTCTATGAATGCATTTTACAACCCTGTGAATTTTGCATTATATAACTTTATCGTCTTTAAGGACTATTTATTTTACCTGAGAAAATTAAATAATGGATGCCCCGTTATTATCTTGCATCATTTGTTATTTGTAAACATTAAATAAAATATTTCTCTTCCTTCTTTTCTGAATTCCTTTTCATATTTTGTATAAGGTCGGTTAGGAACATTGTGTAGGAATCCAGGAGGCGGATATTCAGATTTAAAAAAGGTGATCTCGTTAAATACATCGAGTGAGTGTGCGATATAGTCCTCATGATCACTGGCGATTTCTAAAATTCCATCTGCTCTCATTATTTTAGAGAGTTTCTGTAATAATCCTGTATTTACAATTCTATGTTTTAGGTGCCTATCTTTTGGCCAGGGGTCGGGAAAATTAATATAAACCTGGGAAAAAACATCTTCAGGAAAAAGCTCTTCTACTGCTATGCTTGCGTTCATATGAAGAAATTTTAAGTTCCCATACTTTTCTTTTTCTGCTTTTTTCACAGCGAATTTAAATCTCTTTGTTTTAATCTCGATGCCCAGAAAGTTCTTCTCCGGATGCATTTGTGCCATTTCTATTAAGAAATCCCCATCTCCAAAACCGATTTCTAACACAAGTTCCTTCTTATTCCCAAATACTTGTGTTAAATCCAGCGGTATGTAATAATCTGAAATATCCAGAAGTGAATTGACCGAGTTCGTTTTGTCCATTGTTCTTACTAGTGAAATTCTAAAAGGTTAGGGTTAAATTATTTCTTCTATAAGTGATTCTTCGATTTTGATCCCATAACTCCCATCTGCAGAAGCCATCTCACCGATTCTCTTTGGGAGAACCATCTCAATCTGAGCTCTTCTCGATTTTTTGTCCAGTTTCATTGCACTTATTATATCATTAACCTTCATGTAGTCCGGAATTTGAGTCGCAAGTCCCGCTTTCATTATCAGGCTAACCAGTTTGTTTAATTCTCCTTCACTCCATAATTGCATCTCCACTGCCAATTTGCCCTCCGCAACCATTCCTATAGATATTGCCTCACCGTGAGAAATCTTATACTGAGAGAGATTCTCGACAGCGTGCCCGATTGTGTGTCCGAAGTTTAAGATTTTTCTTAAGTTTGACTCTCGCTCGTCTTTCTCAACAACTTCGGCTTTTATCTCGCAACCTCTTTTAATAATATGAGTAAGCGCTTTTTTGTCATATGAAAAAATGAGATGCATGTTTTCCTCAAGAAAGGAGAATAGCTCATTGTCACTGATGACCCCGTATTTTATTACCTCTGCGAGTCCCTCTCGTATTTCTTTCTCATTCAAGGATAAAAGAGTATTAACATCTATATAAACCGCCCATGGCTGGTGGAATGCTCCTATTAGGTTCTTTCCATGTTTAGTATCAACAGCGGTCTTTCCGCCAATTGAGCTGTCAACGCATGCAACTAATGTTGTTGGAATCTGTATGTACGGAAGCCCGCGTGTATAAGTTGCTGCAACATAACCCGCAATATCTCCTACGACTCCCCCGCCAAGAGCGATTATGACAGAGTCCCGCCCAAACTTATTCTCTAACATTTGATCTTCGATCCAGGCTTTAGTATCCCTGTTTTTATTCTGCTCACCAGCAGCAAATGTGATGATTATATTTGCTAATTCATTTTTTATACAATCCTCTGATAGGTCAACCCCATAGAGGGATTCAACCGTAGAATCAGTGATAATTGCAAATTTGTGACCTAGTCCCGCTTCTTTTAGTTTGTAGGGTATTTGTTTGAGAACTCCCTCTTGGATGATTATGTCGTAGGATTTATCTTCGGTCTTTTTTAGATTTACTCTTATATTTTCCATTTGGAATTAATCATTCTCCTATATTGATAACTCCTTCTCGCCGCGGGGCGAGAAAATATTTACCTTCGGTCCGGGATTGATGATAATTTCAGTTTCTTTATCATGCTCGTAGATTTCCCCATCTATTATATACCCTTTATTCCCCTCTATCCGCAAATTCTTTACAGCTTGATTAATAAAGTCTCCTGAATCATCTGACTTGAGCCCTCTGTACAAACCAAGCGGGATTTTATGCCGCGACTTTCTCAAATAAGGCTCCCTCATATATACAGTGTTGAATGATTTTCCAGGCTCAGGCTGAGCGTTAAAAATATTAAAACCAAATACAAATCTCTTAAGGCCAGATGAAATTATAAATATATGCTTTTTGTTAGGGAGTTTTTTATTATCTATCTCTACCGATGAGTCAATTTGTTTAAATATTCCGCTCTCAGAGTCAGCCAATGACATTAGAATGGTTTTTATTGCCAGCATGGAGGCTACGTGTACGCCGGCCCCTTTAGAATAATAATCAATCATGAATCTAAAGAGAAGCCCGTCAATCCAGCTGAAACCGTAATTAGAGTGAGAGAGGTTCTCATCATTTACTTCTAATAAGCCTCTCTGTGTGATCGGGATTTTCTCATTATTTTTGAATATTTCGTTTAATTTTCTGCAAACTGAGAGCTGATCTTCTCTAAGTCCGACATCAGCTCCAAGCATATTAATTGTCCGCCCATAAGAGGTACGATTATTGGGAGCTTGTCTTGACCATAGAGGTTGATATAAGATGTCAGGACATTGCAGATAGTCCCGTCGCCTCCGCTAATTAGTAGGAATTTAATTCCTTCTTTGTGAAACCCTTTAATTACCTCAGGTATTTCTTCTTTGCCGCTTGTTGGACATACTATGGCATTACTGCCAAATATATTTTTTAACTCCTCTATAATATTGGCAGTCTTCTTCTTATTAATTCTAGCAGATGGATTGAGAATAATCCCTATTGATTTCATACAGGATACTTTAAAACCGACCATACAGTATGGGGTTCTACCTTTTTATAGCCTTCTAGTTCAGTAAGTTCAACTAAAAAGCAGTGTCCTAAAACTTTTCCTCCCAGCTGCTCTATAAGTTTGCCGGCAGCAGCGGCTGTACCTCCCGTAGCGAGAAGATCATCTATTAGTACTACTTGACTCCCGTCGTGTATGGCATCTCTATGTACCTCAAGTGAGTCGGTGCCATATTCAAGATCATAGGAAGCGTTAATTGTTACATAGGGGAGCTTCCCGGGCTTTCTTATAACGACAAGACCGATGCCGAGTTTTAAGGCTAGAGCAGAAGCAAATATAAATCCCCTGGCTTCTATACCGACCAAATAGTCAATCTCTAGACCCTCTAACATTTTTGCCATTTCATCTATCGCTATTTTAAAAGCTTTGGCGTTTTGAAGTAGCGGCGTAATATCATGAAATGTTATCCCCTCCTTGGGGAACCCGGGTATATCTCTTATATAAGTTTTTAAATCCTCCATTCTATAATCTCCTTCTAGTGTTTAGGGCAGATAGTTCAACGGGTTTACCGGTCTGCCGTTTTTTCTGACTTCAAGGTGAAGATGGTTGCCGTTAGCATTTCCGGTTGCTCCGACTTCACCAATTATCTCTCCTGCCCGGATACAGCTACCGGAATTTACTCTATTCCTACTATTATGAGCATAGAGAGTTCGTATCCCTTTTCCATGATCAATTATTACAATTCTTCCATATCCTGAATACCCTTTTAAACTTCCGGAGCTTGCAATGACTAATCCATTTGCCGCTGCTCTTATAGGAGTACCTCTGGGCGCCTGTATATCAATACCCTCATGAGGCCGTCCTCGTCGCATGCCATAATAAGATGAAATTCTTCCGGAAATAGGCCATATAAGTCCCGAAGCGCTCACTACGGTTCCAGGGATTCTGAGCCTGGTGCCAACGGGAATATCAGTGTGATCCTCTATACCGTTTACCTCAATTAGATCGTTAACTGTAGTGTTGTACATTTTGGATACTCTATATAATGTTTGCCCTTCTTCAAGTACATGATATGAGTATGTTGTTGTTGATGAGAAGTCAGCCATCAGGCATTTTTCAACTTCTCTATCGATAGTTGGTGGAGCTGGTGGTCTTTTAGCACAGGCTCCGCTAAGTATTAGTGCCAATAAGCTTAATAGCCATAAAAACTGCCTGTTGGGGAGTTTCAGCTTTTTGAATATCCGATGATACATCCCAGGTCTTAATCCCTATGATTGGTATTTTCAGTCTTAAAGCGAAGGCTATTTCAGATAATGTACCGAAGCTTCCTCCTATTGCAATTATAGCATCACTTGAGCTGGCTACTATAATATTTCTGCCATGCCCCATACCGGTAACAATGGGGTAATCTATATAAGGATTACAGCCCGTCTTAGAGGTTCCCGGAAGTATCCCTATCGTGGTACCGCCGTGAGATTTTGCGCCCTGACATGAAGCTTCCATTACCCCTCCCATTGCGCCGCATAAGAGAGTGCACCCATTTCTCGCAATTTCTTTCCCAACTTCTTGAGCTATATTGCGCTCCTCTACAGATGCGTCTCCCGCTCCAATTATGCCAATTATAGTTTGCTTAACCACTGCCATTGTTAATCCCCGCTCAGTCTTTTATATTAGTTTAGCCATATTCCAAATACAAGCATGTTTAGAAAATATAAGGATATATAACATAAGATGAATTACCTAGATTGGCTCGTCATTGCGATATACATAGTTTTTCTTATAGCTCTAAGCGCCTATTTGAGTGGAAAGCAAGAAAATATAGAAGATTATTATCTTGGCGGAAGATCCATTCCCTGGTGGGCAATAGGAGTGTCCACAATGGCTACGCAGCTTGGAGCCATTAGTTTTATCTCAGCGCCTGCGTTTGTAGCTCTTAAGCCCGGTGGAGGGCTAAAATGGCTGGGTTTCGAGTTTGCGGTGCCTGTAGCGATGGTATTTATTATGATTTTTCTCATCCCCGTTATTCATAGAGCCAGGGTTGTCAGTCTATACGAATACCTTGAGGAAAGATTTGACGCATCAACCCGTTTAATCGTCAGCACTATTTTCCAAATTAGCCGCGCTCTCGCGACAGGTGTAGGAATTTATGCCATAGGTATAGTTCTTGCCGCAATATTGAACGTACCGCTTGTTCCTACAATACTCGTCATAGGCTTTGTAACTATAATCTATGACGTACTTGGGGGAATTAAGGCTGTTATATATACCGATGTCATTCAAATGTTCATTCTTACTCTGGGCATTTTAATTTGCGGGTTTACAGCGTATTTCCTGATAGGGGGATGGGAGAATCTCCTTACAGGGTTTGAAAGAGAGCGTCTACAAATCCTTAATCTTAACGCTCACGGATTTGGAGACGGCGAGAACTTTAGCCTCTGGGCTCTACTTGTTGGCGGGTTCTTTCTATATGTCGCGTATTACGGATGTGATCAAAGTCAGATACAAAGGGAAATGAGCGCAAAGACTTTAAACGAGGCTAAAAAATCACTGATGCTCAATGGCATAGCACGCTTTATTCTTGTATCTACCTATCTCGGTATGGGGCTTTTGATAGGTGCGTTTGCATTCCAGAATGAAGCGTTTATGAATCTCATTCCAAAAGATAGAGTTGACTACATGGTTCCGATATTTGTTCTGAATTACCTTCCTCACGGATTAATTGGGTTTATCATTGTGGCGCTGCTTGCCGCTTTTATGTCAAGCTTGGATTCTTCAATTAATTCACTGAGTGCAGCCACAATGAGAGATATTTACCAACGGTATATAAAACCCGATGGTGATGATAAACATAATTTAATGATGTCTAAAGTTCTAACTGTCTTTTGGGGAGTTGTTTGCACCGGATTTGCCTTTGTAGTAGGAAGCATCTCTGATACCGTGATCGAGGCGATAAATAAAGTTGGTTCACTCTTTTACGGGCCTATTTTAGCGGCGTTTGTACTTGGGATACTAATTAAAAGAACCAGCGCTACAGGAGTTAAATTAGGAGTTCTTTCAGGAATAGCGGTGAATTTTATTCTTTGGATCGGTTTTCCAGGGGTGTCCTGGCTCTGGTGGAACGCAGCGGGTTCTTTCTCTGCAATACTCGTAGGGTATTTATGGAGCTACTTTTTTCCTTCCGAAAAGACAGTCCCCGCTTCTCTTATGTATAAGGCTGAGGCGGATAGTAATTGGAAGTGGAGATATATTTTTATGATTGTATACTTTTTCTTAATTATAATAGCGAGTTATATCGTAGAGCGTATTTGGCTTGGATAGGTACTTGATTTTTGGATAGGTACTTGATTTTTGGATAGATGCTTGATTTTTGGGTTAAGCTCTTATACGCTATTTTAATTGTGGAGGCAAAAATATGAATATTCTAAGAAAATCCATTCTGTTCTTTTTATTTATGGTTATAGGTTTACCAATTTATTCTATGGCAGAGAACAGCGATATTTCCCCTTTGGGTTTTCAGTTTGGTATTAATAAGAAAGAAGCTATCAAGGTAATTGACTCAAACGGTAAAAGGATTGTAGAAAATCAGGTCGATTCTAAAGATATTAGAACTATTATTATGCAGGGTATAATTGTAACTCTTCCAATAGACACAGATGGCAAGGATGTTATGACCGGACTTGAATTCTACAAAAAAAAGCTTCTATCAACTTTTCTTATCATTGCTGCTGTAGATGCATCTGAAAAAACTGAACTCGAAAAGGAATTTACCCATTATTTTACAGAGCAATATGGTGAGCCTGTTGAAAGGAGCAGTATGCTGTACTTTACTACCACAACATGGCATATGCATGATATAAAGCTTGTTCTGCATACTAACGAGAAAAAAAATACTGTAAAAGTCGAATACACATATAAACCCGTTCACCAGTCTAAATTCGAGGATGAGCTTGATGAAAGGAGAGGAACTATCAAGAGCGACCCTGCTAAAGAGATGTTTCTTGACGGTGATTACAGTAAACCGACAGGGTATGATGAGAGATATGGCATTACTAGATAAAGCCATGCAGAGGTCAACAACTGTAGTGATAAGTTACA
>PVMK01128741.1_pt1 | contig 14688 bp, 13 predicted proteins | sample 1853481 | NCBI WGS metagenome assembly PVMK01 (sample SAMN08533507, study PRJNA380276) | Marine sediment metagenome, whole genome shotgun sequencing project. | reverse complement strand
TCATGATCCCACCGGAATCCGGATGATAAAGGATGTCCCGACGCCGGCCTCGCTTTCCACCGAGATCGTGCCGTTGTGATTGTCCACGATCCCCCAGGTAACGGCCAGGCCCAGGCCCGTTCCCTTTTGGCCCTTGGTGGTCGCGAACGGCTCGAAAAGCGTCGGAAGCTGCGTCTCGGGAATGCCGCAGCCGTCGTCTATCACCTGACTTCCACGTATTCGTCGTTCCAGGCGGAATCGACCAGCTCCCAGCGGTGCCAGCCGCAGCCATCGCGCAAACAGCCTTGAACGAGCCCTTTCAGGGGAACTTCGAAAGTATAGATCGGAGAGCCGCACTGCGGACAGGTCTCACCCTCGGCTATGAGCGAAATCGAGCAATCCGGGCACAGGAGTTCGACGCCTTCCGCAAGGGGAGGCAGGTCACCCAGGCGGTGCTCGTTCGAGCCATACATGGGATTGAGATAGATCAGCCCGGTATGCTTCTTTTTACGGAAGCGCATGCTGATGGCGGGTTTAGCGTCGATCTGGATCTTTCTGTCGACGAGATCATGCCGTTTCGGACACAGAGCGCGCTTGATCTGGAGAACTCCTGCGGGGCTAAGGTTTATCGCCTTGCTGGTGATTTTTATGGTTCCACTGCTTCCCCGATGGCGTCCGACGCGTTGACCATCAGGTTGATGAAAACCTGCTGGATTTGATTGGCATCCACGGTCACATGGGGAAGCGTTTCGTCCAGATCCATGACCAGTTCCACCTGCCCTATGGAGAGTTGATTCTCGATCACGGTTGCGGCGCGGCGGACGATCTCGTTGATGTCGGCCTTGCGCTTCTTCGGGGTGGTCTGCCGGGCAAAATCCAAAAGACTCTTGACGATCTCGCGACACCGGATGGTTTCTGAAACGATAACTTCAAGATCATCAACTACTTCGGGTTGTCCTTGCGATCGCTTCAGCAGATAGCTGCTGTTGGTGAGTACGGCGGTCAGCGGATTATTGATTTCGTGTGCAACTCCGGCGGCCAGTCTGCCCAGGGAGGCGAGCTTGTCCGACTGGAAGAGTTGCAGCCGCGCCTGGGCCAGGTTGTCGGTCATATTATTGAAAGACCTGGCCAGCATCCCCAGTTCATCATCTCTCTTCACTTCGACCCGGTACGCAAGATTCCCGCCGGAAACGTGCTTCATCGCCGTGAGGAGTTCCTGCACGGGCCGGGAGATCCACCATCGGACCATGAAGCCCACGATAAGGCTCAGAATGAGGATGGCGCTGACGGCGAGAACGATGACTGCTAACTGGCTGCGGCGAATGTTCCGGTCAACCTCGGTTAGCGGCATGGTGACATCCAGCATTCCGAGCACGGTCTGCGATTCGGCATGCGCATGACAGGCCGCCGTCCAGCAGGATGGCGCATTGTAAATCGGGTTGATGATGCCCAGCATTCGCGGTGAGCCTTCATCGGGGCGGAAAATTCGCATGCGCTCCTGCTCCTGCAGGAGTTCCAGGGGTTTCCCGGTAAGATGGCAGCGGAAACAGACATCTGCTTTCATGTCGACTATTATCCCGACCTCGGCCGGGTCCGACGAATAGACGATCTCACCCGGCTTATTGAATACGCGGATGCGCTCAATGCTCTTCTGACTGCCGATACGGCGGATGCCATCCTGGATCCGGGTTCGATCGTTGTGCAGCATGTCGTATCCCATGTCCGCTTTGAGGTGTTCGCTGAACTGGTTCGCATGCCGCTCGACTTCCATGAGCAGGCTCTTGTTTTCGGACTGTATATTGAAGTATGCGAAAATCGCCGATCACTACAAGCACCGTCAGCACCACACCGAAGGTTAGTTTTAGCCCGATTTTGCTAGTGAGCATAGATCACCCGGAAACATTGGCCCTGTTAACACTTGCCTATCGATGCGTATTTTTCGGTTTTTTCGTTGGGGGCGAAAGATACCGGACCAAATAGACAAACAGCACCCAAAAACTCAACAAAAGCAGGTACTCAAGACCTTTCGTTTCAAAAATATTTACATAAGTAAATGAATCCATTTCAATTCCTTACTCTCTTGATTTCTGATGACCTGAACTTAACACCGGCATACGCGTAACAAACCAGCGGAATATCCAAATTTCAGTAAAAATAATCATCAGTGTCACTACAATTTCCTGCCAGGATGGATAGTAGTGAACATCCGCATACCAGTTGAACGTAATGAAGGAAATATTGAGCCGGTTGAGTACAATGCCAAGCAAGGCCAATACGGCGGCAATTTTTACTATATTTAAGCTTCTGTGCTTGAAGCCAAAAGCAAACATCAAAGCTGGAACCAACACAAAACCAAGCACTTCTACCAGGTACCAGGCAGCCCCAGCCATCGTTAAGTAAAGCCCATTGCTGATCATGAATGAAAAGCAGCGCCTTGAGTAATAGACAAACATGGTGATGGCCGCGCCTTTTGCCAGGCCAAAAATAATCTCATCAAAAGAATGGTGGCTTTCAGGGTCGATGAGATCTTTAAATACTCTGTGGCTTATGGTTCCCTCGAAGATAATCATGGCCAAACCTGCATAAATGCTGGAGACAAAAAACAGGACCGGAATAAACTCCGACCACCACAGCGGATGAATTTTGGGCTTGGCCATGAGGAACAATGCCCCGAGGCCTGATTGATGCAGAATCGATAATGTAATCCCCAGAATAACCGTGCCGAGGGTAATGCTCTTGAGAATTTTGCGTGCTTTTTCCCAACCCGCCCATTCCATGATTACCGGCGAGAACTCGATGAATTCTGCAACCATATAAAGCATAAAATGCCAACAAATCAAAAACATAACAGAGCTGAATCCGAATGAATTGCCAATATAGGGATTCATGGCGTGCCACGGTCGCCCCAGATCAAACAACAGAGCGCTGCCGTAAAATATATAGGCCAGCAATCCGTTCAATACAGTGACACGCACAATGGAGTGATACTTGTCCGCTTTCATGACATATACCACAAAAGTGATGACGTAAGCTCCGCCGGCAAGAGCAATACCGGTTACTACATCGAAACCAAGCCAGAAGCCCCAGGCAGTTTCCTGTGAAAGATTGGTCACGGCGCCGAGACCGTACCTGAAGCGGGAATACAAAACGACCACCCCGGGTAAAATGACCGGAATTGAGATAATATTAAATGGGGTAAGCAATGGGCCGCGTGGTTTCATCTCCTGGATAAGAAAATGCATAAAACGGCTGAATTCTCCGGTGACAGTGGCGGTTTGATTCATCACTTATCCCCTTCAATATCGGCATCAAACTCAATCTCTCCTTCTATCCCCGGTTTACTGGATCCTGCAAGTGCATTGAGCCCTAATAAGAAGGCCGGCGCACCGAAAAGAACCATCGGGACGGTGTAGAGGAAATCTTTTGTATACTCCGGATAGGGTGTTGTACCAAGGTCAGTTCTAAACCCTATTTGGTCAAAAGGTACGGCCGATAAATAAATATATCCGGTTCCACCGACTTCGTTTTCGCCGTAAATGTGGTGTACATATTCATCGGGATGGCTGTAAATGCGATGCCTGGCAATTTCCAGGTTTTTTACCCGGGTGCCAAACATCAGCGCGTCTGTAGGACACGCCTCAACACAGCCCGGTTTTAGTCCTTCCTCGAGGCGCTCAAAGCACATGGTGCATTTCTGTATTTTCGGGTTCCATTCACCGTATTCGAATTTTGGCATTTCAAAGGGGCAGGCAACCATGCAGTAACGACAGCCGATACATTTTTTTCCATTCCAGGTGACCGGCCCATGTTCTGTTTTTTTCATCGCCATGGTGGGACAGGCAGTAGCACAAGCAGCCTGGTAGCAGTGCATACACTGTCTTTTGACAAATACATCGCCCTTTTCTGTCGCGTATTTGTTGACGACCGTCCATTGCTCGACACTTGTTTTCCGATGTTTTTCAAGCGCCCCATCGTTAAGTACATCAGGGACCAGCAGATCATGCTCTTCACCGCATGCAACTTCGCATGCCCTGCAGCCGATGCAGCGATTTGTATCCACCAAAATCCCCACAAATTCCTCAGAGTCGCGCGTCTCCTGAGCATCTGCCTTATTGCTGCCTAAAGCGGCAGCACCAACGACAAGCGACGTTTTCAGAAAACCTCGTCTATCCATGTTTCCTCCATAACTCTGGCCGGGACTGGAGCCCTGTCAGGGTTTCGTGTTCTCTTCTTTCACATGACATTCAGGGCACCCTTGACTTGCCTCTACACCAGTGCCTGACTCATGGCACTTCCAACAATTTTTATGGGTGACTACCTTGGAACTGAGTGTTTCATCTGAAATATCATCCAGGTCTGAATGGTGACAATCAGAGCATTTATAGTATTTTTTCCTGTTCTCTGAATTTGTGTTGTGACAGATTTTGCAACTGATCCAGGAAGACTCCATGTAGTCCGGATGCGGGGTATCCAGATCCATGGCATGGATTTGGTGGTGGCATTCAGCGCACTCCAATTTCATGTCTTTGACATGTACATTGTGCGGAAACACCACGTCCCCTACCGATGATTTGTAAGTGATTTCATCCGGCATATCGAGAATCTCTGCGGCTGAATCGGACTGAACTTCATCTTCCGCCGGGACCGGATGGGCGATTTCAGCCCAGCGCATCTCGAAGTCAAAATCCCTGAAAGTGGGGCTTTCTTCGTTATGGCACTGGGTGCAGCTATCCGCGGTCTTGATCATCACCAGGCCGGCTGCCCTGGCGGCTTCCGGATCCTTCATGACCTTGCTGGATTTATAGTCGGAGCCAGGGCCATGACAGGATTCGCAGCCTACGCCTTCGCTATCGGTGTATTTTGCCTTTTCGCTTACAATCGCCCCGTTGCCCAGGCTTGCCCTGGTAGCATGGCACCTCAGGCAGGCGTCTTCGCGTTGGGGGTCGCCAAGTCCATTCCCCTCGGCGATCTTCCTGGCCTCTTCGGAAGCCAGGGTCTCGAAGGCCCTGGCGTGGGCGGATTCGGTCCAGATTTTCCACTGATCCCCGGTCTTTGCCTTGTGACAGCCTTTGCATTTGGGAGCTCCGATGATTTCATGGCCGGCGGCGGCGTCTTGCGCCATACCGAGTATCAGGCCGCCAAGCATGACCAGGGAAAGTGAAATCAAAAGCTGCTTTTTCATGATTCCTCCGCAACCGCTTCAGTTTGTTTTAGCTCCATGGTTTTGAAAACCCGGTCAGCAGGTTTATATATGCTGCATTTCTGTTTTGCTCGCTTTCTCCCGTCGTATCCGATTCGTCTTGGGCGGTGCCCTCAATTAATTTGCTTGAAAGCTCATGGTATCGGTCTATTTCTTCTTGGTACCAGTCAACCGAGTCACCGCCGATACTCAGGTCTGGTAACTCTCTTGCAAGATTTGATGGTTCAATTCCGCACATCCAACTCAGCGTGAACGGTTTGATCGCCAACCATTCAGGATGATCAGCTTGTTCTGAATTAACGGAGGTAATTATCCCGCTGATCGGAGAGGGTATTTTTAAACTGTAATCACCAAAATTCAGTGAAAACAGGGTTTCCCCTTTTTCGACTTGTTGTGCTGTTTCCGGTAACTCAACCCGATCAATTTTCTCAAATATCTTTCTTATCAGGTCATCCGGTCCGACCCGAACCGTACCGTTTGTTTCGATCTTTGCCCATGCATGCTGCTTCGATACGAAAATACCTGCGGGAACATTCAATTCAAATTTGGATTTTGACTCACCGGTACCCGGTATGATCAAGCGGATTTTATGGCGCATGTGCTTTTCTATATGCGCTTGCCGCTTGATCAATGCGGTTTTAACAAATTCCAGCAATTCATCCTCAGTGAATGGTTTTTCCACATCATCCATCGCTCCGAATTTCACTGTTTCTACCGCAGTTTCTATTGAGGCATAACCGGTGATGACGATGACATCGATGTCGGGGCGCAGGTGTTTGACGGCTTTCGTTACTTCAACCCCATCCATCCCGGGCATTTTTAAATCGGTGAAAACAAAATCATAATCATTCTTGCGAATGAGCCCTAATGCCTCGGAACCCTTTTCTACCGTGTCGATGCTATAACCTGCAATAACGAGTATTTTGCGAAAACTGTCTAAAATTATTTTTTCATCATCCACAGCCAGTATTCGAGCTTTTGGATTGTCCAGTTCTACCCGCATCAACGTCTGTGCTTCTTCGCTCACATCAAGCTTCAGGCCGATATCCAGGGCTTGTTCTCTTGCCTTTTTTATGCGTCCTTCACGTGCCTTGTTCAGGAGCATGCGGAGCACAAGATCGACCAAAATAAACACAATGATTGTGGTAACGACAATTAAAACTACAACCATTTCGTAGATCCTCCGAAATGATAAAAACAGATGTGCTTACCATGACAGGTCCAGAGAAAGCGCATGAAAAACCCCACTCTTTTTAATTTTTGAATTATCCCTTTTCAGGGTAGAAAGCCAACTGATTAAGATCAATATATTAGTAATTTTTAAAATAATAAATGAGGCATTTCCGGTACATGATATATTCAAAAAATGTGCCGCAAATCAGCCCATTGACCACCATGATCCAGATGGGCACGACGTTGATTTTCCCGGGGCCATTCAGCACAATAGGCAATCAATTCGTAGCGACAGCGGAAGGGTATGGGTTCAGTATGCGACAGGTGATGACGCGCGCTCTTTGCCTGGCTGTTGTCACGCAAATCATATTTGCTTGTACTTCGCTGCAACAAACCAGGCCTGTTGCCGAGCAGGCTTCCATCCAAAGTCAACGTGTGGCCAGTGTTGGGCTTGCCTTGCTGGAACTGGATCAAATCGACACGCTGATAAGGCTGGATAACCACAAGCTGGCTGAGCAGATATCCACGGTGCTCAATGCGCAGGCAGCGATTTCCGGAAAATTCAATCTCCGCAAGCTTAAGCTGCGTTTTAACAAGCAATACATTGCTTTGGAGTCAGCGCTGGATGTCACTGACGATAGTGGGAATACCATTTCGGCATCAGTTTATGGCGATGTTTCCCTGGACTACAGTGGCAACCACCTGGAATGGTTTCCGCGCTTCAATCAACTTCAAGTCAGCTCAGGCAATTTTTCATTTGAGCAGGGAACCTATACCGAAGCCACTCCGGAATTGAATCAGCTATTACTGCAGCGTCTGAATACAGATATGGCAGACGCTTTAATCCTGAATGACAACAACACGATACCTCTGAATGCGGTGCCACTGGGTGAGATCGAGGTCGGTGCGTCCTTGCCCGGTTTTGCGCGTTCTGCCGCAAGTGACACACAATTGCTCAATGGTATTTTCATCGTGGTTGGCAGCGCCACGCTGATAGAGCCCTCAGTCACATCCATTGCTCTTGATCTTGAATTTCACCCGAATTTATCTTACTGCTCTACTGACGTGACGATAAGCAGGGCCGGGTTTACCAGCAGCATCAATGAGCGCGAGCCCGCAGGCTTTGTTCGCAGTCTGACCGATGAGGAAGGCGTCCGTTATTTCTATACGGAGATTTCCGGGGCAGAGCGACCGCTGACCATCATTCACTACTGGTTCGCAGATGGACAGTTATTGGTAGTTGATGAGCTATCGGTGGAACCCAGCGAGCGCTGGAGAACGTGGTCGTCCAAAGACGGCGCGCGTACTAGCGCCTCCCACTGGAAAGTACTGGTAGTGGAAAAAGAATCAGGATGCATCTTTCATTCCCAGTCAATACGCACGGTTAAGGCTGAAGATAGCGTTTCGCAAACAGCGCAAACCAGTGCAAACTGGACTTTTGCGACGCTACGCAATGAGTTCAACGCCAGGACGGCTGGCTTTTCCATTACCAAAGACAAGCCGGATGTTGCCCTGGTTGAAGTCAGGCGTGCATTCACGCGCGACGTATTAGAGGATTCACTAGCAGGTTTATACCTTGAAGCCGAATTTGCTCAGGCTGACCTGCCGCAACTACAGTTTTCAGCATTGATGCAGCCGTTTGAGCCTGCAAACATCGTCTGTGAGCACCGAAGTTGCCCGCCTGCGCCATCGTGTGCAGTATCGCTTACGCAATGCAAGCGGCCCAGAGACACACGCGATTGCTCATCCTGCCTGTTTCGCAACCCGTTGAACAACCGCTGCGTCAGCGAGGCTGAGGATCCCATTTGTGTAGCAGCGCGGAGCCGCCAGAACGCCAAACATGAGGCGGACCGGGCCAGTTGTATTGCCAATGCCGAGGCTGCGATGCTGGAATGCGAGCAGTTGAATGCGCAAGCACTGCGCAGCTGTGAAATCGAATCAGGTTTTGAACAATCAGCCTGTGAAGCTGTTAAAAGCGGCATTGCTTCACTGCAAAAAGGGAGTCCGCTGGCAACATCTGAAGCACAGGCTGCCATCCAGGGACGGCTAAGCGCCGTTTTCTCCAATATCAGTATTGACGATGATTTCACCCGCCTGAAAATGGATATGGCGTTAAATTCCAATATGAAATTGGAAGGTATGCTTGAATTCAATCCCGGCGATTTGCCCCCGGCGCTGGTTAGTTGCATCTCGGCCTGGAGCGCTCCCTTCACCAGTCGGGCTATTACGTCATCAGCCGTCACCAGCATGCTGACCAACCTTTCAGAAACTGACAATGCCTTTACCGCCAATTGGTCCGGTTATATTTTGCCGCTTGAACTAATACCGTCACCACTGGAGTCCATATTCCTGTACAGCCCCAATTTGTTAGCCAACTGTTCCATAGGGCTGACGGTTAGGGATGTTGAACGTGTATTTATGGGGGATGACGCGGGTTTCTTTACCGGACAACTGGAACTGGAGATACAGCCACAGCCTGCCGTGATCTCTCTATTCCCGGTAACGATGCAATACGGAGAGCGCGAATTTCAGGGTAAGGCAGTGATAACTTCAACTCACGTACGATACGATATAACTGACAAAAAATTCACCGCTTCAGCATCCCTATGAAGCGGTGATGATACTCATTTCGGCCAATACTCTGGGCCCTCGTATCACTGCCTGTTTGCATCCTTGCAAATGGCTGCAGTACGTTCCTGGCTCAGTAGCTGGCCACCTTTTCTACCTTCGTCTGCTTTCTTCGCCACCCTTGTAAAACTCAGAGTCGGTAGTCCGGTTCTCGCGGGGCCTTTTACATCCTTGAAAGTCAGCAGGGGGGGATGTACTGACTTATTAAACAAAGGCCACGATCACAGCTTAGTCCGTGCGGTTAAACAAATATTGAAATGAGGATGAACGCAGGCTAAATTTTTGATGAAAATAGATTAAACTTTTTCCTCAAGGTTCAAGCGGTAGCCCATGCCACGGACTGTTTCGATCATTGAGCTATCGGAACCGGAGTCAATTTTTTTGCGCAGCTTGCCGATATAAACATCCACCACGTTGGTCAGTGGGTCCATGTTGAGTCCCCAAACATTATTCAGAATGCGCTCACGGCTAAACAAGGTGCCTGGATTGCTCATCAGTAACTCGATGATGGCCAGTTCTTTGGCCGTCAACTTGGTTTCCGTGCCATCAATAAAGAATCGCAAGGACTTGCGGTCAAATACCATCGGGCCTGCTTTGAGCGTTTGATCCTGTTCGGTAATGGCAGAATTGCGGCGCATGACCGCTTCAATCCGAGCCAGCAATTCTTCAAATGAAAACGGCTTGGTCATGTAATCATCTGCGCCCATGCGCAAGCCGGCGATTATGTCATCCAGGCTGTCCATTGCTGACAGTATGATCAACGGCGTATTGACCTGCTTCATACGCAATTGCTGACACACTTCGTGGCCATGTATCCCGGGCAGCATCAAATCAAGCAGAATCAGGTCAAAATCGCCTTCCATCGCCAGCGACAAGCCGGTTTCACCATCGTTGGCGACGAGGCAGAAATGGCCCTCGGCCCGCAGGCCGCGCTGCAGGAAATCGGCTATTCGCGTTTCATCTTCAACGATCAGAATTCTCATGCCACTGCCTTTAACTTGTCTTCAGCGGGCAGCACAACTGTTGCTAATGCGCCTTCACCCGTTTTGCCTTCCAGCGTAATGCTGCCTTTGTGCGCCTCTACAATTGCCTTGGCAACCGGCAGACCCAGGCCGGTGCCGCGCGCATGTCCCTGGGCCTTTCTGCCCCGGTAAAATCGCTGAAAAGCCTGCCTTGCCTCATCGTTGGTCAGCCCGATACCGGAGTCGCGCACAGTCACCACGATCTCCTGCGCCTGTTTTTTCAGGTGCACTTCCACCTTACCACCGGCGCTGGAATAGCGCAGTGCATTGTCAATCAGGATGGAAAAGACCTGGCGTAAGCGTCCATCATCCCCCATCACCACCGCAGCTTCGTCCGCCAGTTTCTGCTCAATGCTGATCTCCTGCTGTTCAGCCGTGGCGGTGAAATCAGCACACACGGAATCGAGCAGACTGCCGACTGACAAGGGGCGTACCTTCAGGCGTGGCTCACCCGCATCGGCGCGGGCAATAAACAGAAGGTCATCAACCAGGCGCGTGGTTTGATCAGCCTGTTCCATGATGCGCTCCAGCGTCTCATGGTACTCAGCCGTGGTTTTGGTCTTGCCCCTCATGGCGATTTCAGCTTCACCACGGATTACGGTCAAAGGGGTACGGAATTCATGGCTGATATCGGCCAGCAACTTACGCCGGTTTTCATCGACCATGGCCAGCATGTCATTGCTGCTTTTGAGCGCACGGGTGCGCTCTTCGACAGCGGCTTCGAGCCGGACATTGGAATCGTGCATGCTGGCCCGGTGATCTGCCAGTTCACGCGCCATGGTGTTAAACGCCTCTCCCAGGCGGCCAAATTCCTTTTCCCGCAACTCCGGAATGCGGTGATTCAGATCGCCGCCGGTAAATGTTTTCGCACCGTGGTAAAGCACATTGACAGATCGCGTCAGGCTGTGTGAAAAAAGCCAGATGATCAAGGCGGTAAAACCCGCCAGCGCCAGCATGAACAAAGGCAGAACACCGGTAATGTAATGCGCCAGGGAGATGGTCTCCGTATTGGCGTCGCTGAGCACTTTGGCCCTGGCCGTAATGATTTCACCCATCATTACATTGAAGGTTTCTGCCGTGCCTTCGTTGTGCAGACGCTCTGACTCTGATCGGGCATCATCGGTCTGCTGTGTCTCCAATGCCAGCTTTATAAACTCCCCGGAACCAATGATCGATTCAGCCAGGCCCTCCAGTTCGTCGAGAATTGCGAGATCGTCCAGGTTCTGGTTCCCGCCCTGCAGCGCGCTTTCTTCAGCAAGCGACTGCCGGATCCCACCCATTGCAGTTCTCAGATTGCGGTCCAGTTCATGCCAGCGGGGTAAATCACTGATTTCATCATTATCAGCAATTTCTTCAATCAGGCTGAGTTTTTGTGTGCCCAGCGCAGCAACCGTGCGGTAGTCATTCAGAACAGAATTGGCAATGGTTATGCGTTCAACGTCGTATTCAAACCACTGAACACTGTCATAGAAATACCAGGCCAGCGCCAGTGTAATCACCAGCATTGTGCCAAATGCCAAGTGTAATTTGCGACTAAAGCGTGTTTTTATTGCTGCCATATCCATTAATATCATAACCGAATTGCCATGCAGCGCCGTTTCGCACCGTTCTGAAGAAAAGGGGCCGTGATGGCCCCTTTCCCTGTTATGAACCTGTTTTTAGTCTTCGAAACTCTTGTCAAGGTCGTGGCACAGATCGCAGGATACGATTTCTCCAGCCTGTAACGTAGCGCTCTCTTACGCTAACTCGTTGATCAGGACCTGGAGTTGCTGGACATGGACTTCGTCGGTGTGCGTCTGCCCGATCGACACGCGGATGAACGATCGATCGTTGATGACGGACGGGGTCACAGCGACCTTGCCACTAGCATTTAGAGCCGCTGCAAGACGCTTCGTGGCATCGTCACCTTCGACATGTGAAAAGCAGACAAGCGAAAATGGGTGCGGCGCAAACAGCTCGAAGCGATTGTCCGCATCAATCCATGCGGCAAACTCCTCCGCCAGGCGGACGTGGTGGCGCACCAGGTTGCGGATACCTTCAACACCATACGAGCGGATTACCCACCACAGCTTCAACGCCCTGAAGCGGCGACCCAGCGGAACGTGCCAGTCCCGGTAGTCAACCACCGCGCCGGTATTTGAAGCCTGGTTGCGCAGGTATGGTGGCAGAATACTCATGGTGTCAATCAGTGGTGCGCGATCGGCAACCCACAACACGTTGCAGTCGAAGTTCACCATCATCCACTTGTGGGGATTGAAGGTGTAGCTGTCGACAAGTTCCACCCCGTCCTGAAAATGACGGAACTCCGGGCACACCATTGCGGTACCTGCGTAGGCTGCATCAACGTGATGCCACAATTTGTACTGCTTTGCTATCGCATCGACAGCGCGGATCGGATCAACGGCCGTCGTGGCCGTCGTGCCCACCGAAGAAACAACGGCAATTGGCGTCAGGCCGGCGGCGACATCAGCGGCAACACTGGCTTCAAGACAGGAGGCATCCATGGCAAAAGTGGAATCGGTCTCAATTTTTCTGCAGTGCCCGATTCCCGCAATTGTGCAGCCCTTTTCAATCGATGAATGCGTCTGGTCGGAGACGTAAATCACCATGTTCTCCGAGCGCGAAATGTCGCGTCGCTGATGGCGGGCAACGACCAGGATGGCATGCGTTGCATCAGAGGCGCTCATCTGGATCACCCCGCCTCCGGGGCCGTCTGATTTCCACGCCGGTGGCAGGCTGAGCATGTCCACCAGCCAGTCCAGGATCACGCATTTCGATCTCGGTGACGGCGGGGAGGTCGACCAGAGCATGCCCTGGACACCGAGCCCGGCAGCGGCGAACTCGGCGAGGACCGAGGGCGCGACGTGTTGGCGGGAAGGAGGCCAACCAGTTCGGCGACTGCCAGTGCGAGATCCCAGCATCACGACGCGATCGAGGTCGGCGAGCAGCTCACCAAAGGCCTCGGGGGCTTCGGCGCCTGCTCCGGCATCAGGATGCGATGTCGCCCGGCTCCACTGAAGGGAGCACGGGTGTTTTTCAACCTCCTCGAGGTAGGTGGCGATCCAGTCGACGACGGTATAACCATTTTTACGGAACTCTTCGGGTGACATGTGTTGGTTTTTTGGGGGCATACATTCCTTCATTGCAGATGCGTTACAATTCATGGTTAAGTCTTCATCAGCCACTGTACACGATACAGTCAGGACAAAAGAAATGGGAAAGAAAAACAAGTTGAACAACAAGGAATACGAAGCTGAGCTTTACAAATTGCAGGTCGAATTGTGCAAGCTGCAGGAATGGATCACGGACACGGGGAAGCGGGCGATTATCGTGTTCGAGGGTCGCGATGCCGCGGGCAAGGGGGGTGTGATCAAGCGTATTACTGAACAGGTCAGCCCCCGCGTTTTCCAGGTGAACGCCCTGCCGGCACCCAGTGAGCGGGAAAAAACGCAAATGTATTTCCAGCGTTATATCGAACGCTTTCCGGCCGCGGGGGAGGTAATCCTGTTTGACCGCAGCTGGTATAACCGGGCCGGGGTGGAGCGGGTGATGGGCTTTTGCACGGACAAGGAGTACCAACGATTTATACGCAGTGCCCCTGCAGCCGAAAGAACTATAGTAGATAACGGCATCACCCTGATAAAGTACTGGTTCGAAGTAAGCGCGGACGAGCAGGCCAGGCGTTTTGAAGGCCGCATGACCGACCCGCGCAAGCACTGGAAACTCAGCCCCATGGACCTTGAAGGGCAGAGTAAGTGGTATGACTATTCCCGGGCCAAGGACGCTATGTTCATGGCCACTGACACCACATGGGCGCCGTGGCACGTGGTTAACTCGGACGACAAAAAACGCGCCCGCCTTAACTGTATTTCACACCTGCTCAGCCAATTCCCCTATGAGGATATTCCTTATGACAAGCCAAAACTGAGCCCGCGCCAGAGCAGCGATGGTTACGAAGCGCCGGACTACGATTATAATTACGTACCGCAGAAATTTTAGGATAAACGCTGAATATGTATGTGGAACTGGCAATTCTTGCCCTGTTTATCTTCCTTTACAGCATGGTTGCTGGTCGTATCGAGCGCTCGGTGATTTCAGGGCCCATGGTGTTTGTCGTCGCTGGATTCCTGATCGGCCCCTTTGGCCTGGGCTGGTTTGATGGTGATGCAACAAGCTCGGATTTGCGGACGCTTGCGGATTTGACCCTGGCATTGATCCTGTTCCTGGACGCGGCCAACGCGGAAATGTCTGTCCTGAAACGCCAATTCCGGATTCCTTCACGAATGTTGCTGCTCGGTCTACCCGGTGCGATCGCGCTGGGATTCGGTTTCGCCGTACTGATGTTCGACGGCTTGTCATTGTATGAAGCCGCAATCCTGGCCACCATGCTTGCCGCTACAGACGCGGCGCTCGGTAAAGCCGTCATAACAAACAAAACCGTACCAGCCCGGATACGTGAGGGCCTGAACGTGGAAAGCGGGCTGAATGACGGTATTTGTGTCCCCATTCTGCTGTTTTTCATCGCCCTGGCCGTTGGCGGAGCGCATGGTGGAAGCGAGACATCTGCTTTGGTTCTGCTTGCCAAGGAGCTTGGGATCGGAATGGCCGTTGGCCTGGGCCTGGCCGAGGTCGGCATATCACTACTGCTTTTGTGCTGGAAACAGGCATGTGTCACCGAAATCTGGA